>ERZ795030.1598-NODE-1598-length-30113-cov-88.476678_pt1 | contig 30113 bp, 30 predicted proteins | sample MGYA00375122_ERZ795030 | MGnify/ENA primary metagenome ERZ795030 (study PRJEB30165, sample SAMN05720146) | activated sludge metagenome | isolation source: anaerobic digester from wastewater treatment plant | place: Japan | collected 2015-04-20 ... | reverse complement strand
CTTGCTTTTCGACTTTTTACGGGACCCTCCGTTGTAAATGAAAAAGAAACGAGGAGATTATGGGACGAATTGGAAAAAAATTTGAAGAGCTGCGCGCCAACAAGGAAAAGGCGCTGATCGTTTATCTGACGGCGGGCGATCCGTCGCTTGCGGCGACGCGCGAACTGGTTTTGGGCCTGGAAAAATCGGGGGCGGATATTCTGGAAATCGGCGTGCCGTTTTCCGATCCCACGGCCGACGGCCCGGTCATTCAGGCCGCATCCCAGCGGGCGCTCAAAGCCGGAACCACGCTGCGGGGCGTTCTGGAACTGGTGGCCGAGATTCGCCGGACATCCCAGATTCCCATCGTTCTTTTCGGCTACTTCAATCCGATTTTTGCCTATGGCGCGGAAAAGTTCGCCCAAGCGGCAAAAGACGCGGGGGTGGACGGAATCCTGGTGGTGGATCTGCCGCCGGAGGAGGCGGGTGAACTGAGGATTTTCACGGATGCGGCCGGGATCGATTTCATTGCGCTGGTCGCCCCGACCACCGGCCGCGACCGGTTAAAGACCATTGTGCAAGACGCCACGGGATTTCTGTATTACATTTCCATTACCGGCGTCACCGGCGCCGCGGCGCCAAAAGTTGAAGATATTTCCCGCGAAGTCGGCAAGATCCGCAAAATGACCAAACTGCCGATTGCCGTGGGCTTCGGCATCTCCTGCGCCGATCAGGCAAGGGCCATCGCCCGCATCGCCGACGGCGTTGTCATTGGCAGCGCCGTCGTCCGCCGGATCGATGAAAACCGGGCAAACAGCGATTGTATTCAAACCGTTTGCGCGTATGTCAGAGAAATCAAGGAAGCCCTTTCCTGAGGTTTCTTTTCGCCTGCGGCATCAAAACCTTCTTCAGAAATCACCGGACAAACCATTGATCTGGCTGGATTCACAGGATTTTTCATATTTTAGACAATTTGCTTGACAGCCGTCTTCCGTTTCACTATAACATTAAACCTCAACTTTAATGTTTGGTTCGGCGAATGAAATTGAAAATCGGTGAAATCGCGAAAAGAAGCGGCCTGCGGCCTTCGACCATCCGCTATTATGTCGGGGAGGGGCTTTTGCCCAAGCCCGAAAAAGCGAATGAAAAAATGGCTTACTACGACGAGGCCTGTGTCGATCGCCTGCGCGCGATTCAGGAGCTGAAGGGAAAGCGGTACTTCCCTCTTTACCTCATCAAAAATATTCTGCGCCGGATGGATGAAGGCCTGAATCTGACCGAAGCCGAAACGATCGAAAACGCCGTGTTTAGGTCCGACGGGCGCGCGGAAAACGGACTGCTGAGCCAGGCCGCGTTTCTGGCCGCAACGGGACTTACGGAAAAGGAATTGACGCAGGCCCGGCGTCTGGGCATCCTGATCCCGTTTGCGACAGAAGGGGACAAGCCTCTGTACGACACAGACGATGTCCGCGCGGGAAGGGACGGAATCAAAAAAATGGCCGATCTCGGGATGAAGCTTCAGGAGCTGTCCTTCTGGGTGGAACTGGGGCGGCAAATCGTGGAAAAAGAAATGGCGCTTCGCCGCAAAATGGTTGCCGGAAAATCGACACGGGAAAACATCGCCATCACCGCCGAACTGACGCGGGTCGGGGATTTCTACCGGGACTATATTCTCCGGCGCCTTTTCCAGAAGCAGGTGGAGCAAAACATTCAGAGCAGCCTGAAGACGGCTAAAAAACGAAAAACCGGAAACACCGGGAAAAAATAGGAGGACTTTCATGTACAATACGCAAATCACCAGAATGTTCGGCGTCCAGTATCCCATTATCTGCGGGGCGATGATGTGGCTGTGCAAACCGTCGCTGTGCGCGGCCGTGTGCAATGCCGGCGGCATCGGCAATCTGACCGCGGCCAACTACGAAACGGAGGACGAATTCCGCGCGGCCATCCGGGAAACCCGCAGGCTGACCGACAAGCCTTTCTTCATCGGCATCACGCTGCTGCCGTCGATCCGGATCACGGCCGAGCACCATAAAATGTACGTCAAAGTGTGCGCCGAAGAAAAGGTGGCCGGCATCGAATTTTCCGGCACGCCGCTCGACAAGGTGGCGGGCATGGAAGCCGTTGAACTTTTGAAAAAAGCGGGCGTAAAGCTGTTTCACAAGGTCGGCGCGGTCCGCCACGCTCTGCACGCGGAAAAAATCGGCTTTGACGGCGTTTACGCGGCGGGCATCGAGGAAGGCGGCCATCCGCTCAACGACGATGTCACCACCATGATCCTCACGCCGCGCATGGTCGAATCGGTGAAGATCCCCGTCGTCACGGTCGGCGGCATCGCCAACGGCCGGACGATGGCCGCTGCGCTTACGCTGGGCGCCCAGGGCGTGATGATGGCCAGCCGCTTCATCGCGACGAAGGAATGCGAAGTGCACGACAACATCAAGCAGGAGCTGATCCGCCGCCAGGAATTCGACACGGTGATTTACGGAAAATCCATCGGCCTGCAGGGCCGCGGGTTGAAATCCAAAGTCATTGAAGAAGTACTGGCCATCGAAGCCCGCAACGGCGGCTTTGAAGAGCTGATCCCCCTGCTCGCCGGACAGAAGGTCAAGCAGGCCTGGGAAACCGGCGACGTCGATTACGCGCCTCTGATGGTCGGTCAGTCCATCGGACTCATTTCCGACATCCCCACCTGCGCGGAACTGCTGGAAAGAATGGCGTCCGAAGCCAAAGAACAACTGGCCCGCGCCGGAAAACTTTGCGGAAACGAAGCCCAACAAAATTCATCATATAAGGAGCAACTATGAAAACAAGATTAACAGAAATGGTCGGCATCAAGTATCCCATCGTTCTGTCCGGCATGAGCTGGATCAGCGTTCCCAAAATGGTGGCCGCGGTATCCAACGCCGGAGGGCTGGGCATTCTGGCCACCGGTCCGCTGAACGCCGCGCAGACCCGGGAAGCCATCCGCGAAATCCGGAAACTGACGGATAAACCCTTCGGCGCGAACGCATCGCTGATGTTTCCGGGCGCGGTGGAAAACGCCAAAGTTCTGCTGCAGGAAAAAGTGCCCGTCATCAATTTCGCGCTGGGCAAAGGCGACTGGATTGTGAAGGAAGCGCACAAATACGGCGGCAAGGTTTTCGCGACCGTCGTCAATCTGAAGCACGCCAAACGCGCGCAGGATTTCGGAACGGACGCGGTCATCGCCACCGGTCAGGAAGCGGCGGCGCACGGAGAAGACGTCACCTCGCTGGTGCTGATTCCGCACCTGGCGGAAAATCTGAAAATTCCCGTAATTGCCGCGGGTGGTTTTGCCGACGGCCGGGGCATCGTGGCCGCGCTCGCGCTGGGCGCGGAAGGCGTTGCCATGGGAACGAGACTGATGACGACCAAGGAAAGCCCTCTGCATGAAAACTATAAACGGATGACACAGGAAAAAGACGTTTATGACACGCTGTTTTCCAAGCGCTTTGACGGCATCCTGTGCCGGGTCATGAAAACGGATGCAGCCAAAAAAGCCGTCAAAACCGGATTGAACTGGCCCGCCGCCTTTTTCAATTCCCGGGACATCGCGAAGCAGATGGGCATTCCGTATTTTAAACTTTTTATCGGGGTTCTGCTGTCCGGCTACAAGAATGCCCGGCAGCTCGCCTACATGGCCAACGCGTTCAAAGCCATTCGGGTCGCGACGGAAGACGGAGATTCAAAAACCGGCGTGCTTCCGGTCGGCCAGTCGCAGGGTCTGATTCATGACGTGCCGACCATTGCCGAACTCTTTGAGCGAATCGTGAAAGAGGCAAAAGACGCGCAGGCCAGAGTCAACGCGGCCCTGGAATAAACGGACGCAATCCGAAAACGAGATGGGTCATTCCATCAACGGGAAAGGGGGAAGGACATGTCAATTGAATCGGTACTACAAGAATTGAAGCCGCACCTCGGGAAGGAAGTTTTTGTCTCCGGCTGGAAACAGGTGACGCAGGAGCAGATCCATCAGTTTGCCGACAGCACCGGCGATCACCAGTGGATTCATGTGGACACGGAAAAGGCCGCCGGCGGTCCGTTCGGCCGGACCATCGCGCACGGATTCCTGACGCTTTCACACATTCCTTTTTTCAGCTATCAGGCGCCCTTGAAAATCGAAGGCGCGAAGATGTCCATCAACTACGGCCTCGACAAGGTGCGTTTTCTCAACCCCGTTCCTTCGGGATCGAAAATCCGCGACCGGATCGTCCTTTCCGGACTGGAAGAAAAACCGGGCGACCGCCTTCTGGTGAAGCAGACGCACACGATTGAAATTGAGGGGCAGGAAAAGCCGGCGTGCATCGCGGAAGCGCTGGCCATGGTTTTCTTCTGAGGTCATCCGGCAGGGAGCGGCAGACAACCGTTCCCTGCCCTCGCCTGACAAGAACCCGCGCGCAATCGTCAGGATCGTGAACGGAACGAATCAGGGACGGACGGCGGAAAAGGTCACGATCTTCTGCCCGGCGTCGCGGGAGATCCGGCCTTCGCCTTCCAGGTAGCGAAGATGCGCGATGGCTTCCCCGGTGGCAAACCACTTCTGGGCGATGGGAAAATCCTCCCAGGTCTCGCAGTCGATGTCCCAGGTCATTCCCGCGGCAATTTCATAGGCATTCAGCGTTTTGTTTCCCAGAACCTCCAGAACTTCCTCCGCCCGTTCGCGGTGATGGATTTTCAATGCGTCGATTCTGCTTTTCAGATCCCCCTGAAAATTCCGGTGTCCGGGCAGGACAAGGTCCACCGCCAGATGAGATACTTTATCCAGGCTGGCCATATAATCGGCCAGCGAATTCGTCTCATATGCCCAGGATTCAATATGGGGCGTAATGTCAAACAGAACGTGGTCGCCGGAAAAGAAAATTTTCTGATCCTCCTCATACAGACAGATATGCCCCTGCGTGTGGCCCGGCGTGGCGATGCAGCGCAGACGATAGTTGCCGCATTCGATCACGTCGCCGTCGTCCAGCAGGGTAAAGACCGGCATTTTCTGCGGACTGTATTTGAATCCCGGATGGCTGGCCAGCGCCTTTTGCAGCTCCTCGGCGGGGAAGCCGTTGCGCTCGGCAAAGTCAACAAGCGATTGCCAGCCGTGATCCCCGTCAAAAACCCGCGCATCAATCCGGCTGAAGAAGATCCTGCTGGTTTGGGTCGCCAGCCGCGTCACCAGCCCCGTATGATCGGCGTGCATGTGGGTCAGCATAAAATCGGTCTGCTGTAGATCGATCCCCAGTTCAGCCAGGCCTTTCCGCATCGCTTCGTAGCAGACGGAACGGTTGAAACCCGTGTCGATGATCAGGTTGCGGTCTTTGCCTTTGATGACGTAAGAATTCAGGTCTTTGAGCGGACTGTTCGGCAGCGGCACGGAAATCCGATAAAGTCCTTTTCGGATTTCATCCGCCATGGACAAGCCTCCCTGAATTATGGAAGGACAGCGCAGCGCTTCTGAAAAGCTTTCGGTTCGGCATTCAATCTTCCTCTTTGTCTCCACCCGTCTCTTCCGGATCCGTTTCCGGCGCAAAAAGATCGCCGCTCAGGTCGACGGGATAGAATTCATCCGGCAGCGCGCTGATAATCTTCAGGGGTTTGACGGGAAACCGCGAAAACTGCGAGGAGGGAACCGGCGGCGTCACCGCGCCGGGCAAAGGCTCCGGCCCGGAGGCATCGGGCGTTGCGTCGCCCGTCACAACGGCGCCTTTCGACGCCTCCGCCGATTTTCTTTTTTTGTGGCGGGAACGACGGCGGCCCTTCTTTTTGGGAACCTCTTCGGCTTCGCCGGCTTCCGCATCCGGTTTTTCACCGGCTTCCGCGTCCGGCTCCGTCTTTTCCGCCAGGTTCAGCAGAGGCACTCCCTGCATGACGCTGACTTCCAGGGCCCTCTCCTTCACAGACTGCTGAATTTCGAAATTATCCCAGGCCATGTCCTGTTTTCCTTCGATGATCAGGCAGACGCCGAAGGTCGCCTCCAGCTTCAGGAGTTCGGACCGTTTGTTGTTCAGAATATACAGGGCGATTTCATGCGGCAGACTGACCTTCAGCTCCGAATACGTGCCTTTGACCGCCTCCGATTCGATTTTGCGAAATGCCCCTAATGACGCATACTCCAGAGAGGGGCGCAGACCGCTGCCGGCGCAGTACGGACAGGTGGTGTAGCTGATTTCCTGAATCGTGGACTGCTTTTTCTGACGGGACAGCTCCATCAGGCCGAACTTGGAAATGCGCGAAAGCTGGATTCTGGCGCGATCCATGCTCAGGGCCTTCTTGAAGGCCTTCTCCACCTCGGCAATGTGCTTTTTGTCGATCATGTCGATGAAATCGATGACGATCAGACCGCCCAGGTCGCGCAGCCGAAGCTGGCGCGCAATCTCTTCGCACGCCTCCACGTTGGTCCGGAAAGCGGTTTCCTCAATGTTTCTCTTGTTCGACCCGCGCCCGGAATTGACGTCGATGGTGATCATGGCTTCCGTGGGATTGATGATGATGTAGCCGCCGGACCTGAGCTCCACGCGCTCCTGATAAATCACCCGGATCTGTTCTTCCAGTCCGTAGCGTTCAAAAATCGGAACTTTGTCTTTGTATTGCTTCAGAATCCGCAAATGGCGGGGGGCGACCGCCTTCAGATACGCGCGCATCTTGCGGAAGGTCTCCACCTCGTCCACCCAGATTTCATCAATTTCCAGCGTCAGGTAGTCGCGCAGCGACCGCACGCCGAAATCCGTTTCCTGATACAGCAGGGACGGTTCGGAGGCGTTTTCGGCCTTCTTGATGATTTCCTTCCACAGGCGCATCAGGAACTGGTAGTCGCGCTGGATTTCCTGCTTGGTCCGGTTGATGCCGGCCGTGCGGACGATAAAGCCCATCCCCTCGGGGACCTGGATCTGATCCATCAGCGTCTTGATCTTCTGACGGTCTTCTTCGCTTTCGATCTTCCGGGAGATGCCGCCGCAGAGTTTGTTGGGAAGCAGCACCAGATACCTTCCGGGCAGGGAGATATACGACGTCAGCAGAGCGCCCTTGTTGCCGATCACTTCCCGGACGACCTGGACAATGATTTTCTGGCCGGTCTTGAGAACCGGCCTTCCGCCGGAAGAGCCGTTTTCCGGTTCGGTCAGATATTCGTGGCTGACGTCCCGCAGGGGGAGAAAGCCGTCCTTGACGCCGCCGTAATCCACAAAAGCCGCCTGCAGGCCTCGTTCGACCTTCAGCACCTTGCCCTGGTAAATATTTCCGGTGATCGGCTCGCGCACCGCCATTTGAATATTGAATTCAATCAGCTTGCCTTTTTCGTCAACCGTGGCCATGCGCATCTGTTCCTTGTGCACGGCGTTAACGAGCATTACATGTTTCATAAGAATCCTTTTGGGCCGCGGCCTGCGTCCGCGCCATTCCGGAAGGAATCGATGTCCCGCCGGCGCGCGGACGGCTCGGCGCCGCCCTGTATATTTTTACATAAAGGCGCTCACGTCGCCTTTTCCAATGCGAAGAACTTCAATGGCGTCATCCACCAGGCTGACGACGCTGGACGGCTCGGGAACAATGGTCCCGCCGTCAATAATCAGATCCACAGTGCGCCCGAAGTATTCGTTGATGATCGCCGGGTCGCCGAGGTCTTCTCCGTCCTGCGTCTGAACGCTGGTGCTGATGATCGGCTGTCCGAGCTCCCGGATCAGGGCAAGGCAAATTTCGTTTGCCGGAACGCGAATGCCGGTCGTCGGCCTCTTGGGCAGAATGATTTTCGGGACAAGACGCGACGCTTCCAGGATAAACGTGTAGGGTCCGGGCAAAAACCGCTTCATGGTTTTATAAGCGTAATCCGTAACCAGCGCGTACTGGCTGATGTGCTTCAGATCGGAACAGACAAAACTCAAAGGGCGTTTTTTGTTTCTTCTTTTTATTTCGTATATCTTCTCAATGCCTCGTTTGTTCGATAAATCGCAGCCCAGGCCGTACACCGTATCCGTCGGGTAGATGATAATGCCGCCGTCCCTCAAAACATCGGTCGCCTTCCGGATGAGACGCATCTGGGGATTCTGGCTGTTGATCGATAACACCGTTCGGGCCCTCGCTTCACGTCGGGCTTCCATATCAGCAATTGCAGGATTTAGCAATGGCCGTAAACAGCCAAAAAATCAGCGGGTCGTCACCTCTTTTTCCGGTCTTTGCTGAGCTTGTATTCGATGCTGTCGATCAGCGCCTGCCAGCTCGCCTCGATGATGTTTTCGGAAACGCCCGTGGTGCTCCAGAGCTCCGAACCATCCGTCGAATCCAGCAAAACGCGGACGCCCGCGGCCGTGCCCTCGGAGCCTTCCAGCGTGCGCACCTTGAAGTCCACCAGGTGCATTTCCTTGATTTGCGGATAGAATTTGGTCAGCGCCTTGCGCAGGGCGTGGTCGAGCGCGTTGACCGGACCGTTTCCTTCGGCGGCCGTCAGCTCCTCCTCGCCGCCCACGGAAATCTTGATCGTGGCCTGGGACAGGCAGGGATTATCCAGCGTCCGCGAGGTCACCACGCTGAAGCACTCCAGCGTAAAGGGCTCCACAAACTGGCCGACTGCCTTCTTCATCAGGACCGACAGAGACCCGTCGGCCGCGTCGAACTGATACCCCTTGTCCTCCATCAGCTTGACCTCGCGCACCACCTTGCCCAGCGCGTTTTTCTTGTCCAGATCGATGCCCAGGGCTTTGGCCTTGTAGGCAATGTTGCTTTTGCCGGCCATGTCGGAGACCAGAACGCGCCGGCTGTTGCCGACCAGCTCCGGCGGCATGTGTTCGTAAGCCGCCGAATTTTTCGTCACGGCGCTGACATGGACGCCTCCCTTGTGCGCAAAAGCGCTCCGCCCCACGAAAGGCCTCGACATCAGGGGCGGAATGTTGGCCACATCGCTGACATACAGGGAAAGATTCGTGAGCTGCCGGATCGAAGCCACCGGCAGGCAGCGCATTTTCATTTTGATCTGCAGATTGGCAATCACGGAGATCAAATCGGCGTTTCCGGACCGCTCGCCGTAGCCGTTGACCGTTCCCTGAACGATTCTGACGCCTTCGCGCACCGCCGCAAGAGAATTGGCAACGGCCAGGCCGCAGTCGTTGTGGGCGTGAATGCCGGCCTTCTCCATTGGAATAACGGCGGATGCTTTGCCCAGGACGGCGCTCACTTCATGCGGCATGGCCCCGCCGTTCGTGTCGCAGAAAATGATCCGGTCCGCGCCCGCGTCGAGAGCGGTCCTGACCACCTGGAGGGCATACCGGGGGTTGTTTTTGTAGCCGTCAAAAAAATGCTCCGCGTCAAAAAGCACCTCTTTGCCCCTGGCCTTCATGCAGGCGATGGAATCGCGGATCATGGACAGATTTTCTTCCAGCGTCACTTTCAGAATATCGGCAACGTGAAGATCCCAGGCCTTGCCGAAGATCGCAACGGCCGGGGTTTCGGCCCGGATCAGCGCCTTGAGGTTGGGGCAATGATCGGGCCGGACGCGCGGCTTTCGGGTCGAGCTGAATGCGGTCAATTTCGCATTTTTAAACTTCACCGTTTTGGCCATTTCAAAAAAGCGCATGTCCTTGGGGTTGGAACCGGGCCAGCCGCCTTCAATGTAATGAAAATGGACGTCATCCAGACGCCTGGCGATCCTCAGCTTTTCTTCGGCGGAAAAGGTGACCTGCTCCCCCTGCGTGCCGTCGCGGAGCGTTGTATCGTAAATCAAAATCCTGTTTTGCGTCATGGTTTCCTCTCTTTCCCATAAAAAAATCCGCTGCCCGGTTTTCCCGGCAGCGGATTTGAATTCCTGTTGAGCGTAAATTTCAGCTACTCCACGGCCAGGCCTCCTCGGGGGAAGCGGATAATTATTCTGCTAATGATGATGGCCCGCAAAACATTCATAATCCGCACCATTAAATAACGAATTTTGCAGAATAATAATTTCCCGAGTGCGTTTTGTCAATCAAAATCAGCGCTCCGGCGATGTTTTTTTGGAAAATTTTTCCGATCAGTGATAAACAGGATCTCAAAGCAAATTCCCTTCAACGATCGGAAAGGCCCGTGGACGGACTGAAGTTTTTTCACCAATTGATCATCATTTTAGGCTTCTCCATTCCGGTCATCTATGTATTTAATAAAATTAAGATTCCTTCCATCATCGGCTTTCTCATCACCGGCATTCTGATCGGGCCTTTCGGTCTGAAATTGATCGACGACATTGCCGGCATTTCGCTGATGGCGGACATTGGCGTCGCTTTTCTGATGTTCACCATCGGCATCGAAATCCGGCTGTCCCGCTTCCTGAAGCACCTCTCCGAAATTCTCCTCACGGGCGGTATGCAGCTTCTTTGCACCTTCATCATCGGCCTGCTCGCCGGGCTGACCATGCAGCTCAGCCTCAGCCAGGCCGTTTTGATCGGCTTTCTGCTGGTCCACAGCTCGTCGGCTCTGATCCTGAAGCTCCTCAAGGACCGGGACGACGAATCGTCGCCGCAGGGGCGAATTTCCATCGGCGTCATTTTATTTCAGGACATCATGGTTGTGCCGATGATGCTGATGATCCCCTTTCTGGCCGCCGGCAGCGGTCCGGACGCCCTCATGATTCTCTGGAAACTTCTCAAGTCCGTCCTGATCATCGTCGCCCTTCTGATCGCGGCGCGGTACGTGATCCCGTTTGCACTGGAGCGCCTGGTCAGCATGAACATGCGTGACGTGCTGGTGATCGTGTCCGTGGTCATCACCATGGGCATCGCCTGGATCACGGAATCGCTGGGACTGTCGCTCGCCATCGGCGCGTTTCTGGCCGGGCTGGCTCTCTCCGACACGGATTTCACGCACCAGATCATCAGTGATATCAGCCCCTTCCGCGATGTCTTTTTGTCCGTGTTTTTCGTATCCTTCGGCATGATTCTCAATCTGGATTTTCTCAAGGCTCATCCCGGCTCCATCGGGCTTGCCTCTCTGGGGATCATCCTCATCAAGTTTGCCGTGGTTGTGAGCCTGGTCGCTCTGATGAAGTATCCTTTGCGCAGCGCGCTTCTCTGCGGCGTTCTGCTGTCCCAGATCGGTGAATTTTCCTTTGTTCTGGCCTCGCAGGGCTACCGGAGCCGCATCATTTCCGATGAAATGTATCAAACCTTCATCGGCGCCTCTGTATTGACTTTTATCATCACACCCCTTTTGGCCTCGCTGACCTATTGGCTGCTCAACCGCAAAAGCACCCTGCATTCCGATTCAACCGGCTCTCTTCAGGGTCAACGCGTTTCCCTGTTCAATCACGTGATTATCTGCGGGATGGGGCTCAACGGCAGAAACCTGGCCAGGGTGCTGAAAAACACAGCCATCAGCTACGTGATGATCGATCTGAATTTTCAGAAAATCAAAAAGGCGAAAAACAGCGGGGATGCAAACGCGATTTGGGGCGACGCGTCCAATGTGGAAATTCTGAAGCGCGCGGGCGTCGAGCGCGCGCGCGTCATGGTCATCGCCATTTCCGACCGTTTTCTCACGAAAAGCTGTCTGTCCAACGCCAAAGTCCTCAACCCGAAACTGCATGTGATTGTCCGGACAAAATACCTTGCCGACATCGAAGAGCTGCTGGCTCTGGGGGCCGACGACGTCATCCCCGAGGAATTCGAGACGTCCATTCAAATCTTCAGCCGCGTCCTCAAAATCTTTCATATTCCCAACAGCATCGTCCTGGCGCAGGGCAACATCATCCGGAACAAATCCTACGGCATTTTGCGCGATGTGCGCTTCACACAGGAGGCTTTCGACCAGATCGGCCAGATTCTGGCGCAGGGAACCATCGAAACCTTCTACATCGCCCCGGGCAATCCCACGATCGGCAAGAGCATCCGCGAGGTCAACCTGAAGGCGGAAACAGGCGCCACGATCATCAACATCATCCGCAAAAACCGGACCATCACCAATCCGCCCGGCGATTTTGTTTTTGAGGCGGAAGACCAGTTGATCCTTTTCGGCAGCCACAGCGCGATCGACCTGGGGCTGAAGAAGCTGGAGGGAAACTCCGCCAACGGATCCCCGGCGGCATAATTTTTTCAAACCCTGAAGGAGTAAAAATGGACATCGAAACCAGAAAACAAAACGGAATCCTGACCATCGAATTCAACCGGCCGGACAAGAAAAACTCCATTACGGCCGCCATGTACCGGATGATGGCGGACGCGATTCAAGACGGCGAAGAAGACCGGGCCGTGCGCGTCTTGCTTTTTTGCGGCAAACCGGAGATTTTCACGGCGGGCAACGATCTGGAAGATTTCATGAACATGAAGAGCGACGTCGCGGACCGCCCCGTGGCGCAATTTATCCGGAATTTGAGCCTTGCGGCCAAACCGGTGATCGCCGCGGTCTCGGGAATGGCCATCGGCATCGGCGTTACGATGCTTTTGCACTGCGACCAAGTTTACGCCGCCCGGGGCGCCAGATTCTCCATGCCGTTTGCCAAGCTGGGACTGTGCCCGGAATTTGCCTCCAGCCTCCTTCTGCCGCAGATTGTCGGCTACCAGCGCGCCGCGGAACTGCTCTTCTTCGGCGAGCCGTTTACCGCCGAACAGGCGTTCGACATGGGGCTTGTCAACAAAGTGCTGCCGGCCGCGGAGCTGATGTCTTACGCCGACGGCCGGGCCGCCGGACTTGCCGCCCTGCCGCCCGCGTCCCTGCGCGTCACCAAGCAGCTTCTCAAAGCGCGGCACCTCGACGCGGTGACCGAACAGATCGCCCTGGAAAACCGGCATTTCAGCGCCATGCTGCGGGAGCCGGCGGCCAAAGAAGCCTTCGCCGCTTTCTACGAGCATCGCAAACCGGATTATTCGAAGATTTTCGATTAAGGCATGAGGATTTTCGTCGCCAGGGAAAAGTAAGCGACGACGGTGCAGATGTCGGCCAGCGCCAGCGTAAGAGGCCCGGAGGCCACCCGCAAATCCAGTTTGAACCGGTGCAGCAAAGAAGGAACGCTGACGCCGATAAGACCGGCCAGAAGAAGCGACAGGAAAATCCCCCCGCCGATCACAAAGGCCGCCGCCGCTTCGCCGCGCCAGATCCAGGCAATCGCTCCCACGATCGCGCCGCAGGCAAGGGCCAAAAGCAGCGTGCGGGAAAGTTCCCTGCGCAGCACCTCGAAATACCAGCCCGACCGCGCCCTGCGGTGATGCATAAAGTGAACGGTGATGGCCATCGTCTGGGTCGAAACGCTTTCGCCCAGCCCCAACACAAGCGTCAGGAAAAAAGCCAGAATCAGGCTTTGCGCCAGCGTGGCCTCGAAAAAACCGACCAGCAGCGCGCAGACCGTGCCGCTGGCGATCGTCGCCAGAAGCCAGGGAAAGCGCCTCCGGAAAACGCTGAACGGCGACCGGTCCTTCATTTCCGCAACGCTGACGCCCAGCGTGTCGAAAATGCTGTGAACCTGTTCGCGCTCCTCCATATCGATCATTTCCTGCGTGAAAAGATTGACGTCAATGACCCCCAGAATTTTCCGATCGGCATCGACCACGGGAAAGGCCAGAAATTTATAGAGAATAAAAAACTCCAGCGCTTCCAGCAAATTGGCGTTGTCCGGGATCGACACGAGGCTGCCGGTCATGATGGATTCCACGGAGGCGGTGAGTGAAGACGTCAAAAGCCGGCGGGTCGGGACGACACCGACCAGCCGGCCCTCGTCATCCACCACGTAGAAATAAAGAATCGCGCTCTGCGTCCGGGACGAACGGATGCATTCGAGCGCTTCCGCCACGGAGCTTCGCGCCCGCAGGGCGATGAAGTCCTCCGAAGCATATTGGACGACAGGTTGGCTCAGTTCGTGTTCGGTGACGGTTTTATCCATTCTCGGTTTCAGATCTCCAGGCAAGATGCTTTTTTGTACACGAATATCCCTTCAAAATCAAATCTGAAGTGTCGCATCTTCCGGCGCTCATTCCGCCCTTGACAACCGGACATTCTTATGAGGTATTGAAAGGCAGGTGAGAGTGGCGTATGCGACAGGATGATCAGGTTTCCCGGTATGAAGTCAACCGCAACGTAAGGATCGTCATCACCCGACACGATGCGGATCTGGCCCGAATAGAGTACTCCTTCATGGGCAGTACGGTCTATCTGAGCGGGGATCTGGTCCGGCCCAACGGAGATTTCTCCGCGCAGGAAGTTGAAAACATCGCCCGCGAGCTTGCCGCCCTGCCCCATGTCCGGAGCCTGCAGTTTGACCTCAACAACTGGCTGGTGGACACGTCGGGCGATTCCTGGCAGGTCAACCGGGTCAGGAAAACGGCCGGCGCCGGGGGAGCGGCCGGACAGACCGGCGTCTCCGACGACACGACCCTCGTGATCGAAAGGGAAGAAGGCCTGCAGGATGTCATCGACGACATTGAAAAAACATTGAAGAGCAAAGACTGACTCCCATCCAACCCTGGCCGAACATTTTCATTTTGCATCAGACGGATAATGTGCTATAGGCCACCTTCGTTCTTTTGAAAACAACGCGCCCATGGCTCAGCTGGATAGAGCGCCAGACTACGAATCTGGATGCCCCTGGTTCGAATCCAGGTGGGCGCGCCAGTAAAATCAAGGGGTTGCAGATGCCTGGCATTTGCAGCCTCTTTATCGTTTTGTAACACTCCTGTAAACATTTTCACGTTCTTTTCCTGATTCGGTCCCGCGGCGAATCTTCAGCCGGCCTTGACGGGCGGCCGGCACAGCAGCATCAGCACGGAGCCGACCAGCGCAATGCCGCAGGCGATGACGACAGCCGTTCCATAGCCGCCGTTCACGTCATAGAGCCAGCCGGCAAAAAACGCGCCGGAGTACGGAAAAACCGACGTAATGGGATTGGCGATGGCGCTGATTTTATGAAAAGACTCCGTCCCGAAATAGTTTCCCATTAAAAGCGGATAAGACACATACGACGCGCCGAAACCAAAGCCGACCAGCAGCGGGTACAGGTAAACCGCCCACAGGTTCTCCCGGGAGGCAAACCAGAAGAGAACGCCCCCGCCGATCAGGCTAAAACCGGCGATGGCGATCAGCAGACGGCTTTCCATGCGTTCGCCCAGAAACGAGACGCTGAGCCGGCCCACGATGCTGCAGGCCAGGATCAGCCCGTAAATAAAGGCGGGCCGGAGAAACCAAACCGGATCGGACATGGAAAACCCCCGGTCGCTCAAATGAGCCGGGGTCTGGGTCAGCACGGACTGCCACAAAAACCAGATGAACGACATTCCGATGATGGCCAGCCAGATGCTTTTGGTTTTCAGGGCGTCTTTAAAATTCCAGTTTACCGGCGAGCGGTAGGTTCTGAACCGCCCGATGCGGGCGTCGGACATGGCTTCGCGAACGGCCGAGGGGACCATTCCGTCCGGATGCTGTCCAAGGTCTTCCGGCCGGTTCCGGACGGCAATCATGGCCACGACCGCACCGATAACACAGGCGAGTGCGATCACACACCAGCCAACCCTCCAGTTTCCTCCGAAAGCCACAATGGAGGCGCTGATGATCTGGGGATAAATGAACCCGCCGATCGCGCCTCCGCCCAGCACCAGGCCCATGACCAGCGCCCGGTGAACATTAAACCACAGCAGAACCAGCGCCTGCACGGGCACGACCGACCCGAAAGAAATTCCCAAGCCGGTAAAAAAGCATAAAAGCAAATAGACAGGATAGGATTGCCCGGCAAATGCCATCAGCAAAACCGATCCCGACGTCACAGACGCGCCGATGGCCAGCGTCCTGCGGGGCCCAAAGCGGTCCATCAGCCACGGAATGATGAATGCGCCCAGGCCGAGCGTCAATCCGATGATGGTATAGCCAAGACTGATCTCTCCGCGCTGCCACGACAGGTCTTTCTGCATGAACCGGTAAATGACGGGCGGCCCGTACAACGCAAAACCGATCGGGATCGAATACACGAGGCACAGAACAGGCATCAAAACCCATCCGTAGAACGCCGCTGTTTTCGCTTTTTCGGTCATGACGATGCGTTCCCCTCCCCCGAACATCCGGTTCCTGACGTCACACAGAGAGCTTTGAAAAATGTCATTTCGAGGAGCGTGAGCGACGAGAAATCTTAAGGATGGCCGTTTGTTCAAGATTTCTCCCTTCGGTCGAAATGACAAAGAAGAAGTCGAAATGACAGAAATGGCCGTTATTCAAAGCTCTCCCACACTTGCTTCAGCCTTTTCGAAATGTCGCGCTTCCCCGCCGCATTCCTTGTCGCGCATCATACCCGACTCTTCCGCCTGGGGCCACCCTTTTTCAAGGATCCATTTTTTCGACTTTTTACGAGGCCGTCCATTTTGGAGAATCGGACGATCTCCTCCGGCACAAATTCCCCGGAGGAAAAATATCCTGTTGATCACAGGCGCATTTTTCAGTTATAAGAGAAAAGTGGAAAGGCCCGCAGACCTGTAAAGAAAACGAAACGGAACCGCCATTTGGGGATTGCATAAATTTGTTTCAGAAAGGAGATGGGATGAAAAAGATCGGCGCACTCGTTGTTATGATCGGATGTTTCATGATTTGCGGAAAAGCTTTGGCCGGAGGCAGCGCTCCGAATTTTGCAGGAACCTGGATGGGGGAGTATTGCACGATGAGTTCCAAAGAAGGTCTCCGCTGCGGGAAACCGATGGAGATTGTCATCGATGAACAGCAGAAGGGTCTTGTGCGGGGGTATATCAAGATCGGGGATAAGGCGTATCCATTGTCCGGCACGATCAGCGAGAACAGGACCATTTCTTATACCGACGCGCTGGCTTCTGTCGGCGTTTTGCGGCTGGTTGGTGGAAAAGTCCTGCAGATGAAGGCCGTCAACCGCTGCGTGGCCGGCAATGCCGAATGCGCCCACAGCGGCACGTTCCGGAGAAAAAAATAGCATGAAAAAGATCGTTCAATTCGCCTGCCTGCCGCTTCTGGCTTTTTTTCTCTTCCCGGCGCCCCTGGCCGCCTCGGCGGACTGGGTGGAATACCTTCGGGACGCGGACGGAAACGTTTTTTCCTATCACAGGAAGCTCAATGTTGACAAAACGAACGGAAAACACATCGTCCAGGCATTGGGAAAAGAAAACCTTTCCGGTCGGGGCAGGGAAAAAACCCTTCAATCCCTGAGAGAAAAGGGGTTGCCCGCCGCGGAATACGAACAGATGTCCAGGAAAATGTTTACCTGTGAAATCGACTGCGGGAAAAATTTGATCCGAAAAGCTTCGTTAATCGCTTATGACACGAACGGCAAAGTGATTTTTTCTGGAAAAACATCCTCTCCGGAATGGAAGCCCATCCTTCCTGATTCTACAGAAGACGCCCTCCGAAAAGCCGTCTGCGAATGAATCCCCTTCGCCCCCCGGAATCTTCAGAGCCGGAACATCGGAAGCGGAAAGGGTCAATCAGTTTTGATGAACTCGTAAAAAGCAATTGAAACCGTCACTCCGGCGAATACCCTAACCACCTGAAGGTGGCGCGAGGGCACAAGCGCCGGAGTCCAGGCGTCGTCCCCGCGGAGGCAGGGGAACCAGTTCCTTTATTCCCTTACCGGATACCGTCCCCCGACTTCTCGAGGGCAGGCTTCGTCGGTACGACGAAAAGGGTGCGAAAATGACTTGTTACGAGGTCGTCAGCTTTTGCACCAGGCAACTTTTTTCTTGACTTGCCTCTGCCGTTCATTTATCTAGCATACAAAATAATCAGACCGGCGGGTTCCATGATCAGCTATCAGGATGTTATTATTTTCATTCTCAGCAAAGCCTACCAGCGGGTTTACGGAATATTCAAGTCCCGCTTGCAGCCTTACGGTCTGACGCCTATGCAGGGCCTTGTCTTGCACGCTCTCTATGAGGAAGAAGGGCTTTCCGCAGGCGAACTGGGAAAGAGGTTGTCTCTGGACAGCGCCACGCTGTCCGGCGTTATGGACCGAATGGCGGAAAGCGGCTGGATCCTCAAGAACGTGAAAGACGACCGGCGGGTTTTAAACATCCGGCTGACGGACAAGGCGCTGTCGTTTCGTGACAAAATTATTAATGATACCGAAGAGTTAAACCAGGAAATCCTTTCCATGTTCAGTATGGAAGAAAGACTGCTTCTGATTCGGATGCTGAAAGATCTTCGAAAGTGACGATTTTGCTTCATATTTAGCATGCAAGATAAATTTTTCGTCGGGAGGGTCAACAATGTTTGACAGGACGGGCAACACTAAGATCCACAAAAGAAACTATCCGGCCACGGACTATGAAAGGCTATTTTATCCGCGCAAGGTGGCGATCCTGGGAGTTTCTTCGGGAGAAAACAGCATCGGCTTCGGGGCCGGCATTCTAAAATCCATTCTCGCCATGGGATTTGAAGGGAAAATATTCCCCGTCAATCCCAAAGGCGGCCAAATCGCCGGGCTGAACATTTACAAAAGCGTGGAGGATATTCCGGAGGACATCGACTTTGCCATCGTGTCCGTAGCGGCCCGGTTCGTTCCCGAAGCGCTGGAAGCCTGCCGGAAAAAGGGCGCCGCCGGCGCGGAAATTCTCTCCTCCGGCTTCAGCGAACTGGGAACCCCGGAAGGACAGGCTCTGGAAAAACAGATTCAGGAAGTGGCCGCGAAGGGCATCCGCGTGGTCGGTCCCAACTGCTTCGGCATTTACTGCCCCAGAAGCGCCCTGACGCTGCTGCCGGGACCGGACCTTTCCCGCGAAAGCGGACCCGTCGGCTTTCTGGCGCAAAGCGGAGGCATGTCGATCGATTTTGCGCACGCGGCAAAATGGATGGGGGTCCGGTTCAGCAAGATGGTGAGCTTCGGCAACGGGGCGGACCTGCGCGAAGCGGAACTGCTCCACCACCTGGCCGGCGACCCGGAGACCAAAGTGATCACCATGTATATTGAAGGCATAAAGGACGGCGAGGCCTTTTTCCGCGAAATGAAGGCCGCGGCAAGTCAAAAACCGGTGATTATTTACAAAGGGGGATTATCCCGCGCCGGCGCCCGGGCGGTCGCCAGCCACACCGCGTCCATGGGCGGAAGCCGCGTCATCTGGCAGTCGATGATCAGGCAGGCGGGCGCCATTCAGGTGGCCGACTCGGAGGAAATGGCGCAGGTCACCATGGCCTTCTCCATGCTGCCGCAAAAGTCCTTCAGAAACATTACCGTTATCGGCGGGGGCGGCGCGATCGGCGTTACCGCCTGCGACCTGGCGGAAACACACGGCATCGAAATTCCTTCGCTTTCCGCGGAACTCCAGGAGCGCATCGGGAATCATCTTCCCAAACCCGGCTCCAGCGCGACCAACCCCATCGACGTTGCCAATCCGTTTGTCGGGCCGCAACCCCTCCGGGAAATTTTGCTGGCCGCGGCGGAAGATCCGCGAATCGATCTGCAGATGATCGTTTCCCTTCTTTTCCATTACCAAGGCCTGGCCCAGGCCATGAACCTGTCGGTCAACACCGTAACGCCCTTTCGGGAGCTGGCCCAGGCAGTCCGCGACGTGGTGGACCGGACCGGCAAGCCGGTGATTGCGGTGCTTCCCAACGTGAAACGGGGATTGGAAAGCATGGACGTGACCGAAATGATGGCCATGGCCCGACAGGAATATGTCAACTGCGGCATCCCGGTTTTTGATGAAATGCATGACGCCATTCGGGCTGTCGCCCGCGTCAACACCTATTACGGAGGAAGAAAAAAATGAAAAACGATAAGGCAAACCGGATCATCGAGAAGGCCCTGAAGCAGGGGCGCAAAACGCTTTCGGAATACGAGGCCAAACAGGTCCTGTCCGCGTACGACATCCCGATTACAAAAGAAGTTCTGGCCAAAGACAAGGCCGGCCTGGAAAGCGGCCTGAAGAAAATCGGCTTTCCTCTGGTGATGAAGGGCTGCTCCGCGGACATTGCCCACAAGACCGAAAAAGGGTTGATCCACGTCGATATCCGAACGGCCGCGGAAGCGAAAAAAGCGTTTCGTGAAATTCTGGCCGGCATGGAAGGTTACGAAGGCGGCGTACTGATGCAGGAGATGATCAAAGGCCGGCGCGAACTGGTCATGGGACTGACGCGCGATCCGCAGTTCGGCCCCTGCGTAATGTTCGGCCTGGGAGGCATCTTCACGGAAATCCTCCACGATGTTTCCTTCCGCCGCGCGCCGCTGGAAATCCGGGACACGAAAGAAATGATGCAGGAAATCAAAGGGCACAAGATTCTGGACGCCGTGCGCGGCATGGAAGCGGCGGATCAAAAGCTGCTTTCCGAAATGCTCATCAGCGTCGGCCGCATCGGTCTGGACTTTGACAACGTCATGGAAATCGACCTCAACCCGGTGATTCTCTCCGGGTCAAAGCCGGTGGTCGTGGACGCGCTGATCGTTTTGAAGTAATCGGTAATTGGTGGATGGTGAATGGTGGATGGTGAATGGTAGGGAACGGCTTGTGACCTCGCGCCACCTTCAGGTGGTTAGGTTATCGCGACCGTTCCCTACAAGGACGTGAGGGACAGGCTATAGGCGATGGGCTATGGGCGATAGGAAAAAACTCTTAGCTCGTCGCTCATTGCTCGTTACTTTCCGAAGGAATATCTGCCTTGGACTGCAAAAAAGAAAGAAACCTGGACATCTGCGGCTGCACCTACGAACCCTGCAGCCGCAAGGGAATCTGCTGCGACTGCGTCGCCTACCACCTGAAAAAGAGGCAGTTGCCGGGCTGCTTTTTCCCGAAAGACGCCGAACGAACCTTTGACCGCTCCTTCGAGCATTTCGCGGATCTGGTCGCCCAAAAGAAGATATGAACCGGCGGCACAACGGCGCGGCCCTTGCTCTGTCGCCCGGCTGAAAGAAATCCTTTGCATCATGTCTCTTCGTCAAAAGCGAACGAAGTGAAGCAATCTCATCAGCATTTTATATGTGAGGAGATCGCCACGTCGCTTCGCTTCTCGCGATGAACAAAGTGTAAAGATGCAAAGTCTTCAGTTCGCTCAGGCCGCCTTTGGTTTTTCATCCCACGATTTTCATTGACAAGCACCGGCCAAACGGCTTAAATGCCTCTGCAAATACATCCTTTTCAATATCGGCATGTTGTATCCAGACGAGAAAAGAATGCCATGACGACTCCGCCAAACCAAGATTGTCAAGCCGATTACCAGGTTTCTTTCAAAAAGGGAAAACCGGATCTTCTCGTTGGCCTGAAAGGAGAGTTCAGCCTGAAAAATCTTTCGGCCTTCGCCCGCGATATCCGACAGGCCATTTCCGATCCATCGATTCAGGGTGTAACGGTCGATTTTTCTCAAGTTTGCTACCTGGACAGCGCGGCGGCGCTGGCTTTTGTTCAACTTGAAAAAGAGGCGGCAGAACGGAAAATCACCTGCAGCCTGGTCAACCTGAGCGCGGAGGCCAAAGGTATTTTCAGCGTGATCCACCCCGACGCTCTGACCCTGCGGCCTTTCAAATCGGAGTACAGCCGCGAAGGACTGGTTTCTCAGATCGGCCAGGCCTCGTTATCGATCGGCAGGGACTTCGTGAATTTCATCACGTTTATCGGCGATCTGCTGATCGCCCTGGCCTACACCCTGATGCATCCCGGAACGCTTCGGGGCAAGGATGTTCTTTTTTATGTGCAGCGCGCGGGTGTGGACGGCCTGCCGATTGTCGCCATGATCGGCGCCCTGATGGGCCTGATCATGGCCTTCATGTCCTATCTGCAGTTCAAGCAGTTCGGCGCGAATATTTACGTCCCTACACTGGTGAGCTTTGCCATGATCAAGGAACTGGGGCCGATCATGACGGCGATTCTGGTCGCGGGACGCTCCGGCTCCGCCTTTGCCGCGGAGATCGGCACCATGCTGGTCAACGAAGAAGTGGACGCGCTGCAGACCATGGGATTTGACCCGGTCCGTTTTCTGGCCGTTCCGAAGGTTCTGGCCGCCGTCATCGTCGTGCCGATCCTGACCGTTTACGCAGACGTCGCCGGCATTCTCGGCGGCCTGATCATCGGCGTCACGACTCTCGATTTGACGTTCAAAACCTATATTTCCCAGTCCATCAAAACCATCCAGGTGTTTGATGTGGTCACCAGCCTGATCAAAGCCGCGGTCTTTGCCGGACTCATTTCCGCCATCGGCTGTCAGCGGGGATTTCAGGTGCGCGCCGGCGCCCAGGATGTCGGCAAGTTTACGACCTCCGCCGTGGTGGCGGCCATTTTTTTAATCGTGCTGGCGGATTCCATTTTTGCCGTCATGCTGTACTATGTCAAAAGATACGGGATTTTCTAGGAAGACGGATATAAGGAGCGCCATGCCGGAACCAACGGAAAAAACGCCCATCCTTTCGGTCAAAAACCTGACGCAGCGCTTCGGCGACAACATCGTCTTTGAAAACGTGAGCTTCGACGTGTGCCGGGGGGAGGTTTTGGTCATCGTGGGCAGCAGCGGCTGCGGCAAATCGACGCTGCTCAAAATCATGATCGGCCTGCAGAAGCCTTACGCCGGCCAGGTCCTGTATCAGGGAACCGACATCATCCGGGCGTCGGATGAGGCCCTCAACGATTACCGTAAAAACATCGGCGTTCTCTTTCAGTCCGGCGCGCTGTTCAGCTCCATGTCCATCAAGGAAAACATCGCGCTGCCGCTGCAGGAATACACCGACCTCGATGCCGAAACCATCGACCTGGTCATTCGGATGAAACTGGGCATGGTCAACCTGGCCGGCTACGAAAATCACAACCCGTCCGAGCTGTCCGGCGGCATGAAGAAAAGAGCGGGCATCGCCCGCGCGATGGCCCTCGATCCGCGCGTGCTTTTCCTGGACGAACTGTCCGCCGGCCTCGATCCGATCACCGCGGTGGAGCTCGACGACCTGATCATCAAGACGAACGAGGCCCTGGGAACCACCATGGTGATCGTCACCCACGAACTGGAATCTATTTACAAAATAGCCCATAGAGTGCTAATGCTCGACAAAGAAGCCCGGGGGATCATCGCGGAAGGCCGGCCCCTGGAACTAAAGGAACAGGCGACGGACCCGCGGGTCAGAAGTTTCTTCCTGCGGCAGTTGCCCGAACATCAGGACGAACAGAGGTTTTATGCCAACTAGAAGCTCTAAATTTTTAATCGGCCTTTTCGTCATCATCGGCGCGCTGATCTGCGCCGGCGTGATCATCTGGGTCGGCGCGGCCAAATTTTTCACCAAGGGCGCCCTCTACAACGTCTATTTTGACGAGTCCGTCCAGGGATTGCAGGTGGACTCGGCCATCAAATACCGGGGAGTCGAAATCGGGAAAGTTCAGAGCATTGACGTGGCGCCCGACTATCGCCTGATCGAAGTCACCATGAAAATCGACCTGGAAGGAGATTTGCAGAAGCAGACCATCGCTTCGCTCAAAACCGCCGGCATCACCGGCATTGTCTTTATCGAACTCGACCGGATCAAACCCGGCGAACTGGCTGATTCTCCCAAACTTTCCTTCAAGCCGGATTACCCGGTCATCCCGTCGCACCGTTCGGAAATCAGCAAGCTGATCACCGACACGAACGCAATCATGCAAAACATTAAAAAGATCGACTTCGAGGGCATTTCCAACCAGTTGAAAAACACTTCGCAGGCCATCGAAAATTTTGTGGAAGGCAAGCGCATCACGAACATGATGGCCCACCTGGAAAACACCTCCGCCAATCTGGATGAAACGATCGCCAAAATCAGCAAGACCGTCGCCGAAGGCAAGGTGGACCAGGCCGTCACGGAAACCCTGGGCGTTTTGACCGACGCCCGCAGGCTGGTCGGTCAGGCCAGGGATGGAATCTCCGCCCTGAACCTGCGTGAAAAATCGGCGCAAATGGACGCTATCCTGGAAGACATCGACAAAAAGACAAAAACCATCACCACCGGCCTTCAGGACACGTCGGAAAATCTGCGGGTCACGTCGGAAAATCTGCAGAGGCTTTCCGAAAGCCTGAACCGGGAGCCGTCGGACCTGATTTTCAGCAAACCGGCGCCGCCGCGAAAGCCCATGGAATAAAGAAAGGAACGAGCAATGGAAAAAACTTTGCAAAGGCCGGCCCGCTTGTGGAAACAAAGATCCATCCCGCTCTGGATCGTCATCGCTTTGTCTCTGTTGTGTCTTTCCGGATGCGCCGGCAGCGGCAAACCGCAATACGACGTGCAAAAATACCTGCTGACCTATCCGTCACCCTCCTTTGAGGCGTCGGAGAAACTTCCCGTGTCCGTCAAGGTGAACCGGTTTTCCATTGCCGCCGCGTACAATTCGACCGGCATGATTTTCCGCGACGACGCCTACGGCCTGGACGCCTTCAATTATTCGCGCTGGGCCGTCAACCCTGCCGACATGATCGGCGATCTCCTTCTGGCCGATATGAGAGCCGGCAATCTTTTTCAGGCGGTTCTGTCCCGGTATGATCTGGAAGAAGGGCGGTTTATCCTCTCGGGCGGCATTGAAGAATTTTACCTGCGGGCGGAGAAGAAAAACAAAGTCGCACGGATCGTTCTTTCCATTTCGCTTCAGGACTCCGCAGAGAAAGAAACCGGCAAAAGAATAATGTACCAAAAGACCTACACCCGGGAAATGCCTCTGCAGGACGCATCGCCCAAAGGATACTGCGCCGCCGCAAGCCAAGCCATGCAGGCCGTTTCCCGCGAAATCCTCCGCGACGTTTACGCGGCCGTTAAAACGAAGGCGCCATAAACAGCGGGGGTTTTATGAAAGAAATTTCCGTCCGGAGCGCTTCACGTTTTGAAATGATCGACATCACCGAAGCCATCCGGCAGGCGACGCGCGAAGAAAAGATCGAATCAGGCATTGTTCTCGTTTACACGCCCCACACCACCGCCGCCGTCACGATCAACGAAAACGCGGATCCGGACGTGCCACGCGATCTTCTGGCGGCGCTCGATCGCGCCGTGCCCCTGTCCGCGAACTACCGGCATTCGGAAGGCAATTCCGCCGCGCACGTCAAATCGTCGCTGGTCGGCGCCTCCGAAATGGTCATCGTGGAAAACGGCCGCCTTGTTCTGGGCACCTGGCAATCCATCTTCTTCTGCGAATTCGACGGCCCCCGGACAAGGAAAGTCTTTATTAAATTAATGTAGGGATCGGTCCCCGAACGATCCGGGTCGGCAATCTCTTTGCGATGTACAGCCTCCGGCTGAAATTAGCGGAGACCTTTGAAGAACGGTTCAAGAGTTGTAACATTGTCATCCCGGCGGAGGCCGGGATCCAGTGTTTTCAAGGACTATCTGGATTCCGGATCAAGTCCAGAGGAATGACGGGAAAAGGACTTATTCAAACCAGGTCTCTAGCGGCAAGGAATAATTCCTTTTGCTGTGCCGCTCAAGACTGCCGTCTTTCGCGAAGCACGACCCGCTCAGGTCTTTGCCGCCAGTTTTGACGTAAGAATCCGAAACCCGTTTTCCCTGTAATATTGACGCAGTTCGGGGGGCAAAAGCGAGCCGAGCTTGACGGAATAATCCTTTTTACCGAGCTTTTGCAATCCCGCCAGCAGCCGTTTAACGATTTTGCCGTCCGCCTCCAAAGGCACGCCTCTTTTGAGCAGAAATTCCATGTCGTAGGCGTCGCGGATTTCCCCGCGAGTGAGAAAAGCTTCAATTTTTGATTTCATCATGTCGTCCAACGCGACGGTTTTCATGAATACCTGAACCGTTGAGTTGGAACTGTAAGCAATACTGGTTTCGGTCTTTACCGGCCTGACCTCTTTGCGGATTTTAATTTTCAGCGAGCGCGGGTATGCCGCCGATTTCAATTCAACCACAAGGCTGAATCGTTTATTTGCCGCATCCACAATTTGATAATGCGGCGATAGATGCGACCCGAGTTTATGGGCGTATGTCGTCCAATCCATGCCGGCCCTGGCCGCCCAGAAATCCAAATCAACCGAATAGCGATCGAGCCCGTGGCACAGGCGCAGCATGGTCCCGCCGGTGAAAACCAGCGCATCCAGAAGCCGTCCGCTTTGCATGCGGCTGAGAATTTCCAGTTCAAACTGTTCGTGCAATGTCAAATCCCGCACAGCCGTTTCACCGTTTCTTTCGTTTTTTGCGGATACGGTTGAAGCAGGCTTTTCAGGCTGTTCATCTCCAGCTTGCTCAAATCCAAAGAATCTTTATCAAATTTGTATTTGCCGAAGGAGTACAGATAGGCCGCATCCAGAAGCGCCTTTTCCGCCGTTGCGATAAACACGCCCCCGCTTCGAACAAATCCGCCGTAGTATCGCCCGGCGATTTTTGTATATTGAAAAACGCTTTCCCGAACGGCGTATGTCACCGTCCGTTTCCGGCCGACGCTTTCAAAGAAGCCCTGCTGCGCCTGGGTGGTTACTTCATGATACGCCAGCGCCGTCATCAGGGAAATGTAGGATGGAACCTGCAGAACATTGGCGATTTTAAAAAAATCGAAGCGCTTCATGTTTTCCCAGCGCCAGGCAGTTGTGTACAAGTTATTCTTCAAGCGAAGCAGCAACCCTTTTCGCGTATAGCGGCTGCAAAGCACGCGGGCGGACGCGGTCGTTATGCCGGCATTTCGCGCCGCATCCTCCAGTGTAAAATATTCTTTTTTGCCGAGTTCCTGCAATCGGATCATTTATTCGCCAGGCACATATAATTATCATTATTGTTAATTATATATTCCTGGTAATATTTTGCAAGCCATTTCATGCACCCCGTTATTGAAAAATTGCTTTCAGCCGCTTTTTAACCGTCGCCGGGAACGGTTCGGCCAACCGAACCAGTTTTTTGCGGTCGATAGCGTCAAAATCCAGTTCATCGGGAAACGGCACGCGTTTTCGTAAATAAATGGTGTCGAGCAGCGCCTTTTCCGGCGTTGCAAGATTGTAGCCTTCTTTTGCCTCAAAACCCGTAAAAAGCTTCGGGGCAATTCGGGAAAATTCGATGGTAACGCCGCCCGAAACGACGTTGCGCGACGGCCCCACCGACGTCGAAAGCGTCAGCACGGTTAAGACCGTGGGCGCCTGCAGCAGAACACCGTGGCGATTGAGCGCCCATTTCCCTTGATGGGAGAGGGGTGGGTGAGGGTAACGTCGCAATCCCTTCGTAATGTACAGCCTCCGGCTGAAATTAGCGGTAAGGAATAATTCATCCCTTTTGCTGTGCCGCTCAAGACTGCCGTCTTTCGCGAAGCACGACCCGCTCAGGTCTTTGTCGTCATCATGAAAAACATAGTAAAGGCAATTAAAATTGCTGACGGCCTTGCCGTGACGCCTGTGAGCCTGCGCATCAATCTGCAACGCAAGGATGCTGCGGCTCCACCCGTTTTCAATCGTTGCCTTGATGTACCATTGCCTTGTTGGCGCATCCTGCATTTTGTCAAGAAGCAGACAGTTATGAAACCAGGGAATTTGTGCAGCAGTCTGCTGCACAAATTCCCTGACCGGCCAGGCTTCGGCAAATTTTCGCATATATTTAAGATTGCGCGGCGAAAGGCCCTGCATATCCGGAAAAGCGTCATGCAAATCGGCGGAAAGACGGTCTATGACTTTTGCTCCCCAGCCTTCGTGCTTTTGTCTGCGTAAAATAGTCCGCCCGATGTCCCAGTAGAGCATGATCATGGCAGCGTTGGCCGCAAACGTGATACGCAGCCGCTCGGAGACAATGCGCTCTTTTAGTTCTGCAAGAAGGCTCCTGTAATCGTCGGGCATTTGGTTTCCGGACGAGGCAACAGGAAATAAAACACCCGCTCGAATTTGCCCTTGAAATTGACGCTCGTCATCTTGTCCCTTTTTCTTATTTGCCATAGCTCACTTCCTTGTCTTCACCACAATGATTCCTGCTTTATTCAACCAGCCGAATCCTCTCCCGCTCCATCGGAATGCCGTAGCGCGTATCCGGCTTTTTACCGACGGCTTCAACAGCCAGGAGTTCCACCGCCTGCGCGCCGAAGGCTTTTTGAAGGTCTTTACGGATTTTGCTGACGTAGGCGCGAAGCTCATCCTTTTCCAGCGCGCAGATGCCTTTATTCTCCGTTGTTCCGCCCAAACGCCGATATAAATCGGTGATGACCGCCTGGTTTTCGCTGATTTGCCGGTAATCCAGATAACAGGACGAGCATCCCCGGCAGGTTGCGCTCAAAAGTCGGCACTGAAGTTTTTGCCCGGCCAGAAACGCATAAAGCGCCAGACGGGAGGGCATCATTTTCAGTTCCGCTTTTTTGTAAAGAATTTTTCCCTGGTGCAAATCGACGATCAGGGGCTGCTCTTTTTCCGTAACAAGGTGGCGGAAAAGTTCGGCAGGCGTCTGAATCCGTCCGTTCTTCCCTTCCCTCGCCGAAGCCCGCATTGAAATGAACGGAATCGGCACAAGCGTCACTTTCGCGTAGGATGTGTCTTTGAAGATTGCCTGTCCCCGCGCGTCGCGCAGTTCAAGCAATGCAGGCTTGACGGGCGGGTAGTAGAATTCCTGATGGTTTTCGAATTCCGGCGAAACGAGAACATGGCAGATCCGATCCTGCGGGCGGGCATACATTTGAGCGGCGACCATCAGGCAGGCGCTCATGGTTTTGCGGCCGCCGGCAATGGAGAAATAAACCGTATTTTTCGCGTTCTTCGTAAACCGGTGCGCAAGCGTCAGGCATGATTTCAGAAGGATTTTGTTTTCTTCTTCGCCGGTGATGTCGTCAAGCGGATGACCTTTGTCGTCACGCAAAACGTGAAGGGTGTCTTGTGAAAACAAAATGGTTTTTGGGTCGATGCCGTATTCTCTGAGGTACCGGAAATACCGGCCGTCGTCCGGCGCGAACAGTTGGGTTGAGATAGCATCCCGACCGACGCGCGTGGCGATGGCATGAATTTCATCGATTCGGATGCCGTCCTGGTGAAGGGCGTAGAGCGTCTCCGTGATGACCTGAGGGCTCAGACCCGCGATGGCAATAAGGATGTTGGCCATGACGAGACTTTAATTTTCCCCAATCCAAATGTCGTTGCCTTGCCCAGATGCGTCTGCTCGCAGAATTTCAAAAGCGGCAGATATTCGCCGGGCACGCCGGCATAGGTGATTTTGCCCACCATGCCGCCCATCATCATGGCCTGTTCCTGCCGGTTGGAGTAGCGCCGCCAGTCGTACCAACCGATGTGCGATTCTTTCACGGCAACGTCTTTGGCATGCGCGACCAATCTCCGATAGTCCAGCCCCGGTTCGCCTTGACCATGGTATTCGCAAAGCGATGAGATCCGTCTGAGCATCGCCCGCGTTAAAACATCGAACGGAAGGTCGGCTTTCAGGCCATTTTGATATTTCAGGCGAAGCGGCGTGATCAATTCCAGACGGACATCGACCGATTCACGCTCCATTTCTTCCGTGAGTGATTCGGCGCTTATTTCCCGGAAACCGGGCGGTTTACGGATTTTACCGTCGGATTTCGTGTAAATCACTTCACTGTCCGCCCGAACGTCCATGAGTGTAAATGTTCCGCTCTTGCCATCGATGCGCTTTCCGATGCCGATGCCGCCGATCTGTTCAAAGGCGTAAATGAAATAGGGCAAATTGTCGCAGGCGGCGCCGAATAAAAGCAGTGAAAAATTCAGAAGCTCCCCTTTTTGATAATGGGTTTTGGCGTCGGCGGGAGGCTCGACGACATACGGGTGCGGCGGCTGGGCGATTCGCTTGCGTCGCGTTGTTTCATGAACTTTTTCCGATATTTCAAAAACCGTGGGATAGATGCAGCGGTCGGCAAGGAGGCAACCGGCGCAGTCCTGTTTTTTCAGGGCGCAAACGACTTTCTTCAGGGCATGTCCGAAAATTCCCCGAAGCGTGGAGCCTTTGTATGGCGGCAACGCAGCGTCATTTTCAAACTCACAGGTGAATTCGTAACGACCGTGCTTCAGCAGCATATTCTCTCCGAATCAGCACGCTATGCCGCGGTTGCCGTCGGCCCGTTTTAGGCCATCGATATTTTCAGTCCCGCCGCGGATAACTCTTTGCAAGTCGCGTATCGTCCGGTGTTATGAGAATCGTCTTTTTTAAAGAAGAGCGCTTCCACGTTCATCTCCTTGAGAGCTTTGAAAAACGTCGTTTCGAGGAGCGTGAGCGACGAGAAATCTTAAGGACGGCCGTTTGTTCAAGATTTCTCCCTTCGGTCGAAACGACAAAGAAGAAGTCGAAATGACAAAAGAGGGGTCGAAATGACAAAAATGGCCGT
>ERZ795030.1594-NODE-1594-length-30140-cov-5.252285_pt1 | contig 30140 bp, 26 predicted proteins | sample MGYA00375122_ERZ795030 | MGnify/ENA primary metagenome ERZ795030 (study PRJEB30165, sample SAMN05720146) | activated sludge metagenome | isolation source: anaerobic digester from wastewater treatment plant | place: Japan | collected 2015-04-20 ... | reverse complement strand
GTCGAAGTGTTTTTCCGCCCAGTCACGGACATGCCCCCTGCGCCGCAGGACGGTCCTGCAGGAAAACCCAGCAATAGGTCGCAAACGCCCAAGCGCCCGCTGGCGCGCGTGGATCAACGTTTTGACGGATTCAATCATCGCTACACCTTTGACCGTTTCGTCATCGGCGCGGGCAATCGTTTTGCCCATGCGGCGGCGCGTGCGGTCGCCGAGAGTCCGGCGCGCGCGTACAACCCGTTGTTCCTGTACGGCGATACCGGGCTTGGCAAGACGCATCTGATGCAAGCCATCGGCCAAGAAGTCCTTCAACGCAGGCCCGAGGCCAGCGTTGCCTTCATTTCGTCGGAAGATTTCACGAATCAACTGATCGAAAGCATCGCGAAGAAATCGACGCAAAAATTCCGTGCGCGTTTTCGCAAGGTGGACGTGCTCCTGATCGACGACATTCATTTCATCGCGGGCAAGGAAGCCACGCAGGAAGAATTTTTCCACACGTTCAACGCCTTGTTCGACATGCATAAGCAAATCGTCCTGTCGAGCGATCGACAACCCAAGGAAATCAATGGATTGGAGGATCGCTTGCTCTCGCGCTTCGAGTGGGGGTTGGTGACGGATATTCAGCCCCCCGATCTCGAGACGCGCGTGGCCATCCTGCAGAACAAGGCGGCAGAGGAAAACGCCGTCGTTCCCGCGGATGTCCTCCGCTACATCGCGACCTACGTCGCCACGAATATCCGCGAGCTCGAAGGCACGCTCATCACGCTGCTCGCGTACGCGAAACTGACCGAACGCAAGATCACCCTGCACGTTGCGGAAGACGTGTTGCACGACCTTATCGGGCGGGAAAAAATCAAGCCTGTCACGATCGAAAACATTCAGCGGGCCGTCGCGGAGTATTTCGATCTTCGCATCGCTGATCTCAAAAGCCGCAATCGCCAGCGGCAAGTGTCTTTCCCAAGGCAACTCGCCATGTTCTTATGCAAAGACCTCGTGCCGAATCTGTCCCTAAGCGAAATTGGAGAGGCTTTCGGCGGCAAGGACCACACAACCGTGCTGTACGCGTGCCAGCAGATCGCCGAAAAAGCGCGCAATAATCCCGAAACCCGACAAGTGCTGGCGCATCTTCAAAAAGTCGCCCAGGCGTAATCCATCGCAAAACGTACCACCGGCCTGCCCTTTTATGCGGCAGGTCGTTTTTTTTTCGCGCCCTGCCGAACTTTTCTTTCCCGGACGGTGTCCAAGAAGACGCCGTGTGCTAAGATGATCCTGCAGAAAAGGACCGGCGGCTCGCCGGTCGGTCAGGAAAGGAGATGTCATTATGAAAACATCGTTCGTGACGGCAATGCTCGTTCTGTTCATCGCGGCGCTGGCATGCGCTCAAGAGCCCGTAGCGTCCGCGCCGTCCGTCTCCGCGCCCACAGCGCCTTCGGGAGTGGCGAGCACCCTCGCCGATCGGGTGGACGTCGGAGTCACCGCGTACAACAGCGGCATCGCGTTGGTGCGTGATGTGCGCACGCTGTCGGCGCCAACGGGCGAGCACAAACTCCAGTTTATGGACGTTTCGCAGCAAATCCGCCCCGAGACGGTAAGCCTGCGATCGCTCGATGCGCCGGGGGCGATTGCAATCCTCGAACAGAATTACGAATACGACCTGATGAGCCCGAACAAACTCATGGAAAAATATGTCGGAAAGAAAGTGAAGCTTGTGAACTTCAGCACCCAGATCGGCTTTCAAGAAGTGGACGCCGACTTATTGAGCAACAACGACGGGCCTATCTATAAAATTGGCGATCGGATTTATTTGGGACATCCCGGCAACGTCGTGCTGCCGGAGATACCGGCCAACCTCATCGCCAAGCCCACGTTGGTGTGGGAGGTGAACAACGCCCTGCCGGACCAGAAGATCGAAGTGAGTTATCTCACCGACGGCGTGACGTGGCAAGTCGATTATGTGCTGACCCTCGCCAAGGACGACGCCACGATGGACCTGGCGGGGTGGGTGACGCTGTCGAACCAATCGGGCACGGAGTACACGAACGCGGAACTGAAACTGGTCGCGGGCGACGTGAATCTTGCGCCGCGCTCGCAGATCAAAGTCCGAGCCGACATGTCGGGATATGCAGAGGGGAAGATGGCGCCTGCCCCGCCGCGCGAAGAGAGTTTCGCCGAGTACCATCTCTACACCGTGCCGCGCCGCACGACCATCAAGCAAAACCAGACAAAGCAGATCAGCCTGCTGACGGCGGCCCAAGTGGGGATTAGGAAGGAATACGAGACGTCGAGCGACCACGACCTGTTCACGCCGTTCATGCGTCCGGATTCCGGGCCAATCAGGCAGGACGTCGCGGTGCTATTGAAGTTCATGAACGCGGAGAAGGCGCATTTGGGCATTCCGTTACCGGCGGGCACGATGCGCGTATACAAGCAGGACAGCAGCGGCGCGCTGCAATTCGCGGGCGAAGACCGGATCAGGCATACGCCGAAGAACGAAGAAGTGCGCCTAGGCATCGGCAAAGCCTTCGATATCGCCGTGGAACGCACGCAGACCGATTTCCAGCAACCCGCCCAAAACATCAGCGAAAGCGCGTTCAAAATCGTCGTGCGCAATCACAAGGACACGGAAGTCACGGTGAACGTGGTCGAGCGCATGTACGGCGATTGGCGCATCCTCGAGAAATCGCAGGAGTTCAGCAAGCGCGACGCCGCGACGGCGGTGTTCCCCGTCACCGTGCCCAAAGACGGCGAGGCCACGGTAACCTATCGCGCGCAAACCAAGAGGTAGCCGCCATGCGAAGTCTGACCTCCGCGCAGATGCGCGAGGCCGATCGGCGCTGCATCGAAGAACTTGGCATCCCCGGCGTTGTGCTCATGAACAACGCCGGGGGCGCCGTGTTTCGCGAGACGGCGGCGTTGCTGTGCGAACGGAATGCCCCGAAGTCCAGCACGATCGGCGTGGTGTGCGGCAAAGGCAACAACGGCGGGGACGGGTTTGTCGTCGCGCGATTGGCCCTGCTCGCGGGGCATCATGTGCGCACTGTGCTGATTGCGTCCGCATCGAACATCCAAGGCGACGCGGCGTTATTCTTGCGCGTGTACGAGCGACTGGGCGGGAAAACGATCGAGGCGCCGGATGAAGATTCGGCCCGCAGCGCCGTCGCAGGGATGTCCTGCTGCGATGTAATCGTCGACGCTTTGCTGGGAACGGGCATTTCGGGCGAAGTGCGCGGCGCTTCGCGCGCGGCAATCGAAGCATGGCCCGATGTCGCAACGGTGGCCGTGGACCTTCCCTCGGGTTTGGACGCCGATGCCGGCGCGCCGTGCGGGGCGTGCGTTCGCGCGGACGTGACGGTGACGTTTCAATTTCCCAAGAGAGGTTTTGACAACCCCGCCGCCGCCGCGTATCTTGGGCGCGTCGCCGTTGCCGACATCGGCATTCCCCCGGCATGCGCCGATGACGCCGCCTGGAGCCGCCTTATTACAAAAGCTCCCCAGGCATAATCGAGGAAAAAGCGGCTTTTCTGGAGAAAGCATGGTGCGCAGTTTCGTTGCCATCGAATTTCCCGATTCCGTGCGAAGCGAGATCGCTCGGTTGCTCGAGCGTTTGCCGCGGCTCCCGGGCATCACGTATGTCCACCCGAACCGGATGCACCTGACCTTGCGGTTCTTGGGCGACATTGACGACGGCCAATCCGTCCGATTGCGCCAGACCCTGCGTGACGCAGCAACATCGCTGCGTCCCTTTGAGGTTCGCGTCCAGGGCGTCGGAGCGTTTCCCAGCCTGCGACGTCCAAGCGTTCTATGGGTTGGACTCGTTGCCTCGGATGCCAGCCTCGTGCAAGCGCAGGAGTTGAGCGAACGGGCCGCTCAGGCGATAGGGCTGCCTGCGGAAACCAAGGCGTTTCATCCTCATGTCACGTTGGCGCGCGTAAGAGACAGCCGTTTCGCTCTGGAGGCCTCTGATGCGCTGCACGCCGAACGCGATTTCGACGCCGGGGCGTTCGTCGTTTCCGGCATGACCCTATTTCACAGCCGCCTCACGCCACACGGCCCTGTGTACACGCCGATCGAGGAGTTCGCATTCACATGACGGACACGATGCTAGCAATGCTTCCCCGAGGGTTCTTCAATGTGTGCACCCTGTACATGTTGTTTGTTCTGCTTCGATGGTTTGGATCTTACCTGGAGATTGATCTATACGGGCGGTTCCGTTGGATATGCCGCATCACGGATCCCGCGTTCGGTTTTGCGCGGCGAAAACTGCCGCCGCTGGGCCCCGTGGATTTCGCTCCCGCTGCGGTCTTGTTTGCCGTTTGGATAGTGCGCGAAATGGTCGCGTCGCTGCTCGCATCGGTCGTCCGTTAACCGATTGCCGTAGCCTTGGATACGAAATCAAAGGACGCCGTCATGAACGTCACGGTAGCGGAGCTTTTTTATAGCATCCAGGGGGAGTCGTCGTGGGCGGGATTGCCGTGTCTGTTCGTGCGCTTGGCGGGATGTGATCTCCACTGCATCTGGTGCGATACGCCCCATGCGCGGGAAAACGGCATGGAAATGTCCCTCGAAGAAGTGGTTGCGTGGTGCACGGGCCACGAGTGTCGCCTGGTCGAGATTACCGGCGGCGAGCCGCTGTTGCAGGAAGGCTGCCCGCCGTTGGCTCAACTGCTTATAGAAAAGGGATTTACGACGCTGTGCGAGACCTGCGGCGCCTTGCCGATCGATCGCTTGCCCGATACGGTGATCCGCATTATGGACTTGAAGTGCCCCGGCAGCGGCGAATGCGGCCGCAACGATTGGGCGAACGTCGCACGCTTGACGCCGCGCGACGAGGTAAAGTTCGTCATCGCCGACCGGGCTGATTACGAGTGGAGCCGGGATGTCGTTTCGCGGTATGATCTGACGTCCCTCTGTAAGGAAGTTTTATTCTCGCCGGTATTGGATGCGATAGCGCCGCGCGATTTGGCGGCGTGGATTCTCGAGGATGGACTTCCGGTTCGGTTTCAGCTTCAACTGCATAAAATTGTCTGGCATCCGGCTCAAAGAGGCGTGTAAGTGCGCAGCGAATTAGTCAAACAATTCTTCGTCGAGTCCGCCCACGTCAACGCGCACGGCGACGACAAGACCTCGCGCATCCATGGGCACAGTTACCGCATCGACGTCGTTGTCGAAGGCGAGGTGAGCCCCGCGGCGGGCTGGGTTGTGGATTTTGGCGACATCAAAAAGGCCTTCCGCCCGCTGTACGAAACGATGGACCACCATTCGCTGGAAGGGATCGTGGATTTGCCGGATACGACGTTGGGAGGCGTGCGGAAATGGCTTTCCGGAAAGCTGCGCGCCGCCGTGCCAAGTTTACGAGATGTGCGCGTGCGCATCATGGGCGATTGCGCATACCGCCCCTGCGTGCTTGACGCCGATCCGTGGCAGGAATTGCCTGTGCGCGTCGGTTTTTCGTTCGAGGCGGCCCATCATCTGCCCATGACGCCCGAAGGCCACAAGTGCCATCGACTGCATGGGCATAGTTACCGGGTAGAGGTCGCCGCGGCGCAGATCGACCCATTGCTTGAATCGCTCCATGACGTATATTGCCGCCTGGATCACCGCTGTTTGAATGACGTGCCCGGTCTCGAAAACGCCACGTCGGAAATACTGTCCCAGTGGATATGGAACCGCATCGCGCCCGCCGCGCCAAACATGCGCGCAGTGATTGTGCAGGAGACGTGCACGGCGCGGTGCGCTTACTTCGGAACCTGACGCGCGCCCAGAAAGGCCAGCATGAAATTTCTTCGCCGACACAAGATTCTCTCGTTTCTTTTCGTGGTTCTGCTGCTTGTCGTTTCCGTGATCCTGTATCGCATGAAAGGGCCATACCGTTCGTATCGAATTGACCTCGTGAAACCAGCGCCCGACGGCATCGCACAGCCGGGCATGCTCGAAGTCGGCGTGGCCAAACGCGACATCACGCCGGACCTGTCGCAATACGACACATGGACGGACATCGACGGCGATGGCGCCTTCCGTCCCGATAAGGGCGATACGTACGAGGACCGCAATCACAACGGAACCTTCGATCTTGTCTGGATCGCGGGCTTCGACGAAAACCGGCCCGCCCAAGGCGTCCACGACCCGCTTTGGGTGCGGGCCATCGCATTCCGCAACAACGGCGTCACCGTGGCCATGGTGACGATCGACAGCATCGGCATCCTCGAGGAACCGTATATCCGCATTCGAAAATCGCTTGATCCCGCTCTCAAGATCGATCACGTGATGTTTTCATGCACCCATACCCACGAGGGGCCTGACACCACGGGGATTTGGAGTTATTCTCTGCTGCGTCCGCGCTTCGATGCGGCGTATATGGCACTGGTCGAGCGCGCATGCAAGCAGGCCGTCGAAGAAGCCGTGCGCACGGCGCAGCCTGCGGTCATGCACCTGACTTCGACGCGCCTGGAGCCGGGCGCGTATTCGAACGACACGCGCAAACCCCTGGTCTATGACGAGACGCTCTGCCTTGCTCGCTTCATCAAGCCCGACACGGACGAAACCATCGCCACGATGATGTCGTGGGGAAACCATCCGGAATGCCTGGAGGGGAAAAACCTGCTTATTTCCTCGGACTTTGTGCATTATTTGCGGGAAGGCGTCGAACAGGGCTTGTCCGATCCGGACGGCGTTCCGGGGCTTGGCGGCATCTGTTTGTTTTTCCAGGGCATGCTCGGGGGATTGATGACGCCGATGCATATGAAGGTGACCGCGCGCAACGGCGTGGACACGTTCGAAACGGCCAGTTTCGAGAAGGCTCAGGCGTTGGGCGAGGCTCTCGCCCTGCGGACCGTCAAAGCGCTTCGCGATCCCCGCGTGATGCACGTCGACAACCCGGTCGTGGCCTTGGCTGCAAAAACCGTTTACGTGCCGGTGTCGGGAACGTTCCGGATTCCGATCATGCTCGGCCTCATCCACCCTGGATGGCATTGGGGGGAAATTCGAACCGAGATCAATGCCTTTCGCGTGGGGGATTTGGACGTGTTGACGCTTCCCGGCGAGATATATCCGGAAATCGCCGACGGGGGCATCGAGAGTCCGGCAGGGGCGGATTTTGGGATTCTTCCCGCCGAAACGCCGCCTTTACGTTCGCGCATGCGGGGCAAGGTCAACATGGTTATCGGCCTCGCCAACGATCAACTGGGCTACATTATTCCCAGAAGCCAGTGGGACACAAAGCCTCCGTACGCCTATGACGGAAAACCGCAATATGGCGAGGTGAACTCGGGGGGGCCCGCTATCGCGTCAACATTGCATCGGGAATCGCTGCTGTTGCTGGAGCGCCTGCATCACGCGGCCCCTAATTGACGTTCACTTCACGCATCGAGTAAGAGCGCTGCCCGATATAGCGCAGAATGCGGCTTTGTCTCCCGAAGGTTGCGTAGCGTCGCCCGGCCGTGCGATAACAGGTTTCATGCGCGGCAATCTGGCGCGAAACGGTCCGGGACGCATGCCGCGCAAGGAGTGCATGACGCATGAAGATGCTGATGTCGTTGCTGTTCGTCCTGTTTGCGGCCGCTGAAGCAAGCGGCGGGACCGTATCGGGCAGCGTTATGGGGCTTGAAAGCGGCGCCCCCCCGGCCCGGGTGTTTCTGGAGCCCGGCATCGAAGGAACGCTGATGGAAACGCGCGCGGCGACCGACGGATCCTTCCGCTTCGAAAACGTTCCGGCGGGCATTGCCGGCGTGTTCGCAGTGGCCGATGGCATGAGCTACGGCGGGTGCAGCGTAACGGTCGGAGCGGGCGATTCGGCGGAAGGCATTGTGCTTGCGCTCAAACCCGCGCGCAGCGTCAGCGGCATAGTGTGCGATGCAAAGGGAAAGCCTGTCGCGGGAGCGGAAATTTCGCGCGTAGCCTTGCTCGGCGCCGCAAAGGTCTCGATCCCGCTGGATAAACTCAGAGCGTTCGGCGGAGAACTCCCGGCGTCGGGACCGGACGGCGCATTCACGGTGGCGCGGCTCCCAGAGGGAGGCGCGGTGGCGCTCAAGATCGTCCATCCGCTTTTCGCCCAGGAGGCCGTCACGGACCTGCCCGTAGGGACGCAGGACGTGCGCATCACCCTGCATGCCGGCGTGAGCGTTTCCGGCAAAGTCCATTCTCGCGATCTCGGCGCGGCCGTTGCCAATGCAACGGTTATCATACAAAACGCACAGCCGCCGCATGACTCGGTTTTGACTCGGACAGATGCGATGGGAGCATTCGCGACCCGCCTGAAACCGGGCGTCTACCTCTGCCAAGCATTGAGCGCGGAAATGCGAAGCCCCGGTTGGCAGCAACTCATCCTCAAAGGCGAAACGGCCGAACAACGGATCACCCTGTTCGTGGGACACGCGGGAGCCTTGCATGGACTTGTATGCGAGGCGGCTTCGGGCAAGCCCCTGGAAGGAGCGCACATCACGGTGACCTGTCTGGGCAACACGGCGGCCACCGTCACGACAGGTCCCTCGGGCGCCTATGCCGTGAACACCGTCGCGGGAGAGAACGTCATTCGCCTGCAGGCTCCGGCAGGCTATCTCCCCCCGGAAAACAACGCCATCAAATTAGTCGTCGACAAAGGCGGCGATACCGAGGCGCCGACTTTCTGGCTCAGCCGGACTCCCACGTACACCGTACAGATCGTTGACGCCGCAATGCAGCCTGCGCGGGATGTCGTCGTATCGCTGATTCGTCCCGCGCAATTCGGCTGGCGCCTCGCCGACGCTCAAGGATGCGTCGCCATCAACGTCGCCCAAGTCCCGCAAGACGGCCTCCTCGTCGGCATGGCCGAACATATCTCCAGACCCGAGGGCGCCCTTTTCGCCGTCCATGCGCGGCAAGCCGAGGCAAAAGTCCAGCTGTTCCCCCTCGCATCCATCCAAGGAACCGTCTTGGACGATGCCAGCAAGCCTCTGGCCGGCGCTCCCGTCGGCGCCGTGTTCGCCGACGACCAGAAGTCGAGCGAGGTCCTGTTCTGGCGAACGGTCAGTCGAAACGACGGATCTTTTGTATGGGACAGCGTCGCGCCGCAAGTGCCGCAACGCTGCATCGCCATGGCCGGAACGGCATGTGCGACATCGCAGCCGTTTGCGGCGGATATTGGCGCGCACGCTTCGGCAGGCTCGATAATCTTGACGGGGGCGACGGGCGGAACATCCCTGATCGGAAAGCCGCTCGCGTGGGACGAGTCCCCCTTGCTTGCAGGAACACTGCCCGACAAAGCCGATCGCGCGGGCAAACCAGCCGTGGTGATGTACTGCTCGCAAGATGATGCGGCGATGGTTGTCGAGGCGCTGGCCGTTTTGCGCACGGTTCTGGGCCCGGATGCGTTCACGGTCGCGGCGGTGGTTCATGGCGCATTCAACGGAAGCGCGGAGGGAGCGCCGGTCCTCTCGGGACGCGCGCCGGGCGTTGCCACGACATACCTCTTGGACCGCGCAGGCATCGTGACGCTCGAAACGTTTGGCATGCCGCCGCTCCGCGCCCTACAAGCCATGAGAACTCATTGATGACGCCGCGGACCTTTCTTTTTCGCGCGATAATGGCCTTTTCAGCCGTTATGGCGCCCGTGATATCGGCCTTGGCTTTTACGGTTTCAGGCCGGGTTCAGGACGAGACCGGACAAGGCATCCCCGAAACCTCTGTATGGATTGTGCAAGAGCATAGCGTCCAACACGCGGCGACCTCCGGGGATGGCTCCTTCTCCTTTACCGGCCTCGACGCCGGCATGGTCCAACTCGTGGCGCGCAAGGAGGGAATGGCCCTGGGAGGCATCACCGCCATCGTAGCGGGGAACGCCGAACTCACCCTTTCACTTTCCAAACCTGTGACGCGCCGCATCCGAGTGATCGACCCGTCGGCGCAGCCAATCGCGGGCGCACGCGTGAAATCCATGGCGATAGGTTCGCTCGAGCGCCCCGGCGAATTTTCCGTTCCCGTGATGGACCTTGTCGAAGCCGGCTTTCCTTCGCTGCGCAGTGGCGACGACGGCATGATATCCCTGGTTGATCTTCCCCACAAAAGCTTTGTCCGTTTCACGCTGGCCCACCGCAAACATGCAGAGCAGTACATCCCGTATCTAAACGCCGAGGGGGGCGAACAGGCGTTCCGGCTCTACCCCGGTATCGCCATCCACGGGCGCGTCGTCGGAGAAGACGGCAAGGGGATTGCGCGCGCGCACGTCGCCGTGTTCGCCACAACAGCGAGCGGGCAGCGTCAGGCTTCCGTCGCGCTGACCGACCCGGAAGGCTATTATACGATGACCGTTCCATACGGAACCCACCACGTCATCGCCCGCCATCCTGCGTTTGCGCCATCGCCTCCCGCGGAAATCCATTCTCCCGCACACACGGACGACCGCGTCGCCGATTTCAGGCTACGCCCCGCGTGCTTTGTGGAAGGAAGCGTCGTAGGGCCCGACGGCAAACCCATCGGCGCGGCGCGGGTGCTTTATATTATCCGCGACATCGCCGTAAACGAGACAATTTCTCAAAACAGCGGGGTGTTCCGCATTGCGGTGGCGCCCGGCGACGGACGGTTGCGCACGATTCCGCCGGACGGTTTTCTCACCAAGGATGTTGGCGACATACTTCTTCAGGTAGGAGAGGAAAAAAAGATTGCGTTGTCGCCTATCCAACTCAAGGCATCGCCCGTGATCGTTGGTTCCGCGCGGTGTCCGGATGGAACGCCCGCCGCCGAAGCCTGGATAGTCTCGCGCGATCTCGATCCGCCCGTATGGAGCCTAACCGATGCGAACGGGGCCTTCCGAATAGGTCTCGACAAAGCGCCGACCGGGCGCACGGCGGCGTTCCGGATCGAGCACAACCGCAGATTCCTGCGCGCCGATTTTCAAGTGAACCTAGACGACCCGGCGCCCGTTGAGGCAACGCTGGAAGCCTTTGAGCCGGACATGCGCCCCAACGATGGCAATGCAATCGAAAATCAGTTGGCGCGACTCGTGGACAAGCCGGCTCCCGAGATCGCCTGCGACGCATGGTTCAACGGCCAACCGGCCACGCTGGCCAGCCTCAAGGGGAACGTGATTGTCCTGATGTTTTGGGGAGGTTTCGCGGCCACGGGACGCGCCTTGAACGAGATCGAAGTTCTGCGAACGCTGCATCAAGCCATGCGAACCATCGACGATGTTGTTTTCATCGGCATCCACGACGGCAATGTCGATGCCGCAGACGCCGAGGCCTATGCCCGTCAACTCGGAATCGACTTCCTCGTCGGCGTCGACGCCAAACCCTTCCTGACTTTCGAGCGGTATCGCATCCAATACCTTCCCCAAGTTCTTCTCATAGACAAGGAAGGGATCATCCGCTATTACGACACCGCGGGGCGCCTCCTCGAACTCATCAAAGCGTTACGCCGCTGAAGCGCGCCGTCAAGACGCAAAAAACCGCCCGCTTCATGAAGAAGCGAGCGGCGCGAAGACGAATTCAAGAGCTAGAGAGATCCCGCGAGGCGCTGGAGCGTGGACTTTTTGCGAGCGCCGCTGTTGGCGTGAATAACGCCTTTGGAAACCGCACGATCAATCTCGGAAAGGGCTTCCGGCACAGTCGTCTTTACCTTGCCCGCATCCTTGGACTCGATGGCGGCCATCGCCTGTTTCACGTACGTCTTCATACGCGATTTGACCGATATGTTCTTCAGCCGATCCCGTTCACTGGTCCGAATGCGCTTTTCCTGGGACTTGATGTTTGCCATTACCGTGCTCTCTCCGATGCATGCCCTTGCCAATACGTGAATTACGCTTCCCAAACAAGGCAAGAGCATATCAAAAAAAATCTTCTGGTTCAAGCAAAGCATTCGCTCAGGATTTCCGCCACACTTCTTGCCCCGCATGCATCACGTTTTCCCGTTTGGCGCGCTATTTCGCCTTCACCACCCGAGATCGGAACGGCCCCAAATCTCCCATACCGTAAGGCTGCCTTGAACCCAAAGAGCGTGGACGCAGCGCCCGGACATCCCGGCGAGAAAGCCGGGCCCACATAGAAATCAAAAAGGGCATTCGCGCACGCAGCTGGATCGACTCTTGACTGCGGGGGGGGGGCTGGCGTTCGTTTTGTTGCACTCTTGCGCGCGATTGCGTTAGATCACTTTGTGACGTCCGCATCGTGCCCGTGGCGACCCGAGCGAAAGGAGCGCGCCCCCATGACAGACTCGCCATTATCCGACCGCAACCCGCGCCAGACGCACCGGACAGGAACCGTGCTGGCGCTGCTGTTGATTCTATTTCTAGCCGCTGCGTTGCGCGTCGAGGACTTTCAAGGCAGCTACTGGGTCGATGAAATCCGGACATGGGAAGGCTCCACCAAGCCCTTCTCGGAAACGCTCGTTCACTGTCCCTATCCGCTCTACTTCGTGCTGGGACATCTGGCGTTGCACCTTGGCGACACCGAGGCCGCCTTGCGATTTCCGAGCGTCGTGTGCGGGGTCTTGGGCGTGCTTGCCCTCTACTTCGTGTTGCGTTCGCTGCACGGCCGCACGGCGGGGCTTGTCGGCGCGTTGCTGTTGGCAACATGCGAATTCCACGTCTTTTTCAGCCGGGAAGCGCGTTTTTACGCCTTGATGATGTTGGCTAGCCTGCTGATGCTATGGCTGCTGCACCGCGCCCTCGTCGCTGGCGGAGTCTTGAACTGGGTCCTGTTCGCACTGGCCAGCGCCGCGGGCATCTTATCGCATCTTTTCATGTTGCCGTTCTATGCGGCGCTGCTTGCCGGCGCGGTTCCATGGCTTCTGTGCACGCGGACCTCGCTCACGTACGGACGCCGGATGCGCCGGATCATCGCGTTGATCCTGTTTGGCGCGCTGGGGATGTCAGGCTTCGGAGCCGTCACCCTTGCGTTGGGCTACTTCCCCACGGGATTGATTAGCCCCATCGAAAAAAACCTGGGCGAAGCGGCTGCGGCCGCCGCCCCCCCCCCCCCAGCGGATAGCGCCTCTGCCGCCGACGATTCCACCGCACAACTTGCCAAGCCGGCAGAAGAAATTTTCCGCCTGGATTGGAAGCAATATTTGCAGTACTACGCCGATTTTTTCCGGCAATGGCCGCTGCATTGGCAATACATCCTGGCAGGACTCGGCGCATGGGGACTTCTCCGCCTCTGGGTGCGGCATAGGTCCATGGCCGCCCTTCTCACGGGACTGCACGTCTTGATGCCGCTTCCTTTCTTCTTCGTCACCTCGCCGCATTTCTATGGCGCACGCTATTTCTCGCCGCTCCTCCCGGCTGCGATGATCTCCTTGGCGTTTGGACTTACGGATATCGCCTTTCTCGCCGGAGAAGCCGTTCGCTGGGGCGTGCGTAAATTCCAGATGCGTGCGGGCCTACCCCCCAAGCCCAATAACGGCTGGCGTTACGCAACCGCGCTTGTCGCGTTGGGCATTGTCCTCGCCATCGCAACGCCGCAAACGGTGTCTGCGTTCTCCCGCGCATCGGCGGAACGCGAACGCGACTACTGGCATGGCGACTGGAAGGGCGCCGCCCAGTACGTCGCGCAACGCATAACCTCCGACGATGTCCTGGTCTATGCCATTGCCGAAGACAGGATGTGGGAGATCGCCTATCCCATGGACTTCTACCTGCGGCGATTCTTGTCCAACAGCGCGGCGACGCTTTTCGCCGTGCAACCCTACTACGGAGCGGGCGTGCTCAAGACCGCGAACCTAAACCAGATTCTCGAACGACATCCCATGTCATCCATATATTTCATTTCAATAACCGACCAGGAGTTCCGCCCGGAATTTCTGGCGCGACTCGACAATGTGGGCATGGAAAAACGGGCGTTTCGCGTCGTCAACGTGCGAACCCTCGGGGCGCCGACGGCCAATCAGGCGTGGTGGGGCGGCTTCGAGGGCGACAAAGCGGGCGCCATCGCCGGCGGACCGCTCGCCGTGACGGGCAAGAACGAAGCCTTTGACGGCGAGCATGCCCTCCGAATCCATGTGCCCGAAATCACCTCGGCGCGAATGGTCATTCCCTTCCGGCAGTCGCCATGCCGTCTGCGCAACGGCGACCTTGAATCGTGGAAAGACGCGTTGCCTGTCGGATGGACAAGCCACGACGCGCGGACAGTCTCGCGCGCATTTGATGCCGCCGTCGGCCGCTATTCCCTGGCCCTGCGCGCATTGGACCAACCGGCCATCCTGCGTCAAGCCTTGCCGCACTCGTTTTTTCCGGGAGACGTCATCGACGTCTCCGCGCAAGGAAAAGCCCCGGCGCCCGATCAACTTACGCTCGCCGTAACATGGCGCACCGCTTCCGGAGAGCCGCGAGAAAACGCAGTCGTATGTCCTGGAATCGGCGCGTGGGCCCCGCTCGCCCTCCGCGTGCAAACGCCCTCGGACGCGGTTTCCGACTCGTTCGCCGTGGAACTCCGGTGCGCTTCTGGATATCACGGCGAGGTTTTCGTCGACGGCCTTCAACTCAGCGCTGATCGCCAAGGGTTGACGTTCGATCCCCTTCAGGAATACACCCTCTCGCTGTGCCTAAAGATGAAGGATGTGGATTTGTTCGACAATCCGATGACGCTGGGAATCGCCGGCACAGATGCAAAAGGAGAACCGTTTGACAAAGTCCTCTTGGCGCTTGGCGGAACGCGAGACTGGCAATCGTGCGTGTTCCAGCTCCGGCCTGGGGTGAATATCCCTGCAGACGCACGAAACGCCGGGCTCATGCTGAATCTGCACGGCCCGCAAGGAATCGTGTGGCTGGACAACGTGCAACTGGAAGGCAGGGGCCGCCCCACACCGTTCACGCAGGCCGATCGCCCCCCCCACGACGAGTTGCCTTGATGGCGCAAGGCCATCGTCCCCAGGGAGACTTCTTTATTCATCGTGACGATTTGAGTATAACGTCGGTAAGCAACGCCGCCGCGGACCAAGGCGCATCAACCTGTCCCGGCGCGATTCAAGGGAGGAGGCTGGCGCGTGGAAGTGGCTGAGCCGACGTCCGTGGGCGTCTCGATTGTTGTGCCGCTGTACAATGAGCGAGAAAATATCGCGCCGTTGCATGACGCCCTGTTGCGGGCCGTCGCGAACATCGATCGCCGCGTCGAGATTCTCCTCGTGAACGACGGCAGCGCCGACGGCACGCGCGAGGCGGTCAACGCATTGGCGGCAAAGGACCCGTCCATCCGCGCGCTGCATTTCCGGCGCAACTTCGGCCAAACCGCCGCATTGCAAGCGGGCATCGAATACGCCCGGGGCGAGGTGGTTGTCATGATGGACGGCGACCTGCAGAACGACCCCGAGGATATTCCGGCGCTTCTCGCGAAACTCGACGAGGGCTACGACGTTGTCAGCGGGTGGCGGCAACGGCGGCGCGATGCGTTTCTCTCTCGCGTGCTGCCGTCCGCGATCGCGAACCGCATCATCTCGCTGGTCAGCGGCGTGCATCTGCACGACTACGGCTGCACGTTAAAGGCCTATCGGCGCAGCGTGCTCAAGGACGTCCGGCTGTATGGCGAAATGCATCGCTTCATTCCCATCTATTGCTCGTGGCTCGGCGGCAAAGTGACGGAGATGCCCGTCAACCATCGCGCACGCACCCGCGGCAAATCGAAGTACGGGGCCGAACGCATCGCCAAAGTCATCCTCGATCTCGTCATGATCCGGTTCATGGCGTCGTACCAAACGCGGCCCATCCACTTCTTCGGCGGCCTCGGCATCATCAGCATTCTGTTGTCCGCCCCCGCAACGTTGTATGCGCTCTGGCTCAAATTCTTTTCGGGGATTGGCCTCACGCGCACGCCGCTCCTCTTGTTGGCCGCGATGCTGATCATTCTCGGCGTGATGTTTATCGTGATGGGCATCCTCGCGGAAATGATCATCCGCGTGTATTACGAAACGCAGGACAAGAAGCCGTATGTGTTGCACGATGAGTGATCGCAGCCAGACACGGGCATGAACATCCTCGTTCTCAACTACGAGTATCCGCCCGTTGGCGGCGGGGCGGCCCCGGTATGCCAGGACCTCTGCGAGCATTTTGTTTCGCGCCAACATCGCGTCGACGTCGTCACAATGGCATTTGGCGGCCTTCCGCGCGAAGAAACGCGCAACGGCGTGCGTATCCTGCGCGTGCCATGCCTCCGGAAACGGCAGGGTTCCACGCAAACGCATGAGATGCTCTCGTTCGTTCTCGCCGCGCTCCCGCGTGTCGCGCGCATGGCGCGATCTGGAGACTACGACGTCATCCACTGCCATTTCATCGTGCCGACGGGACTCCTCGCGTATGCGGCGACGCGGTTTGCGCAATGTCCTTATGTACTGACGGTCCACGGATCCGATGTGCCCGGCTACAACCCTGATCGGTTTCGCATCGAGTACCGCTTCATCACGCCGCTCGTGCGCACGATTGTCCGCCATGCAACCACGACGACGTGCCCGTCGCGTTTCCTCATCGAGACGCTGCAACGCGCGATTGGCCCGGTTCCGGTCACGCACATTCCCAATGCCGTTTGCGCAAGCAAATACACGCCGCAGCCCAAGAAACCGCGCATTTTCATGGCGGGACGATTGCTTCCGCTGAAGGGATTTCAGCACGTGCTGGAAGCATTGCAGGGAGTGGAAACCGACTTCGAAGTGCATGTCGCCGGGGACGGACCGATGCGCGCACAGCTCGAAAAACTGGCCGCAAAACTGTCGACGAAGACGGTCTTCCACGGACGCCTGGAACCGGGATCGCCTGAACTGACGGACCTCTTCGAGACCTCCGCCATTTTTTGCCTCGTCTCTGAAAAAGAAAACGCGCCGGTGTCGTTGCTCGAAGCGATGCAGTCCGGCGCGGCGGTGGTGACGTCGAATGCGACAGGCTGCGCAGAACTCATCGGCGACGCGGGGTTGACCGTGACGCCCGGCGACGCGCCCGCGATCCGCGATGCGTTGACGCGCTTGCTTCAATCCCAGACAGTGCGCGAAAACCTTGGCGCACGCGCACAAGAACGTATACGCACAGCGTTTTCATTTGAATGCGTCGGCGACCGATATCTCGCGCTTCTTCAGGAAGCCGCTCGGAAAAGGGGCGCGGCATGACCACCGCGCCACGCCAAGACAATCGCCGCGTGCGCGTGCTGCACGTGATCGATAGCCTCAATCTCGGCGGAGCCCAAACGGCTCTGCTTACGATGTGCCGCGCGCTGCCGCACGATCGGTTTGACGTGCGCGTTGCCGCGTTGCACGGTCCCGGCGTGTTCACGCAGGCATTCCAGCGCATTGGTATCGAGCCACATTTTCTCGCCAACCACAAGCACGATCCGCGCATTCCGCTTGCATTGCGCTCGTTGTTGAAGGCATGGCCTCCCGATATTTGTCACGCGCATTTAGTGCCCTCGTGTTTTCTGTGCGAAATGCTGCGCAGGCCGCTGGGGATACGGCGTCTCGTGTCGCATCTGCACACGCCATACCGCAAAAACCTCCGCGACCGCTACCAGAATTTTCTGGAGCGCATGCTATACAAACGCTGCGACCTTCTCTTGGGGTGCTCGGACGATGTCGTGCGGTCGATCCCGCGGCAGACGCCGAAGCGGACGCTCTACAACGCGATCGACACGGAACGCTTCCAACCATTTCCCGAGGAGTCGCGCGCCGCCATCCGCCGCGAGCTCGGATACGCGCCCGAGGACATCGTGATCGGCATGACGGGCCGCATGATCGCGACCAAGGGACACGAACTCGTGTGCAGGGCTGTTGCATCGCTCCGCAGTGAATGCCCGCGCGCGCGACTGTTGTTTGTGGGGAGCGGACCGCATGATGCCCCGCTGCGCACTCGTGTGCGCGAACTCCATTTGGAAGACTACGTCGCGTTCGCAGGATACCGCGAAGACATCGAGCGTTGTCTCGCCGCAATGGACATTTATGCGATGGCGACGTCCGTCGAGGGTTTCGGGTTGTCGTTGGTCGAGGCAATGAGTAGCGGTCTCGCGTGCGTCGTGTCGGAGTATCCCGCCGTGGGGGAGATCGTCGCGGATAATAAAAACGTCTTGCTTTTTCCATGCAACGACACGCAACGCTTGACTGCCGCGATTCGAACGCTTGTTAACGACCCTGCCTTGCGGCATCGACTCGGCGTCGCCGCCCGCGCGCACATTTGTCGCGCCTTTTCTTTGGAACGGCTAGGCGAATGCCTCGTCGAGATATACAATGCTGTTATTTCGTAAATGCAGGAAAGAAAATGGAAGCAAAAACAGCCGCCGAGGCGCAAAGACGCAGAGAAGTGTTTTCGGTGTGTTCTCTCTGTCTTCTTTGTTTCAATGTGGTGATTTTTGCTTCAACCAATGGCGCGAATGAAGTTCTTGTTCTTTAGTTCGGCGGTTTGGGATTACTATCAGCGCTTGACGCCGTTATGCGCTGAGTTGGCTCGTTTAGGGCACACGGTTGTTTTTGTCGAGCCTATCCGCTATGCGGGCGCATTGCCGGCGCATCTCGATCCGTCAAGGTCTACGCCTGTTCCGCCGGGCGTCCAGGTGGTGCGACGGCAGAGCGTGCTTCGGCGGGGCGTGAGCCTGGCGCTGCTTCAGAACATGCGCAACCTGCACGCGCTACGCCAGCACAAACCCGACGTCGCGGTCCTGTCGGACGTTGCGTTCGGCCTCGCACCGGCCCTGTATCTACGCTTCAGTCGCACAAAAGCAGTGCTCGACTATATCGATGATTGGCCGGAATGGTCGCGTGTGCCGTGGGAACGGTGGACGCTTCGGCACATACTCGTCCCAACGGTGGCGCGACTGGCGGACGTTTGCACCGTCACCGCCGAACGCTTGGGCGACGATCTCCGCCGGCATGCGCGACGCGTTGCGTACGTGCCCAACGGCACGGCGGATCCGCCGCCGCCGCTCGACGAAGACGCATTTCACGGGGGGAGCGGCGTGTTGTATGTCGGCGGCCTCACCGACCGTATCGACGTGGCGCTCCTCGTCGAACTCGCGCGCCAGATGCCCAACGTGCCCGTGACCGCGCTAGGCGACGGTCCGCAACGGGGATGCCTGCGAGAAGCGGCCCGCTGCGTGCCGAACCTGCACGCGCCAGGCCCCGTGCCGCACGAAGAAGCGATGCAAGCGATACGCACGGCCGCCGTCTGCCTCGTGCCCTATGTGCCGTCCCGCCTGACTGACCGCTGCTTTCCCATCAAACTGGCCGAGTACTGGGCCTGCGGCAAGGCCGTCGTCGCGAGCGACACGCACGAAGTGCGGCGCGTCGGCGAAGGCAGGCTGCGCATTTACCAGAATGCCAGCGAGGCCGTTGCCGCAGTGCAATCGCTGCTCAACAATCCCCAGGAACGCGCCACGTTGGGCAAAGCGGGGTACGAGGCCGTGCGCGATTGCTACAATTACCGCGCCCTAGCTCTCCGTTTTTTGAGCGCCGCGTGTGACGACGACACCGTGCAGGAGACGATGACATCATGACAACGCCCTCGCAATTCACCGTTGCCGTCTGCACCCGGAACCGGGCGCATTTGCTGCCGACCGTCGTGCAGTCGATTGCGCGACAAGATTTCCCCGATCGCTCCATCGATATCCTAATCGTCGACAACGACTCCACGGACAAGACGCCGCGAGTCCTTCAACAACTTTCCGAGAAATTCCCGGGTGTGCGCGGGGCGCGCGAACCCCGGCGCGGAATTGGTCACGCGCGCAACCGGGCCATCGAAGAAGCGCGGGGCGAATGGCTGGTCTACATCGACGACGACGCGGAAATGTTGCCGGGATATTTCGCGGCCCTTGACCGCGTGCTGCAAGAGGAGAATGACATCGGCGCCGTGGGCGGTCCCATTGAAGTGGGGTGGCTGGGCCCTGTGCCTGCATGGTATGAACCGGCGCTCGACGGCCTGTTCAACAAGCTCGATATCGCGTCATACCGCACGACCCTACGCTATCCGCAAGAAATATACACCACCAACTTCGCGGCTCGCGCCAGTCTATTGAGCGAATTGGGCGGTTTTCGCGCCGACCTCGCCGCGCCCGGAAGCGGCGTGACGGCCGAGGCCGAAGACGCGGAAATGGCATTGCGGATTCAGACCGTCGCGGGCCTGCGGATTCTATGGGATCCAGCCATGCGCGTGCGGCACTACGTGCAGCCCGAGCGCCTCACCCCCGCCTACATGATCGCCAAGGCCGAACAGACCGGTCGCGCGCGGTGCCGTATCGAGCGCGCGTATCCCGGCCACGGCGGCGTATCGCGAGCCTGGGCGGGTCTTGCCGAATGGGCTGCGCGCAAACTCGCCGGGCGAACGCGCGGCCCCCTGACCGAACGCGTCCATCTTGCAACCGCCATGGGCTATCTCAAGGAATGGCGCCGTCCGTCCGCCTCGTAGTTGAAATTCCGAGCACGCCTGCGCATAGTAGCCGCGCAGATGAATGCATGAAGCAAGCAGGAGGTCTGGGGCGCATGCGCGCAATCCCATCGAGCGCCGCCGGCCCGCGCGATCTAGGCCGCGCAACGGTGCTGCTTTCCGCGCTGGTATCGCGCGAATTCAAGAGCCGCTACCGGCGGTCCATGCTCGGGCCGCTATGGGCCGTGATCCAGCCGCTGGTGTATATGTTGCTGTTTCTGTTTTTGGGAACGGTTCTCAAAATGGCGAGCCCCAAGGGACCGTACGTGGTTTACCTCTTTTGCGCGCTGATGCCGTGGACCTTCTTCGCCAACGCCGTGACGCGCTGCGCTTCGAGTCTCATATCCAACGCCAGCATCGTCAAAAAGATTGCCGTACCGCGCGAAGTCTTTCCCCTGTCCGTGGTGATTGTCTCGCTGCTCGATTTCCTGATTTCGCTTGTCGTTCTCTTTGGCCTTCTCGCGTATTACCAAATCGCCCAAGGAATCCCGCTCGCATCGCCTTGGGCTTGCGCGTTCTGGCTGCCGATCCTGACCCTGCTGACCTTCATGCTCGCATCGGGCATCGGATTGGCCCTGGCCGCATTCGGCACATACCGCTACGACGTGTTTTTCGCGGTCCCCCTGCTGCTGCAAGCGTGGATGTTCGCCACGCCAATTTTCTACCTCGTCGATGGCGTCCCCATGGGCCTTCGTTCTTGGTACAGTCTTAACCCCATGGTCGGGATCGTCGAGGCCTACCGCAGCGTATTGATGTATGGCCAGTCGCCTGATCTCAGCTTATTGGCGGTGGCCGTCATCGTAACCATTGTGATTTGGGCGCTGGTCTGGCCGGTATTCCGCTACGTATCGCAGTATTTCGCGGATGTACTGTAACGCTGAAAACGCAAGGAGTGTTCTAGGGATGTGGTCGCGATGAACGATGTGGTCGTTCACGTCGAAGGCGTGTGGAAACGCTACGGTCTGCCGCTTGTCCCGGCGTTGCGCCGACAGTGGCGACAATGGGTTGGCCGTCCTATGTCGATCGACGAACAGGGCCCATGGGCCCTGCGCGACATCAGCGTCACCGTCCGTCGCGGCGACGCCCTGGGCATTGTCGGACGCAACGGCGCGGGCAAAAGCACCTTGCTCAAGATTCTCGCCGGCGTCACCCCTCCCAACAAAGGCCGCGTGCGCGTATCGGGCCGTTTGTTCCCGATGATCGAATTGAACGCAGGCATCCATCCCGAACTGACAGGCCGCGAAAACACCTATCTCCTCGGCGCCATCGTCGGCCTGCGTAGGCGCGAACTTAACGCTCGCATGAAGGCGATCGAGGAATTTTGCGAACTCGGCGAATGGTTCGATCGCCCCGTGCGCGTCTACTCCTCCGGCATGCTCGCGCGCCTTGGGTTCAGCGTCGCCGTCAACGTCGACACCGACATCCTGCTCGTCGACGAAGTCCTCGCCACGGGCGACATCGGTTTTCAAAAAAAATGCATCGACCGCATCAACGAGATGATCGCCCGCGACGGCACGACCCTCCTGCTCGTCTCCCACAGCCCCCACGAAGTCGAAAGCCTCTGCCGCGACGGCATCTTGCTCGACAACGGCGTTCCTGTCTTCTCAGGTCCCCCCAAGGAACTGCTCGAACAATATGCCCGCACCGTCTATTGATTTCCCCCCTCATTCCAAACGCCGCCCCTCCCCGGTCTTTCGGACATTCACCCGTCACGATCGGTTTGCAGACCGCGATTCCTGACCCGTTCCGTTAACCAGTTTGCGACCCGGCACACACGGCGAAGAAAAACAACACGAAAACGCGATCAGAAGCAGAGTCGCCGCGACGCTGTTTGCCTCCGCGTTCGGCGTCCACCGCAGATCATCGATCGACAACTGCGCGATCGCTCCATCTGCATTTCCCTTTGTCGCGCGAAACCGGAGTCCTGCACTCTCCAAGAATAAGTCCTCGGCCTGTCCCGTCGTTATCCCTTTCCTGCGCTGCCCCAACGCGCCTTGCCCCACTTCTCCACTTCGCTTGCGGCAAAGAACACGATCAGCGGCAGCGATAGAAAAGGCAAGGTCACCGGGACGGCAATGAGGTAGAGCGGGTTACCGCTCGTTCCATTCTCGGCCTGGGTTTCGAACAGAGACATCACGCCGAGCACGGACGCGAAGGAAAACAATGCCGCATACAGGATCGCCTGCGCCCGACAGAAACGGACGATGACCTCCTTGCGCGATAGCAGCCCGACCAACACCGTAAGCACCGGCATGAGCAGCCAAGCGAGCAGGAGAAGAAAGGCGCCCACGTAATAGTCATAGTCAGCGCTCACTTCGTTCGTCACATCCAACGCAAGCCACAGGAAATGACACACGATGATGACCACCGTGATACCCGTCGCCACGGCAATGGCCTTCTTAGTCTTGGCAACAACCATGCGCACTCCTCCTCCGGCGTACCGCGACACATATCTCTCAACACAAAAAGAAGGGGCATGCCTTTCGGCAGCCCCCTTCGGGTGAGTATAGCGTTTTTCTGCTCTAAATCACTTCCAGATAATCGCGTTCCGGCAACACCGGGAACTTGCCGTGGGGTTCGCTTTGGTACCAGTAGGCGACGGAGGCGATGTCGTCTTGGTTGGGCAGGTAGCGACCGCCACTGCGCCAGCCGAGGGCTTGGATGGTGACCTTGAGGTCTTGTTCAAAGCGGACGGGGTCCATGATGTGCCAGCGGTACAGGCCGAAGCGTTGCTGGCTGCGGTACGTGCCGTCGGGCCGGATCACTTGGTGCAATCCGGCGTACGGCGTGGAAAATTCGGTGTACTTGCCGCCGCGGTCGAAGTTGTACGAGCCGCAGAAGTAGTCCTCCGTGCCGGTGCCGCAGATGGTGGGCCACTGGTCACCGTCCATGTAGAACTTGATCTCGCCTTCGCCCCACCAGCCGGTGTTGTTGACTTGCCACGCCATGTAGGTGCCGACGAAATGGCCCTTGCCCTTGATGCCGTCGGCGATGGTGTAGACCTCTTTGTACGGCAACGGATTGGTGCGGCGCCATTGCGCATGGAAATACGCGGCGTCTTCGGGGACTTCGGTAAGCGTGTAGTTGATCTGATAGTACAGCACCATCTCGTCGTCCGCAATGTTCTCGAAGGTGATGCGGCAGTGCTTGCGGAAGGGCATCGTCCAGTAGCAGTTGAACGCGCTGCCGGGGTTGACGCAGATCGCCAACGAATTGAGCGGCGCATATTCGCCCCAACCCATGCCGAAGAAATCGCCGATGGGGCACTCGACGCTCGGGGTCTTTTCGCCGTCCCAATACATGCGGATGATGCTGTAGCGCCAGTTGCCCGTCGGCGTCATCCAGATTTGCTGGATCGCGCCGGGACCGTCGACGTTCGCAAGCTCGAACGTTTGTCCTGCGGCGATTTTCACAAACGGCGAGACTTTCCAGCCTTGGCCGAGGTCGCGCGCGCAATTCCACGCGGGACCGTCGGTCGACATCCCGCCCTTGCCCTTTTCGCCGTTAAAATTCTCGGGGGAGATCGAACGGCTCTTCGCGTTGGACAGACGCGAGAGATTGCCCAAGTTCATGTACAGACCGTCAAACATGCCACCATCTCCTATGTTGCGTTTCCCATGCATGGCGTCCCTTCACGCCGGGCGCGCCACGAGCGTTGGGATCAAAAACAAAATGACTTGCGCATTTTCACTCCGTCGAAGATGCGGCTGGAGCCGCGCCATTTTCCGTGGCAGAATCCGCCGGCGCCGCGGTTTGTCGCTGTATCTCCTGATTCATCGCTTCGTTGTACCCCTTCATGTCTTCGAGACGAAGCAGGGCAAGACAGTCTATGCCGAGAGCATATACCTCGGGGGCCAGCGTGCGCGCATTGGGGGAAAGGCCGCAGCAAACAAAGCGCAGCGTATGGACGCCTGGATGCAGGCGATGCAAATCAAAATTGATCCAGCGCGTCTCCTCCCCCGATACAAAAAAGTCTATAGGCGCCCCAAGCGCCTTGCCATCGAGAAACGCTTGATACACCCCGCCGATAAGCGCATAGCCCATCAGCGCATTGATTTGATACGTCCCGTCCGTCGGCGTCTCGAAATCGAACTCGATCTGCGCTTCGGCCTTCATGGGAAGATATCCCACGCCCGACGCGCCCTTCTCGATGCCGGAATCCGGGACGGCCCGCACCGTCAGTTTTGACGGCGCCAGAATCGCATACGGCGGCAGGCGCTCCGCAAGCGGCGGAATCCCCGGAGAAAACGCAACGGGCGTCTGATACCAAAACGCGACCGAACTGATCCAATCGCTCCGCTCGATGAACTGCCCGAGGAATTGCGCGAACGGCGTAAAGATGCTTCCCTTATGCTCGATATCGACCCGCAACGATTTTCGAAACGTGATTGGGTCCTGAATGTGCCATCGATACGCCGTCACGCGATCGCCCGCGAAATATCCTTCCCACATGGGCACGCCGTAATACGGCGTACAGAATTGACGGAAGCCCCAAGCGTCGCAAAAATAATCTTCCGTGCCGGTTCCCTGCAAGGACGGCTTCTCCTCGCCATCGATGTAAAAGCGATCGTCTCCTTCGCCAAACCACCCGATTTCCATCTGCTGCACGGAATAGACCGTGCCCACGTAATGGCCGCGACCCTGGGTCTCGAGCAACGTGTAATCGCCGGGCGCCGCGGGCGTGGCCTGCCGGTATTGGGCATGAAAATACGCGGTGTCCTCGGGCAACGATTCATGCCGCCGCCAATCGATGCAGTAATAAAACGAATCGACCTTGTGCGTGGACGAGTCATTGGTGACGGTCACCTTTGCGGCCTTGTGGAACGGCATCCGCCAAAAGCAATTTCGCGATCGCCCGGCGGCGGTCACCACGACCGGCGCAGACGTGACGTCCGCGAACATGCCGTGTCCCGCCGCAAAAAAATCGCCCAGCGGAACCTCGACGCTCGGCTTCTCCGCGCCATCCCAGTAGAAGCGCAAAACCAGCGAACGCCCGTAAAACGGATCCTTCGCGCCAACGGTGCACCAGATATGCGTAATCACGCCGGGCCCTTCAAGCTCTCCCAACACCAACGTCGCTCCAGGCTCGATGGAACGGGCGTCGTTGTTCTTGTTGAAATCCGGATTGACGCTGCTGACCCGCTTGCTCTCGTAGCTCTGCTGCCGCGTAAGCGCGCCCAACCCCCCATCCGGATCGGCGCCGGCGAACGCGCACGCCAACACGCCCATCATGGCTCCCGCAAACGCATAAACCCGCTGTCGCATCAGGCTTCCTCCTCCACTCAATCCCGTTGCCCTAAATCGCCTCCCACCGGCGCAAGATATCATACAGCACCACGCCAAAGGCAGTCGCGACATTGATGGAATTCTTGAATCCCTTCATCGGAATGCGCACCGCCGCATCGCACCGTTTCAACACGGCATCGCCCACCCCATTCACCTCGTTGCCGAATACAATCGCCACGGGCCTCGGCCAGTCAAAATGAACATGCGGCACGGCGTGATCGACGACTTCAACCGCCACGACGCAAACACCCTGCGCCTTGATCGCGTCGACGGCGCTCGAGGAGCGCTCATAGTACGTCCACGGCACATAATCCTGCGCCCCCAGCGAAGTCTTCGATATTTTCTTGTGCGGCGGATGAGCCGACATGCCGCACAAATGAATGCGCTCCACCGCGCCCGCGTCGGACGTGCGAAAAATCGATCCGACATTGTACGCGCTCCGCAAATTGTCAAGCACGACGTGCACCGGATTCCGAGGCAAGCAGGGCAGTTGGTCCAACGGCACATTCGCATAATGCGGTTCCAGCACGGGACGTCAGTTCCTTTCGGGTTTCGCGTTCATACCGAAGCGGTAGTGTATCCGAAAGCCTGGTATTGCTACCATACACTGAGGGGAAAAACATGTTGCCTTTGCAGAAACGCCTGTCCACAAAACAGCTTTGCGTGCTGCTGCACGAGTTGCAGATCGCGTACGAGGCGGGGATTCCGCTTGTCCGCTGCTTTCGCGTCATCGCGCGCCGGGCGCGCCAGCCTATCCGCGAGATGTGCGAGTTCATCGCGGACGGACTGCAACGCGGCCACACGCTCGGCGACATGATCCGCGCGGAGAGCAAACGCTTCCCCCGCCACTATGGGCCGGCGATCACGTGCGCGGAGAGATCGGGAACGCTCCTGGAAACGTTCCGGATGCTATCCAAAGAGGCCCATGAAAAACTCGCGTGGATCCATCTTCTCGTCAAAGCCGTCACGTATCCCGCAGCGGTGTGTTTCGCCGCCTTTATCTTGATCCCCTACGTGAAAGGACTTGTATTGACGGGATTTTCGGGCGAAGACTTGCTGCGGTTCACCGTGCGTTTCGCCTCGGGCGTTATCTCCATCCTTGTGTTTCCGCTGGCCGTCTTCCTGGGGGGACGCTCGTTGCTGCGGATTGGCGCAGTGGCGCGTCTTGCTGAGGCGGCTATGCAACTCCGCTGGTTCCCTTACGGGACGACACGCCGCAAACTGGCCATGTCCCGGCAGTTGCACATCATGGGCCTGTTGATGAACGCCGGCATGGACGCGCCCAAAAGCATTCTCGCCGCAGCCGAAATCACGGGAAATCCGGTCACGCAGGACCGCGCTAAGAGGGCTGCCGCCTTTATGCAACAGGGGTGTGGACTGGCCGAGGCCGGTGCGCGCAGCGGGCTGTTTTCCGGAACCGCGCTGGCGATGTTGGCTGTCGGAGAAACCGCCGGCGAAACCGGCGATATCCTCATACATTTCGCCAAGCTTCTCCGCAACGAGGCGACCCATACGATCGTCATCTCCCTGGCGTTGCTCGAACCCACGCTGATTCTTCTCATAGGACTGCTGATCGTGTCGCCGTTCGCCGCGACTTTGCTGGCCCTCTAAAGCGGGACGACGGCGGACTCGCGCCCCGCGCCCTCGCCATGCCGCCGGGCGTACCATTCGATCGTGCGTCGCAGCCCTTCCTGAAACGGCACCCGCACCTCGTAGCCCAGCGTTTCTCGGGCGCAGGAGATATCGGCGCGCGAATCACGCACTTCGCCGATGCGCGCCGGAGCCATCACGGGATCGATCCGCCTTCCCAGCGCCGCGCCAATCCCCTCGACCAAATCGCGCAAACTATACGATACGCCACAAGCGACGTTGATCACTTGACCGCGCGCGTCGAAACGGCCCGTCGCGGCCAGAACATTGGCCCAAACATTGTTTTCGACATACGTAAAATCGCGCGACTGCCCTCCATCTCCGTGGATCGTCGGCCGGTGCCCTTCCAAAGCGGCAACAATGAACAACGGCACCACCGCGCTATACGGCGAGTCCGGATCCTGGCGCGGCCCAAACACGTTGAAATACCGCAAGGAAACCGTCTCCATGCCATAACACTCGGCAAACGCGGCCACATAGTGCTCGCCCGCAAGCTTTGACGCCGCATACGGCGACAGCGGACGCGGACGCTGATCTTCGCGTTTGAACGCCGCGGACTGGTTGCCGTAGGCGCTGCTCGACCCTGCATACACAAACCGCTTGACGCGCGCCGCGCGCGCCGCCATCAACAACTGGAGTGTGCCCGTGGCATTGGCCGCATGGGTCCGCAACGGATCAACCACCGAGCGGGGCACCGACGGCAGCGCCGCCTGATGCAGCACGATATCCACATCCGCCACGGCGCGTGCACAGTCGTCCGGGACACATATATCCCCCTCGACTATGTCCACCTTCCCCTCCAACCCGGCGAGATTCTCGCGGCGACCGGTCGAAAAATTGTCCAACACCCGGACCGCCTCGCCCCGCTCCGTCAAATACGCAACAAGATTCGAACCGATAAACCCCGCCCCGCCCGTCACCAAATAATGATGCATCTTCAACCCCCAAACGGCTCCCGGTTTGCACGCCGCATTATGCCTCTCCCATCGGCAGCGCTCAACCCCAACGAGTTTCCGCAGCGCAGATACACCGCCGCTACGTAGCGCGGATCGCCGGCCATGCCCTCCCCGCGGAACAAAGGGATCACCCGTCAATGGAGATCCGGCGCAAAAAAAGATAAGATGCTGCCGCGTCCAAATCTTTTGAATCCACTCAACGAAAAACACGCCCCATAACATGGAGACGCGAGGCGCATGTCCCACGCTCTGCACCGGTTCGCGCATGAAGCCATGACGACCACGTTCGAAGCCGTGATCGCCAACGAAGAGGCACGCTACGCACGCCAAGCCGCAGACGCCGCCTTCGCCGAAATCGACGCCATCGAACGCGTCCTCAGTCGATATCAGGAATCCAGCGACATCGCGCAACTCAACCGTTCCCTGCCGGGCGTCTGGGTGAAAACAAACGAACATGCCGTCGCATGCCTAGCCCTGGCGATCACGACAGCGCACAACACCCTTGGCGCCTTCGACCCCACCGTTGGCTCCTTGATGCGCTACTGGCATCCCGAAAAAAAAACGCCGCGCAAACCACCCCCCCAAGAATTAGCCAAAGCCCGCGCCTGCGTGGGAAGTCATCTAATCGAAATCGACGAATCCCTGTTGCGCGTGCGCGTCCTCGCGCCAGACGTCATTCTGGACCTCGGAGGAATCGGGAAAGGCTATGCGCTCGATAAGGCCGCCGCAATCCTTCAGGATTGGGACATCCACAACGCGCTGCTGCAGTCCGGCGAAAGCACCGTCCTTGCGTGGGGAGACGGCCCCGACGGATCCGGATGGGCCATCGCCGCAGGAAACAGCCCCTCCGTCCCTTCCCCGCTCGGCCGCATCCTGCTGCACCATGCCGCCGTAAGCGGTTCCGGCGTTCAGGTGCGAGGACGCCACATCATGGATCCTCGCACGGGCAAGCCCGTACGCGACCGCGTCGACGCGTGGGCCCTCGCCCCCACAGCCGGAGAAGCCGACGCTCTCTCAACAGCATTCATGGTCATGCCCATCAACAGAATCCGCAAATTCTGCCAAACACGCCCGGACGCAAAAGCCATGATCCTGACCCAACACGCACACACCGCCACCGTCATCGGCCACTGGCCCACGGAACCGAGAAAAGAAAACCGCAGCTAACCGCCTCGCGCCGGAAGGGACCGCGTCACTCCTGCAGCGCGCGAAGATGCGCCACCGCCGACGCAGCAAGCGCCTCCAAGGCATACCCCCCCTCAAGCATCGAAACAATCCGCCCGCCCGCAAGAAACCGCACCCGCCGAGTCATCTCGGCGAACGTTTCTGCTTCCAGCCGTTGCGCCCCCAAAGGGTCCTCGCGATGCGCGTCAAAACCGCAGGACAACAGCAGAAAATCCGGCCCAAAACGCTCCATCGCCTCCACCACGCCGTCCAACGCCCCCAGCCACTCATCCGGTCCGCCCCCCGGCGGCATCTGCACATTCAACGTCGCACCGCCCACGCCATGGTCCTGCGGAAACCCCGTCCCCGGATAATGCGGATGCTGATGTATGCTGGCAACGCACACCGTCTCGTCCGAAAAAAAAGCGTGTTGCGTGCCGTTGCCATGATGAACGTCCCAATCGATGATTCCGACGCGTCCGACCCCCGCCGCATCACGCAGCCACCGCGCCGCAACCGCCACGTTGTTGAACAAACAAAATCCCATGGCGCGATCGTGTTCGGCATGATGCCCCGGCGGGCGCACGGCGCAAAAGGCATTGTCGATCGCGCCGTCCAGCACCGCGCGACACGCCGAAATTCCCGCGCCCGCCGCCAACAACGCCGCCTCCCACGACCCCTTGCCCATGGCGGTGTCCAAGGAAGGATAGGCATCATCGGTCATGCAATAGTGACAAATC
>ERZ795030.1590-NODE-1590-length-30171-cov-36.388564_pt1 | contig 30171 bp, 28 predicted proteins | sample MGYA00375122_ERZ795030 | MGnify/ENA primary metagenome ERZ795030 (study PRJEB30165, sample SAMN05720146) | activated sludge metagenome | isolation source: anaerobic digester from wastewater treatment plant | place: Japan | collected 2015-04-20 ... | reverse complement strand
GGCTTCGATGACGTGGGGAAGTCTGACGGCCTGGTCTTTCGTCTCCTGAGCGATCGCTCGCGCACGGTGAGTGAGCTTGCTGGGCTCCTGGAGGTGTCCAAGCAGGGGGCCGGGCAGATCATCCAGGACATGGAGACGCGCGGCTACGTCGTGCGCGACCAGAGCCCCGGCGATGCTCGCGCCCGGCCCGTGCGCCTCAGTGACCGTGGCTTGGCTGCGCTTGCCGCGGCTCGGCGGTTTCATCGCCGCACCGAGGCTCGCCTGGTTCGCGAACACGGCAGGGAATCGGTGGCTACCTTCAGAGCGGTGCTCACGGCAATGGCCGGCGACGACGCCACAGCTTTGGATCAGCAGGTCCGGGGGCTCTACTTCTAGGGGTTCCCTAGTCGACCGTCGCCTGAAACCCGCCACTGGCGCGAGACGCAAAGGGTCGGCTCCCACACGGGAGCCGACCCTTTGACGTATGCCGCGTCGTCGCCTTTAGAGGCTGGCGACCTTGCGGGCCATCGAGGACTTCTTGTTGGCTGCCTGGTTGGCGTGGATGACGCCCTTGGAGACGGCCTTGTCGAGCTTGCGGCTGGCGGCCTGCAGGGCGGACTTAGCCGCCTCGGCGTCACCGGAGGCCGCGGCGTCGCGGAACTTGCGGATCCACGTGCGCAGCTCGCTCTTGACCGCCTTGTTGCGCTCGGTGCGCTTCTCGTTGGTCTTGATGCGCTTGAGCTGAGACTTGATGTTTGCCACTGGTGATCGGTTCTTTCGGTCGGTGCGGGTATGCCGTTAGAGGGCGGCAGACGCGGCTCGGGACCGGGCGTGGGGACACCCGTGGTTGAGTCGCGCTGGGTGGTGCGATCGTGCGCGCACGACCAGGCGCGCACGCAAGGGGTCAATCTAGCAGCGGGCGGGCCGCCCTTCCCAATTGGCGCGCCCAACGAGCCTGGGGTCAGCCGGACCGACGGGCGGCGGCGATGGAGAGGATGGCGCGCTCCACGGCATACACCGGGTCGCGGCCGCCACCTTTGACCTCGACATCGGCGGCCGCGACCGCCTGGATCGCCACGCCCAGCCCCGGCCCGTCCCATCCGGAGATCGAGCGGCGGGCCTTGTCGACCTGCCAGGGAGCCATGCCGAGGGTTTTGGCGATGCCGGCCGACGACCCGCGCCCGGCCGCACCCACCTTGACCAGGGTGCGCAATTGCGAGGCGAGGACGGCGACGATCGGCACCGGGTCGACGCCGGTCGCGATCGCGTGGCGCAACAGCCGCAGTGCCTCGCTCGTCTGACCGGCCAGAGCGGCATCGGCGACGCGGAAGCCGCTCGCCTCCACCTTGCCCGCGTGATAGGTCTCGACCACCCGCTCATCGACGACGCCGACCGTGTCGGCGACCAGTTGGCTGCAGGCCGACGCGAGCTCGCGCAGATCCTTGCCGACCGCCTCGACCAGCGCCTGAACGGCACCCGGCGTGACCTTGCGACCCTGCCTGCGGAACTCATGGGTGACGAAGTCGGCCTTGTCGCGGTCGGTCTTGATCGGCGGGCACTCGATGACCTGAGCCCTGGCCGCCTTCAACGCGTCGAGAGCCTTCTTGCCGCGCTGACCGGACTTGTGCATGACGACGAGCGTGAGGTCGGGTGCCGGTGCGGCGACCAACGCGAGGACGTCGGCCTGCAACTCCTCGCCGCCCTCGTCGAAGTCCTCGACGACGACCGCCTTCGCCCCGCCGAAGAGCGACGGGCTCGCATGCAGGCCCAGAACCCCGCCCTCGTATGCCGCAGCAGCCACCCGGATCGCTTCGAGGTCCGGCTCGGTGTGGCGCAGCTCGGCGAGCACCGAGGCCAGGGCGCGCTCGGCGAGCAGCCCTTCAGAGCCGGTGATGAGGACGAACGGCGGAACACTCACGCCCGCAAGCCTCCCACGCAGCGGTGACACCTCGGGCATGATGGCCTCCCATGATCGACCGCACCCGCCTGGCCGCCCTCATGTCTTCCGAACAGGACCGCTTCGCCGCCGCCCATCCGCGCTCCGCGGCGGCATACGGCCGGGCTGACCACCTCTTCGGGCGGGTGCCGATGACCTGGATGAACAAGAAAGCGGGCGGCTTCCCGCTCTATTTCGAGCGCGGTCGCGGGAGCCGGGTGTGGGACATCGACGGGAACGACTACATCGACTTCGCCCTGGGTGACACCGGCGCGATGGCGGGGCACTCCCCCGAGCCGGTCGTTGCCGCCATTCGACGGCGAGTCGATCACCTCGGCGGGCTGACGACGATGCTCCCCACCGAGGATGCCGAATGGGTGGGCGCCGAGTTGTCGCGCCGGTTCGGGATGGACGTCTGGAGCTTCTCGCTCACCGCGACCGACGCCAACCGTTGGGCGATCCGGCTGGTGCGAGCCCTCACCGGGCGACCGAAGATCCTCGTCAACAGCTACTGCTACCACGGGTCGGTCGACGAGTCGCTCATCGTCGTCGGCGAAGATGGCGAGGGCACCAGCCGGCCGGGCAACGTCGGTTCGCCGGTCGATGTGACGATGACCAGCCGGGTGGCCGAGTTCAACGACATCGAGGGCCTGGAGAAGCAACTGGCTCACGGTGATGTGGCGGCGGTGTTGATGGAGCCTGCGCTGACCAACATCGGCATCGTCCTGCCGGACCCGGGCTACCTCGACGCCGTCCGCGAGGTGACCCGTCGACACGGCACCCTGCTCATCATCGACGAGACGCATACCTTCTCGGCAGGGCCGGGCGGGATGACCCAGCGGGATCGGCTCTCCCCCGACGTCGTCGTCATCGGGAAGGCGATCGGCGGCGGCATACCGACGGGGGCCTATGGCCTGTCCGCCGAGTTGGCCGCGAGGGCCCTGTCCCGGACCGACCTCGACCTGGTCGATATGGGCGGGGTGGGCGGCACCCTCGCCGGCAACCCGCTGTCGGTGGCAGCGATGCGGGCGACCCTCGAGCACGTGCTGACCGACGACGCGTTCACCGGGATGATCGACACCGCAACGGTGTTCGTCGACGGAGTGCAGTCGCTCATCGACGAGCACCACCTGCCGTGGTCGATCAACCAGCTGGGCGCCCGCGGGGAGTACCGCTTCGCGACGCCCTACCCACGCAACGGAACGCAGGCGGCGGCATGGGCCGACGGTGAGCTCGAGGACTATCTGCACCTCTACCTGGTCAACCGCGGGATCCTCCTAACGCCATTCCACAACATGGCGCTCATGGCTCCGACGACGACGGTTGCCGACGTCCAGCGTCACCACGAGGTCTATGCCGAGGCCTTGGGCACCCTGCCCCGCTGACGCTAGGACCGGCGCATCGCCTCCAGGAGGGCCGCCTCGGCGGTCGGCACCTCCTGCGCCTCGTTGGCGTCCCGCTCCGGTGTCTGGGTGGTGACCCAGTAGCGGCCGTCCGCGCGCTCGAGATAGCGGTAGTCGACCAACTCCCGACGCAGGAAGGCCACGTCGTCGTGGGCCTGTCGCAGCAGCGCGTTGACCTCCGGCTCGGCGTAGGTCCGGCCTGCCTCGAAGCGTTTGAGCAGCTCCAGGAGCACGACGACCCTCGCCTTGCGCTTGGCCGGGACGGCGCGCAGCCGATCGCCGTCGAAGAACGACCGCACAGTCTTGCCGTAGAACGCGTCGTCCGCCGATCGCTGCAGATCGGTCTCGGGTGCGGTGGGACCCGGCTGATGAGGGTCCGCTGCCGGGCCACGTTCGGCGATCACGTCGGCGCGGGCGGCGGTGTAGGTCTGGCCGGTCAGGGCCATCCGGGCGCGGACGAGGGCCTTGAAATCGGAATCGGTGGTCATCGGGAATCGCTCTCCGGCTGTGCACGGCCCCAGCCCGCCGCAGCCTGTGGGGCGAACGCGACGACAGCATGTCAGCCCGAGGATGTGCTCCCCTTCGCCGTGATGTGCGCAGGCTGGGGCCGGCACCGGCTGGGCGTCAGGTTACGCCGCTCGGGTCAGCCTGGCATCGGACGGCCGCCCAGGTCAACCGAGTTGCGCCGAAGCGCAGCGCGTCACTCGAAACCGAAGGTCGGCTCCCCGATCTCCAGCCCCAGTTGCGCCAGCCGCGCCTGGATGACGTCGATCTCCAACTCGAAGTGCTCGACCAACTCGTCCAGGTCGATCCCCGCCTCGGCAGCGTCTCGCAGCTCGGCATCCTGCGCCGACGTCCAGGCATGACCGCCGGTGACAGCCGTCCGCGGTGAGGGCGCGACGGGCGGGGGTCCGGCCACTGGGCGCGGATCGCTCGCCGGCTCGCCGCCCTCCTCCCCCATCGGGTATGCCGCGGGCGCACCTCCCAGCCCCCGGGCCGTGGGCTCGGCGACCGGCAACGGCGGTGGAGCGACCTCGTCCAACCGCCGCAGGGCAGCCAGCACCTTCTCCCGATCGGTCGTCGGCCAGAAGGGAGGCAGCGAGCGTTGGAGGAAGCCGGCATACCTCGCGGTGGTCATCCGGGAGTCGAGGAAGGCGACAACGCCCCGGTCGTCGGAGCGGCGGACAAGCCGGCCGGCGCCTTGCGCCAATCGCAACGCCGCATGGGTGGCCGACACTGCCATGAACCCGTTGCCGCCCATCCGGGCGATCGCCTGAGTCCGTGCCGAGGCCAATGGGTCATCCGGTCGCGGGAAGGGGATCCGGTCGATGACGACCAACTGGCACGACGACCCCGGCACGTCGACGCCCTGCCACAGACTCAAGGTCCCGAACAGGCACGTCGTCGAGTCACGTGCGAATTGCCGTACCAGAGTGGAGATCTGGTCTTCACCCTGGCACAGGATCTCGATGGCCACCCCCTGACGGGAGAAGCGGTCGCGCAGCTCCTCCGAGGCCGCCTGGGCGGCCCGCATCGAGGAGAACAGCCCGAGCGTCCGGCCGCCGGCGGCCAGCACCAGGGCCTCCAGCTCGTCCATCGCCTCCGTCGGGGTGCCGTCCCGACCGGGTGGCGGCAGGTGGGCCGCGACATAGGCGATCGCCTGGCGCGGGTAGTCGAACGGCGAGCCGACATCGACGCCGGTCCACCCGGGCGCACCCTCGCCGCGCAGCCCCATCGTCCCGGCCACCGCGTCGAAGGATCCCCCCAACTCCAGCGTCGCCGAGGTCAGCACGACGGTCCGGTCCGCGAGCACTTTGTCGCGCACCAGCATCGCCACGCTCATCGGCGCGACCCGCAGCACGGCGCCCCGGCGCGGCTCGTGGGAGAGCCAGACGACGTCGAGCTCGCGGCCCTCGAGGATCCGCTCGGCGTTCTCGAACACCTCGTCGACCGCGGCCCGCGCGACCTGCAGCGCCCCGTCCGCCTCGGCCCCGGCCTCAGGCTTGAGCTCACTCTGCATCGCCCGGGCGACATCCCGGACCCGGCTCAGGGCCAGGACGAGCGCATCGGGCAGGCTGAGAACCCGGCCCTCCGGCATACCGTCAAGGACCGACCCGAGCAGGTCCCCCGCCCCGGTCGCGTCGTCGGACCGCTCGCTGCGCTTGCCGGCCCTCCGGGCCGCGCCGCTCACCATGCCCGCGGTCAGCTCGTCGGTGATCGTCGAGGTGACCCGCTCGACCAACTCGTGCGCCTCGTCGACCACGAGCAGATCGTGTTCGGGCAACATCTGGCGACCTTCGAACGAGTCGATCGCCATGAACGAGTGGTTGGTGACGATGACGTCCACCTCGGCCGCCGCGGCCCGCGAGCGCTCCACGAAGCAGGCGGTGACCAGCGGACACTTCCCGCCCAGGCACTCGTGGGCGTCGACCGACACCTGCCGCCAGGCCCGGTCGGACACGCCCGGGACGAGTTCGTCGCGGTCGCCGGACTCGGTGATCTCCGCCCACGCGCGCAGCCGGATGACCTCCTGCCCCAGCCGCCCCACCGCACGGTCGACCTCGCCGACGTCAAGCAGGGCGTCGTCGTCGGGGAAGCCGCCTTCGAGCTTGTGCAGACACAGATAGTTGCGCCGGCCCTTGACCATGGCGAAGGTCGGCGAGCGCCCCAGCAGCGGCGCCAAGGCGGTCGCCAGCCGGGGCAGGTCGCGGTCGACGATCTGGGCCTGCAGCGCCAGAGTGGCGGTGGCGACAACGGAGGGCTTGCCGGTGTCGAGGGCGTGCTGGACCGCGGGCACGAGGTAGGCCAGCGACTTGCCGGTGCCGGTCCCGGCCTGGACGAGCAGGTGCTCGCGGGCCTGGACGGCGCGCTCCACGGCATACGCCATCTGCACCTGGCCCGGCCGCTCGGTGCCCCCGACTCCGGCCACCGCAGCGCGCAGCAGGTTGTCGAGGGTGGACACCGCGCCACTGTATGCCGTGCCGCCCGCCACTCGCGGCAGCCGTCCCCGGCCGGGCCACGTGGCAAACCCCACGCGGTGCGGCCGCCGAGACGGGTAGCGTCATCGGTTTGTGAGCGGCTTTCGGGAGCGGGTGTTACCACGACGGCTCGGGCCGGCCTACTCCCTGCTGCTCGGGTCGACGTGGGTGAGCAACATCGGCGATGGCATCGCCCTCGCGGCCGGCCCCTTGCTCATGGCGTCGGTGACCCGCGATCCTCTGCTCGTGGCCGCGGCCGCCGTGCTCCAGCGACTGCCGTGGGTGCTGTTCGGCCTGTATGCCGGTGTGCTGGCTGATCGTCTCGACCGCAAGCGCATGGTCGTCGCCGTCGACGTGGCTCGGGCGATCGTGCTGCTCCTCTTCACCGTGGCGCTCACCGGTGGGACGGTGCACGTCTGGCTCGTCCTAGCCGTGATGTTCCTGCTCGGGACGGCCGAGACCTTCGCGGACACCGCGTCACCGACGCTGCTGCCGATGATCGTCGACCCACCCGACCTGGGCATCGCCAACGCCCGCCTCATGGCGGGTTACCTGACGATGAACCAGTTGATCGCTCCGCCGATTGGTGCGGCGTTGTTCGCGATTGGCGTCGCCGTTCCCTTCGGGACCCAAGCCGTGTGCGTGGCCTTTGGTGCGGTGCTCGTCGGGCGGATGAAGGTGCCGCCTATGCCGCCGCGAGCTGAGGTCAGCCACGTGCGGCGGGACATCGCCGAGGGTTTCCGTTGGCTCTGGGGTAACGGGCCGGTCCGAACCCTGGCCCTCACGATCCTCGTCTTCAACGTGACGTGGGGCGCCGCGTGGTCGGTCCTCGTGCTCCTGGCGCAGGACCGACTTGGGATGGGGCCGGTGGGATTCGGTGCCCTGACGACGGCCGTGGCGGTCGGCGGGTTGGCGAGCACCGCGGCATACGACTGGTTGGAGCGGCGGTTCACCCTCGCTGCCCTCATGCGGGTGTGCCTGCTCACCGAGACCCTGGTCCATCTCGGGCTGGCCCTGACGACGATGCCGGCAGTGGCGCTGGTGGTGATGTTCGCCTTCGGTGCGGAGGCGTTCGTCTGGGGCGCGACGGCTCGGGCGGTGCGCCAGCGGGCGGTTCCCACGGAGTTCCAGGGGCGGGTCGGAAGCGTCTACACCCTCGGGCTGTTTGGCGGGTTAGTCGTGGGGCAGGCCCTCGGCGGCGTCCTCGCCTCACTGTGGGGCGTGACGGCGCCGTTCTGGTTCGCCTTCGGCGGGTCGGCGATCCTGCTCGCCATCATCTGGCGCGAGTTGGCCCGAATCGCGCACGGCACGACGACCGACGCCTGACGCCGATCAGTACCAATGCGGAGAACGAGATTGCCAGGCGCTCCAGGCACCGCAGGGAGTTCCGTACCGACTCTTGATGTACCCCAACCCCCAGGTGATCTGGGTCGCCGGGCTGACCAACCAGTCGGCGCCCGCGGTGGCCATCTTCGTGCCGGGCAACGCCTGCGGGATCCCGTAGGCGCTCGAATAGGGGTTGTCCGCCGCCCAGTTCCAGCCGCTCTCGCGCTGCCACAGCGACTCGAGACACGTCCATTGGCTGGAGTCGAAGCCGAACGTCGGCATGATCTGCTGCGCCACGGTCTTGGGATGCGCCTGGGCCCACGCCAGGGTCGAGGACGTCGGCGGCGGCGTGCTCGTCGGGGACGCGGAGGCTGACGGGGTGGTCGTCGACGTCGTTGTGGTCGAGGTGGCCTTCGGCGTGGAGGACGACGAGGACGACGAGCTCGCCGACGGGCGCGGGGGCGAGGTCGTCGAGGTCGTTGTCGACGGCGTGTTCGACGTCGACGGCGTGGCCCGCGAGGCGGGAGTCGGGCTCGGCTTCGCTTGGGCTGCAGCGCGTTCGGCCGCCTCCCGAGCGGCCCGCTGCGCGGCTGCGTCAGCGGCTGCCTGCGCCGCGGCGGCTGCCGCCAGCCCGTCCAGCCGCTGCTGCTGGGTCTCCTCGGAGGTCTGCTGAAGCGCTGCTAGCTCGGCCACCATCGCTCGCTGTCGGCCAGCGACGGCATTGAGCGCGTCGGTCGCCGAAGCGAGTTCCGCCTCCATGCCGGTGAGGGCAGCGGCCCGCGCCAGTCGGGCCTCGGTCAACACGCGGCTGCGCTCAGCGGCAACAGCGGTCGCCGAGTCGGCGACCCCGGCGAGCATCGCGGCATCGCGCAGTTGACGGTCCAGGCTGTTGGCGGAGTCCTCGAGGTATTGCGCAAGGTCCACCGCTCGTTGTGGCCCCTCCATGGTGAGGAGTCCCAGCATGAGTTCTCCGGTCGACCCGTTCTGCTCGTATGCCGCGGCGGCCGTTCGGCTGATCGCATCGCGCGCCGCCGCGGAGGCCTGCGCGGCCCGATCTGCCTCTGCCGCAGCCAGTTCGGCGGCGTGAGCCGCAGCGTCTTCGGCGGCCTGTGCGGCGGCATACGCAGCCGCGGCGGTCGCCACAGCGTGCTGGCGCGCCCCTGCCTCGGCCGTTGCCTGTTGGTATGCCGCGTCGAGCTCGGCGACGCGATCGCCCTGGGTGGCCACGGCCGACTTCGCCGCGTCGACCTGGGCGGTGCTGGGGATGACCGGCAGGACGGAGTCGTCGGCTGCGGCATTCGGCGAGGGTGCCAGCCAGATCAGCAACAAGCCTGCGATGCAGGCGAGCACGAGCGACCCGAGGCCGCCTCGTGACCCGGTGCCGACGCCTGAGCGCCTAGGCATCCGTGCCAGCATGCGACCTCCATCGTTGGGACAACGGCCCCACGATAGCGAGATCTCACCGATTGCACCATAAGACCCAAGGACCCCTCTGACCCCGCACGACACGCCGACCGGGCGTCATTTACCGAGATTCGTCGGGCGCGGCCACGGCATACCTGCGCAGTTCGTCCGAGACGATGCCGTCCGCGATGAGCGCTCGGTCCCCCACGCGCACGGTCCCCCCGTCCCGGAGGTCCTTGACGATGTCCCAGTGGAGCGCGGACCGGTTGCGGCCCCCGCACTCCTGGTAGGAGCGCCCCAGGGCGATGTGCACCGTCCCGAGGATCTTCTCGTCGATAAGCAGGTCGCCCGTGGGGGTGCGCAGGGCGGCATTGAGCCCAATCCCGAACTCCCCCACCCGCATCGCGCCGTCGTCGGTTGCGAGCAGGCCCCTGACGAAGTCCTCCCCCGCTGACGCAGCCACGGAGGTGACGCGGCCGTCAGCGAAGTTCAAGCGAAGGTCGGCGACCTCCAAGCCGCTGAACCAGAATCGACCGGGGAAAGTGATGTGCCCGTCGACCTGATCCTCCACCGGCGCGGTGGCGATCTCGCCGTCCGGCCAGTTGGCCCGGCCCGCAAACGGGACCCAGGTGCGCCCTCCGACGCCAAGCACGAGATCGGTATCCGACCCGACGATGTGAACGCTCGACGCCTCGGCCAGTTCGGCACACCACGGCATCAGCCGGGACTCGGCGGCTGGCCAGTCCTCAGCGAACGACGCGCTCCACTCATCCATCAGCGTCTGGGCATCGACACCCGCGAACTCGGCCCACTGCGCCGTCGGGACCCGCACGATCGCCCAACGGGTGCCCTCCCAACGCAGCGTGGCGATCCGGCCTCGGCCTTCACGCAGCGCGGCCACCCGCGCGCCCGAGAGCGCTTCGGTCGGGGGTAGCAAGCCTCGGAAGGACACGTGGACGTCCGACCAGCGCATGGCCGCTTCCTCGATCGGCGGCGGCTGGCGCAGCATCGACTCGCTGCCCCATCGGACGGCGGAGGCGTCGAACTGCTCGTCGGCGTGGACGATCTGGGCCAGCCCACCCCGGCGGTAGACCTCTTCGACGAACGCCGCGGCGGCAGGGAGCACAGCGGCATCGTTGGTGAAGATGGAGACCCGAGACCCCTGGGTCACCGACACGCCGTCGGCAACGAGTTCCGCTAGGGCCGGGAGGCTCATGGACACGGGGACCGCCTTTCGCACAACGAGATCAGCGAGCACGCCACTGGCACAGCGCGCTGTAGAGAGCAAGGAACCTGGCGTGGTCCGGCACGAGGACGTCGCTCAGCGCCGGATCCGGGTCGACGACCTCGCGGATGCGGGCCCACGCGGCCAACTGCGCGCGGGAGTCGACCGCGCCGACCGCGAGCGCAGCCAGGGCGACGTCGCCCAGCGCGGCGCCATCGGAGTCGACGACCGTCTGGGTCACGCCTGCGATCGCCGACACGCTGCGCAGGAGGATGTCGTTCTTGGTCCCGCCACCGATGGCCGCCACCCGGCGCACGGGCGCTCCGGCCTTCCCGTATGCCGCCAGCGCGGCGGCGGTCGCATGGGCCACTCCCTCGATGACTCCGCGGGCGAGCTCCGGCCGGCCGTGGGAGAGCCCGAGGCCGACGAAGGCCGCTCGGCTCTGAGGGTCGTGGAAGGGCGTGCGTTCGCCGCTGAAGTGCGGAAGGGCCAGCAGGCCACGACAGCCGGGAGTGGCCTGTTCGGCAAGACCAATCAGAGCGGCGAAGGTCTGTTGGTCAGTGTTGCCGACAATGTCGAGGACCTCGGCGATCCACCGAGTGGCGGTTCCCGAGGTGGCCACGCCGGCGGCGAGGACGAAGGTCCCCGGGAAGACGAAGGGCGCAGCCCACAGGGTGTGGTCGGTCACGAGGGTGTCGCCGACCCGGATGAAGAAGCCCGACGATCCATACATGGCCATCACCGAACCCTGGTCGATGACACCGGCGGCCACGGCTTCGGCAGGGGCGTCGGCCGTCCCGACGATGACGCGGGTGCCTTCCGGGATGCCGGTGGCACGGTGCGCAGCCGCAGTGACGGTCCCCGCGATCTCGCTCGACCAGGCCAACCGGGGCAACCGGGCTTCCTCGACGATGTCATCGCAGTCGCTCAGGTCCCACTGCTGCGTGGCGATGTCGTAGATCGGGTGGAAGTAGCCCGCCGTGGCATGGTCGATGACCACCTCGTCGGTCAGTCGGGCCACGAGGAAGGACTGGCAGGTGAGGAACCACCGCGCTGCCTCCCAGTTGGCGGGCTCCTCGTCTCGCAGCCAGGCGATCTTGGGGGCTGCCGACTGACTGGACAGCGAGTTGCCAGAGCGTCGGAAGATCTCCCCCGGCCCCAGCCGCGCGGTGAGTGAGTCGATCTGGCGGCTGGCCCGCGAGTCGACGCCGTAGAGGATCGCCGAGCGGAGCGGCCGGAGTTGCGCATCGACGGGCAGGACGCACGGTCCGATCCCGCTCACTCCGACCGCTTCAACGCCGCCCCGGGCCTCGGGTCTGGCCATCAACTCCGCGGCCACGGCGCACAGCCCGTCCCACCACACGGTTTCGGGGTCATGCTCGACATGGCCCTCTGCGGGGGTGAGCAGGCCGTGTCTGCGGCGGGCCCGAGCCAGCACCGTCCCGTCCGCAGTAGCCAGCACGCCCTTGGCCTCGAACGTCCCGATGTCGACCCCCAGGAGCGGGCGGTCGGCACCGAGGGCGGATCGCATCAGCGCATGCTCCGCACGACGTCCATCAACTCGATGACCCTGGCCACATCCACAGTGTTCTCGAAGATGCCATCGCGCTTCAAGGCCGTCCCGACGATCGCGGCATCGGCGATCCGCAGGCTCGGCTCCGCGGTCTCGGCCCGGACTCCGGTGTTGACGATGACCGGAACGTCGCCAGCGTTGTCCTTGACCACCTTGAGGACTGAGTTGTCCGTCGGAGCGCCTGCCGTCAGTCCGGAGACGCACAGGGCATCGGGAACGCAGTTGAACACCGTCGAGCGGGTCACCGACGCGAGGTCGCGCCCGGCAAGGTAGTTGGCGGCCTCGGGCACGATGTTGAAGAGCAACCGGACGTCGTCGCCGGACACTGCCAACCGGTGGCGCGCGGTCTGTCCGACGTTCGTGTTCCACAGACCGAAGTCACCGGCATACACCCCCGTGAACACCTCACGCACGAACTTGGCGTCGGTCGCGACGGCGAGGTCGATGCTGGCGGTCGCGTCCCAGAGGACGTTCACGCCGAAGGGAACCTCGATCGCGTCGTTGATCTCGCCGATGATGCGGGCCATGGTCACAGCCGTGATGGGCTCGGTCTTGGTCAGGTAGGGCAGGCTGAACTCATTCGAGATGAGGATGCCGTCCACGCCACCCTCCTGAAGCGCCTCCACCTCGCGGCGGGCGTGGGCGACGATTGCCCGGACGCCGCGACTCCTGTCATAGGAGGGGTCCCCGGGGAGCGGGGAGAGGTGACACATGCCGATGACCGGCTTGGTCACACAGAAGAGGTCGCTGAGCCAGGACACGCTGGTACTGCCTTTCGAAACGTAGGGGGTGGTGCTGGGGTGGTGGCGGGGATTGTGGCTGGGGTTGGTTGTGGGGTTGACGCTGGCCGACACTGACGCCGGATCGGGTCTCATCTCGAGGAACCACGACCTCGGAGGTAATCCAGGACCATGGCGCCGATGAGGATGACGCCCTGCGCCATGGCGTATTGCTGGGAGCTCAGTCGCATGGCCGTGAATCCGCTGGCGACGACCTGCAGGCAGAGCGTGGCCAGCACCACGCCGAGGACGGTGGCCCGGCCGCCGTACGGGTTGGTGCCGCCGAGCACGGCGATGACGATGACGAGCAGGGTGTAGGAGGCGCCGTAGTCGGCACTCGCGCTGGGGTTGCGCGACAGGAAGACCACGCCGGCGATGCCGCCCAGCAGTCCGACGATGGTGTAGGTCGCCAGCAGAGTCCGCGTCGAGCTGATCCCGGAGAACCGGCTCGCCTCGGCGTTGGCTCCCTGGTAGCGGATCCGGAAACCCAGCGAGATCCGGTCCAGGAGCACACCGATCGCCACGGCCACCACGACGAGAATGAGGAAGATTGCCGGCACTCCGAGGAACGTCGTCGTCCCCAGCGTGCTCAACCCCGCCGGGGCCCCGTAAAGCGTCCTGCCGCCGGTGACGACGAGCTCGAGCCCGTTGAACAGTTGCATCGTGCCCAGGGTGGCGAGGATGGGGGTGATCCCGACCTTCGCGATGAGCAGTCCGTTGATCGCGCCCGCCGCCACCCCGACCACGAGCCCCAGCAGGACCAACGGAAGAGCGAGCGAGTTGGCCAGCTCGACCCCGGCCCGAGAGCTCACGGCCGTGTAGGTCATCGAGATCGTGATCGCCGAAGCGTTCGCGATGGAGACGACCGACAGGTCGATCCCGCCACTGAGCATCGTCACCATCATGGCGATGGCAAGGATGCCGATCTCGGGGGCGGCCAGGGCGATGACCTGGAGGTTGTACGAGCCCAGGAACACGGCAGGGCGCAGGATGGTGAAGATCGCGAAGGCAGCCACGAGGAGCGCGGCCATCTGTCCGACCGAGCGATTGACATGGATCTTGCGGACGAAGTCGGTGAGCACGTCCCGACGCTCGGCGCCACCACGGCGCATGCCGTCCGCCTCGGCGATGCGGTTCATCATGCCGCTGCCTTCACGGCCGGGGCCTTCACTGCTGCGGGCGCCGCGCGACGCGGTCTGCGCCCGGCCCACGCTTGGGCGCCGACTCCGAGCAGGAGCAGCAGGCCGACTGTGGCTCGTTGCCAGGCGGTCGGGACCCCGACCAGCACGAGGCTGTTGTTGATCACCTGGACGAGCAACACACCGAGTACCGTGCCGAGGACCGAGCCGCGTCCGCCGAAGATCGACGCCCCTCCGAGGACGACGGCCGCGATGGTGTCCAACTCGATGCCGATGAGCATCTGGGGGTCGGCGGCCTGCCCCTGGATCATGAAGACCATCCCGCCGAAGGCCGCGAGGGCGCCGACCAGCACGTAGAGGACGACCTGGGTCCGCTGCACCGGGATGCCGACCCGCCGGGCCGCCTCAGGGTCACCACCGATGGCGTATGCCGCGCGGCCAAACATCGTGTGTTTCAGGCCGAGCGCGATGAGCACCGTGAGGATGAGCACCGGGACGACGAGGACGTGCAGGAACGTCGTCCCCGCCTCCGTGTTCACGGAGATCACCGAGCGGGTGCTCTGCTCGGCCAGCGACCGCGGCAGTTGGGCGATGTAGGTGGCTCCGACGAAGGTGATCATCGCGCCGCGGAAGAAGCCTGCCGTGCCCAATGTGACGATCAGTGTCGGCAGGCGGAACCGCGCGATGAGGATGCCGTTCACCAGCCCAAGGAGGCAGCCGATGGCCATGGCGAGCGCGAAGTTTCCGAGCAGTCCCGCGTCGACGCCTCGCGCCGTGGTGAGGGCGACCGCGGAGTATGCCGAGAACACGGCGATCGCCGGGAAGGAGACGTCGATTCCGCCGGACACCAGGACCAGCAACACGCCCATGGCGAAGATCCACGGGACGGTCGCGCCACGGATCACCGAGAAGAAGGTGTGCAGGCTGAAGAACGCCGGTGCGGCAGCGGACATCACGGCCACGACGAGCAGCAACAGAGCAGCGAGGTAGCCCTCGTTGTTGCGCCCCGGCCAGCGGGACAGCAACCCCGAGCGCCTTTGGCGCAGTGCCGGCGTGCTCATGCGGCGATCCGCTGCTCGATGGTCTCAACCCGGACGGCATCCCCGGCCAACTCGCAGACGATTCGGCCCCCCTGCACGATGAGGACCCGGTGGCACGCGCTGTACAACTCGGGGATGTCGTCGGAGATGACGACGACGCCCATCCCCGCGCTCGCCTGGGTCCGCAGGATCTCGAGGATCTCGGACTTGGAGCCCACGTCGACGCCGACGGTGGGGCCGTTGAGCAGCAGCACCTTGGGGTTGGTCATCAACCACTTGGCGAGCACGACACGTTGGGCGTTCCCGCCCGAGAGGCTGCGAACCGCGAGGCTGAGGTTGGGCGCCTTGATGCGTAGCCGGCTCGCGACACTCTGGATGAAGGCGAGCATCCGCGCCCGGTCCAGCAGCCTGGCCCGACCGGCAAATGCGGTGACCGAGGCCGCCACGACGTTGTCGGCGATGGAGTCGTCGAGGAACAACCCTTGGGTCAGTCGGTCTTCCGGGACGTAGCCGATCCCTGCGGCGACCGCGTCCGGGATCGATTGGATGCGCACCGGGTGACCGCCGACGGAGATCGTCCCCGTGGTGGCCGGGCGCACCCCGAAGATGGCCTCGGCGATCTCGCCGCGCCCCGAACCGAGCAGCCCGGTCAGACCGACGATCTCCCCGCACCGGACCACCAGGTCGACGTCGGCGAACGCGCCCGGTCGGCCGAGACCCTTGACCTCCAGGGCGATGGCGGCGTCGGCCGGGACGGCAGACACCACCCGCGAAGTGTCGATGTCCTTGCCGGTCATCAGCCCGGCGATCGCATCGCGGTCGTAGTCCCCCGCCGCGCCGGTGGCGACCCACGTGCCGTTGCGCAGCACGGTGAGGCGTTGGGAGACCCGGAGCACCTCGTCGAGCTTGTGGCTGACGAAAATCAGCGACACACCGCGGGACTGCAACCGGCGAACGAGGGCGAACAGCGCGGTGACCTCGGCTCCGGTCAACGCCGTGGTGGGCTCGTCCATGATGATGATCTGGGCGTCGCTGACGAGCGCCCGGCAGATGGCGGTCAATTGCTTGTCGGCAACCGACAGGGCCGCGACATCGGCATCCAGATCAAGGGCCAGGCCGAGCTCGTCGACGATCCCCTGCGCGATGGGGCGGGCTGCGCGGGCCGAGTAGAACCGGCCACCCACAGCGCGTTGGCGCGGCATGGCGATGTTCTCGGCCACGCTGAGGTTCGGAAAGAGCGAGAAGTCCTGGTAGATGACTTGAACCCCGGCTGCGATGGCGCTGGCCGGGGTCATGCTCGCGTGCCGCTCGCCGCCGACGACGATCACGCCGGAGTCGGGAGTTTCCACGCCGCTGATGATCTTGATGAGCGTCGACTTCCCGCTGCCGTTCTCACCAGCGAGGCAGTGCACCTCGCCGGGCAGAAGTGTGAAGGACACGGTGTCGAGGGCGTGCACACCACCGTAGGTCTTGACGATGTCGCGGAGCTCCAGCACGGGCCGTGGGGCCGGTGAGATGTCCATGGTCGTCCTTGGTTCGGATGGAGCAGCGGCCTCGGTGTTGGGTCGGGGCCTCCCCGGTCAGAAGCGGTGGGGGGAAACCGGGGAGGCCCCGACGGTTGAGCGGTCTGCGCGCTTGCGCAGCCGCAGCTCTTAGAACGGGTACTTCGAGGCGGTGCTGGCGTCCACGGAGACCTGCGCGTCACCGAGCCAGACGTTGGCCATGGTGGGCGACTTCTTGAGCTTGTGGTAACCGTCGACACCCAGGTCTGTGCCCTCGGTGATCTTCTCCCCCTTGGCGATCTTCAAGGCCAGCGCGAGCTGCGCCTCGCCGGCCGCGGCCGGGTCCCAGAAGAAGATCTGGTCGATCGACTTGTCGGTCAGATACTTGCCGGCGATGGAGGGGATGCTCGTCCCGATGACACAGGTGTCGGCGGCTCGGCCCGTCTCTTGCACCGCCCTGGCGATGCCCGCGATGTCCGTCGCGGCTGACCCCTGGAAGCCTTTGATCTCCGGGTCGCGGGTGAGCAGTTCCTTCGCCCTCGCGTATGCCGTGTTCTCGTCTTCCTTGGATTCGATCGGGTCGCTGATCCTGGTCATACCGGGGTAGGTGGACTTGCCCTTCTCGTAGGCACCCTTGACCCAGGCCAGGTGGGTCTCGGCCGTCAGCGCCCCGACGAACTGGACGTACTTCCCGGACTTGCCCATGCACGAGGCCATCGCATCCATGATGGCGGCGCCGTAGTCGGCGTTGTCGAAGGCCTCAAGGTCGGCATCGACGTTGGTCATGCCCGGTGCCTCGTGGGTGACCACGACGATGCCTTGCTCCCGGGCACTCTTGAGGACCGATTCGGTCGCGGCCGGCGAGTTCGGGACGACCGTGATGGCCGTCGGCTTCTGGGCGATGAGGTTCTGGATGATCGCGATCTGCTTCTCGGGGCTCGCGGTATCGGCACCGTCCATCCGCGCGTCCACCCCGGTCCGCTGACCGAAGGCCTTGATGCCTTGATTCATTCGGTCGAACCAACCCACGCCGGTGAGCTTGACCACGGTGACCATCGTCATCGACTTCGCGTCGACCGGCTTCGCCGCAGCGCTGGGGCTCGTCGAGGTGGTCCCTGCAGTGCTACCGCAGCCAGCGGTGAGCGCGATCGACCCAACGGCGAGGAGTGCTGCCGGCTTGGCGAGCCTGGTAAGCGTCATGCGGGTTCTCCATGTTTCTGTCGAACCGCCGGGGCTGGCGGTTGCCATGACGTGAACGTTACGCACGTGTTCGCGCACTGTCAATACCCTTCTTGGGACAATTTGCCCGATTACGTTCGTCACAGTGCCTGATATCAGGCACTCATCTGGCGCTAGGTGGGCGAAACGCGCTACGGTGGGCACCTCTTCTCCACGAGAAGGCGCGTGGCACACCACCAAGGAGCCTCATGGTCCGCAAGGCCGACATTCTCGATGACCTCCTCGAGAACGGCTATCGCAGCGTCCCCGATCTTGCGCTGGCGTTCGGGGTGGACGCGTCGACCATCCGCCGGCATCTGGCCCGGCTCGAGAAGCTCAACCTCGTGCAGCGCACGCATGGCGGCGCCCTCCCCATCCGCCACGCGGACACTCCGTTCGCCGTCAAGCAGTCGCTGCACACCTCCGAGAAGGTGGCGATCGGGGCGGCCATGGCCGCCCGGATCGAGGACGGCCAGACCGTCTTGCTCGACAGCGGCTCCACGACGTTGGAGGTCGCCAAACGCCTCACCGCGCGCGGCCTGACCATCGTGACGAACGATCTGCGGATCGGCCTCGAGGTCGCTAACCGACAACTCGGCCACCTAGTCATGCTCGGGGGCGAGCTACTCCCCAGCGTGTATACGCTGCATGGGCCGGCGACACTCCGTCATCTGGCCGACATCCGCGTCTCGGTCGCCGTGTTCAGCGCCGACTCGGTGATGGCCGACGGGGTCTTCAACTCCAACGCCCACGAGGTCGAGCTCAAGCGCAAGATGCGCGAGATCTCCAGCCGATCCTTCCTCGTCGCCGACTCCTCCAAGTTCTGCCGCGAGTCCCTCTACAAGGTGTTCGACCTGGACAACTTCGACGCCGTCCTCACCGACACCGGGATCAGCCCGAAGGTCGCCGGCTGGTTCACGATCCCTGTCGAGCGCCACGACGCGCGGCCCGCGGTCACCGTCCCGCACCTCTGAGCCATAGCTCCTTCACCCCGCCGACGTGACACCCGTCGGGTGGGGCCGCGCGGCATACCCACGGGGCAGAATCAGACCCGGTATGCCGCCAGCGCGGCCACTGCCTGCGCGTGCACTTTTGCACGAACTCGCGTACCTGCTTCCGTGTGCTCAGTGGTGAGCACTTCCCCGTGTTCGTGCACCCGGCTGAGCAGATCACCGCGGTCGTAGGGCAGCAGCAACTCGACCTCGACGTCGGGCTTGGGCAGCCCGTCGGCGACGAGTTCCAGCAGGCCATCAAGCCCTTCGCCGGTTCGGGCCGACACGACGATCGAATGCTTGTGGGTGCGGATCAACCGGTCGATGACCTCGGGATCGGCGACGTCGGCCTTATTGATGACGATGACTTCAGGCACGTCGCTGGCACCTTTGACGCCCGCGAGCACCTCGCGCACGGCGGCGATCTGACCCTCGGGGTCCGGGTGTGACCCGTCTACGACGTGGAGCAGCAGATCGGCGTCGGCGACCTCCTCGAGGGTGGAGCGGAACGCCTCGACGAGTTGGTGCGGCAGCGCCCGAACGAATCCGACCGTGTCGACGAGCGTGTACTCCCGGCCGTCAGACGTCTGGGCCCGCCGGACCGTCGGGTCGAGGGTCGCGAACAACTGGTTCTCGACGAGCACACCGGCGCCGGTGATCCGGTTGAGGATCGAGGACTTACCGGCGTTGGTGTAGCCGGCGATCGCGACGCTGGGCACATGCCCGGCCCGCCGCGAGTGCCGCTTGGTGTCGCGGCCGGTCTTCATGGCCGCGATGTCCCGCTTGAGCTTGGCGATCCGCGTGTTGATCCGGCGCCGATCCAACTCGATCTTCGTCTCACCCGGCCCACGCGACCCGATGCCCTCGCCACCGGCGACCCGGCCACCGGCCTGGCGGCTCATCGACTCACCCCACCCACGCAATCGGGGTAGGAGGTATTGCAGTTGGGCGAGCTCGACCTGGGCCTTGCCCTCCCTGCTCTGGGCGTGCTGGGCGAAGATGTCGAGGATCAACGCGGTGCGGTCGATGACCTTGACCTTGACGACGTCTTCCAGCGCGCGCCGCTGACCAGGGGCCAACTCGCCGTCGCAGATCACCGTGTCGGCGCCTTCGGCCAGGACGATGTCACGCAACTCCACAGCCTTGCCCTTGCCGAGGAAGGTCGCCGGATCGGGGGCCTGGCGACGCTGGATCACCCCGTCGAGCACCGTCGAGCCGGCGGTCTCGGCGAGCGCGGCCAACTCGCGGATCGAGTTCTCGGCGTCCTGGACGGTCCCCTCGGTCCAGACGGCGGCCAGCACGACCCGTTCGAGGCGCAACTGGCGGTATTCGACCTCGGTGACGTCCTCAAGCTCGGTCGAGAGCCCCGCAACGCGCCGCAGGGCGGCTCGCTCCTCGCGATCGAGTTGGTCACCGTCGAAGTCGGTGCCAGGGCCGCCGGGGTAGGCCGCGCTCCCCCACCCGTGCGGGTCGAGATCGTCATCGGCAAGCGAGGTGGCCTTGCCGGCCAGCAGATCAGTTCGTCGTGTCATCGTGGGTCTAAGCCTCGCACGGCAAACGCCGACTCGACCAACCGTTTAGGTTTAGGGGCGATGAGCGAGCACGAGCACTACTTCACCGCGACGCCGGCCTCCCCAGAGGAGCGACGCACCCTCACCGTTGACCTGGCCGGTCGCCGCGTCACGATCACGAGCGCGGGAGGCATCTTTTCGCCTGACCGCGTCGATGTGGGCACGGCGGTCCTGCTCGCCGAGGTCCCTGACCCTCCCCTCACGGGATCGCTCCTGGACCTCGGCTGCGGGTGGGGACCGGTCGCCCTCACGCTCGGGATGCTCTCCCCCGCGGCCGACGTCTACGCCGTCGACGTCAACGAGCGGGCCCTGCAACTCGCCCGCGACAACGCAGCATCGTTGGGGCTCAATCGGATTCAGGCATGCCGCCCTGACGAAGTTCCTGCCGACGTCCGGTTCGCACAGATCTGGTCCAACCCGCCGATCCGCGTGGGCAAGGCGGTCCTGCACGACCTGCTGCGCACCTGGCTGCCGCGGCTGGAACCCGGCGGGACGGCATACCTCGTCGTCGCGAAGAACCTCGGAAGTGACTCCTTGCAGCGGTGGATCGCCACCGACCTCGGTATGCCGTGTGAGCGCTACGTGACCTCGCGCGGCTTCCGGGTGCTCACGGTCACAGGCTGACCGACCCGCTCCCCGGCCCTTCGGTCCAGGTGCCGTCGGCGACAAGCACCGCGGGACCGGCAAGTTCAGCGGTCCCGGCCTCGGTGAAGGTCACCGTGAGCCGGCCACCGGGCACGTCGACGGTCCACCGGTGTTGGGCATCGTCGGGACCGTCCCACCACCGGGTCGCCGTGGCCGCCGCGACGGCACCCGTGCCGCAGGAGCGGGTCTCCCCCACGCCCCGCTCATGGACCCGCATGGCGATGTGACCTGGGCCGACGACCTGCACGAACTCGACGTTGGTGCCCTCGGGCGGGTGGGGTGCCACGTGGGGGGCGACGGTGAGGTCAAGGCCGTCCAACGCGACATGCGGCGGCAGGACGACGACGGTGTGCGGGTTGCCGACATCGACACGAAGCCCGGGCAACTCGGGACCCCCGTGCGGGTGGACCACGGCGTTGAACCCGCTCTCGGCGGCCCCTTCGGACTCGTCAACCCGGGCGGGACCCAGGTCCACGGCATACCCAGTGTCGGTGGTGCGGACTGCCTTGACGCCCGCACGGGTAGCGATCGCGAAGGCGCCGGGCGCCTGCAGGCCCTCGCGGACGAGGTATGCCGCGAACACCCGCGTCCCGTTGCCGCACATCTCGCTCAGCGATCCGTCGGCGTTGCGGTAGTCCATGAACCACGGCGCGAACCCCGACTGCGCCCGCACGTCGGGGTCGTCGGCGAGGTGGGTCGGGACGACCCTGATGACGCCGTCGGCACCGATGCCGGCCCGGCGGTCGGCGAGGGCGCGGACCTGCTCCGGGCGCAGGTCGAGGCGCCCGTCAGGGTCGGCGACGAGGACGAAGTCGTTTTCCGTCCCGTGTCCCTTGGTGAAGGCCAGCCCACTCATGTCAGCCATTCTCAGGCATCGCCGACGTCTGGCTCGCCGCTTTGACGGCCTCCTGGGCGCGCCCGAGCAGGTCGGGTGCCTCGGCCGGCAGCCAGGTGATGCGCGGATCGGGTCGGAACCACGACTCCTGCCGCCGGGCGAACCTCCGGGTGGCGGCGGCGGTCGCCTCAATGGCTTCCGTCTGGGTGAGCGCGCCGCGCAGTTGGTCGATCGCCTGGGCGTAACCCAGTGCGGTGCGAGCGGTGCGGCCCTGGGCGAGGCCGCGGTCAAGCAGGCCCTCCACCTCGGCCACCAGCCCGGCATCCCACATCGCGCGGGTGCGTGCCTCGATCCTCGCATCGAGGCTGGCGCGGTCGAGCGTCAGCCCGATCATGACGGTCGGGAGCAGGTGGCGCCGCTCGGGCATCGTCGCACTGAAGGGTCGGCCGGTCAGCTCGATCACCTCCAACGCCCGGACGATGCGCCGGACGTTGTTGGGCTCGATCCGTTGCGCCGCAACGGGATCCAGCTGCGCCAAGCGGGCGCGAAGGTGGCTGGGTCCGTCGGGGTCGGCCGTGGCTTCCGCCTCCAGCCTGGCTCGGACGGCCGGGTCGGTCGGCGGGATGTCGAGGTGGTCGAGCGCAGCCCGCACATAGAGCCCCGACCCACCGGCGAGGATCGGGAGCCGGCCGCGCGCGAGGATCGCCTCCACGTCGGCCCGGGCGTCCTGCTGGTATGCCGCGACGCTCGCCTCCTGGGTGACCTCCAGGACGTCGAGTTGGTGGTGCGGGATGCCGCGACGTTCGGCGAGGGTCGGTTTGGCGGTGCCGATGTCCATCCCGCGGTAGAGCGCGCTGGCGTCGGCGTTGACGATCTCGCCGTCGAGGGCCAGGGCCAACGCGACCGCCAAAGCCGACTTCCCGGTGGCCGTCGGACCGACGACGGCCACGACGAGCGGGCTGATCGGCACGTCAGAGGTCGTGGTCGTCACCGTCGGCATCGAGGTCGCCGTGCCCGAACGGGTCGGGGTCGGCGCCCGGCATCCAGCTATGGCCCGGCTTGCCCCACCCGTTGTTCTTGATGGCCTTGCGTGCTTTGCGCGTCTGCTTGTCATCGAGCCGGTCGACGTAGAGCTTGCCGTTGAGATGGTCGAACTCGTGCTGCATGCACCGGGCGAACCAGTCGGTCGCGGTGAACTCGAACGGCGCCCCCGTCAGGTCCTGACCGTTGACCTTGGCCGTCTGGGCCCGACGCAACGGGAAGTGTTCGCCGGGGACGGAGAGGCAGCCCTCGGACTCTTCGTCGGGGTCGGGACGGCCGCTGGGCACCTTGGAGACGGCGAGGATGGGGTTGACGACCACTCCGCGGGCGGGGACGCCGTCCTGGTTGGCCATGTCGTAGACGAACACCCGCAGGCCCACGCCGATCTGCGGAGCGGCGAGGCCGACGCCGTGTGCGGCGTCCATCGTGTCGTACATGTCCTGGACCAACTCGGCCAACTCATCATCGAAACGCTCGACACGGCTGGCGACGCGGTGCAGGACGGGCTCACCGTGGATGACGACGGGACGGATGGCCATGGCCCAAGTCAAGCATGGTCGCGGCTGCGAACCGCACCGGGTATCAGCGGCAGCCAGGCCCGCTCTCGGGAGACGTGGCCGGAGCGCCGAGGGACGGCATACCCAGGCCGACAGGCAGTGACACGGCAGGCTTGCCGCCCCCGGCCGACCTGTCCTGCAACGCCGCCCACGCGTCGCCACCGGAGGTGCGGCGCACGGCATACCGGCCGCCAGGGTGCGCGGCCGAGTCGGCGACGAGGTGGTGGGGTGCCCCATAGGTGACCTCGACGGTGACCAGGTCGCCGGGGCGCGGCCGGTCAGTCAGGGATATGCCGTCTGGCAGCGCGAAGTGCACGAGCCGGTTGTCCCGCGCGCGGCCGCTCATCCGGTGGGTCTCGGCGTCCTTGCGGCCTTCACCCGGCGCGACGAGCACCTCGACCTCGCGGCCTTCGAGGGCTCGGTTGCCGGCCCAGGAGATCTCCTCCTGAAGGGCGATGAGTCGGTCGAAACGCTCCTGCACGACAGCCTTGGGCACCTGGTCGGGCATGGTGGCCGCGGGGGTGCCGGGTCGGATGGAGTACTGGAAGGTGAAGGCGCTGGAGAACCGGGCCGCGGCGACGACGTCGAGGGTGCCTTGGAAGTCCTCCTCGGTCTCGCCGGGGAAACCGACGATGAGGTCGGTCGTGATCGCCGCGTCGGGGATGTGGGTGCGGACCTCGTCGAGGATGGCGAGGAAGCGCTCGCTGCGGTAGGAGCGGCGCATTGCCTTGAGGATGCGATCGGAGCCGGACTGCAGCGGCATGTGCAGGCTCGGCATGACGTTGGGGGTCGCGGCCATCGCCTCGATGACGTCGGTGGTGAAGGCAGCCGGGTGGGGGCTGGTGAAGCGGACCCGCTCCAGGCCCTCGATGTCGCCGCACGCGCGCAGCAGTTTGCCGAACGCGAAGCGGTCGCCGAACTCCACGCCATAGGTGTTCACGTTCTGGCCGAGCAGGGTGATCTCGATAGCGCCTTCGGCGACCAGGGCCCGGGCCTCGGCGAGGATGTCGCCGGCCCGGCGGTCCTGCTCCTTGCCGCGCAGGCTCGGGACGATGCAGAAGGTGCACGTGTTGTTGCAGCCCACGCTGATCGAGACCCACGCGGCATACGCGCTGTCGCGGCGGGTGGGCAGCGTCGAGGGGAACGTGGAGAGGCTTTCGAGGATCTCGACCTCTGCCCGCTTGTTGTGCCGGGCCCGATCCAGCAGCGCGGGGAGGCTACCGATGTTGTGGGTGCCGAAGACGACATCGACCCAGGGGGCGCGAGCAACGATGCTTTCGCGGTCGTTCTGGGCCAGACAGCCACCGACGGCGATCTGCAGATCGGGGTTGGCCAGCTTGGCTGGGCGCAGTTGGCCGAGGTTGCCGTAGAGCTTGTTGCTCGCGTTTTCGCGGACCGCGCAGGTGTTGAAGACGACGACGTCGGCGGTCTCGGGGCGGGCGTCGGCGGGGAGGCTGGCCAGGTCGACATAGCCCGCCGTCTCGAGCAGGCCGGCAAGGCGCTCGGAGTCGTGGACGTTCATCTGGCACCCGTGGGTGCGGACGTCGTAGGTCTTGGGGGCAGCTGCAGTCGTGGTGCTCATGGCACCGTCAAGGGTAAGGCGTGTTTGTGGGGCGCAGCGCCGCGCAAAGGTATGCCGCCCGCTCACGGTGCGCGGACGGCATACCTCGTGCGTGTGGGGCCGCCTGATCGGCAGCGGTGAGCAGGGAACGAGCCCTGGGTTGGCTGAGGATCAGCCGCGACCGAAGAGCCTCTTGAACAGGCCACCCGGCTCGGGCGGGGGGCAGGCGCACTGCTGCGCCTTCGGGACGCCTGCCATGACCTGCTGAACGTGCTGCCCGCAGCCGGACCAGGTCGCCTTGCCGCAGCGGCGGCACGTCACCCGAGAGCACATAGGTCGTTCTCCTCGTCGTCGAAAGTCGTGGGTCGGTGTTTCCGCCCCGGAGGGCGTATACCCCGGAGGGTATATTAGCTGATCGGCCGTGGTGCTCGCTCACGTGGTGACCCACCCCAAAGATGACCATGCGAGCGCTATCTCCGGGTCTGACAGCCCAAAACACCCGCAAACATGACCATGCGAGCGCTATCTCCGGGTCTGACAGCCCGACACGCCCCCACAGATGACCGTACAAGCGCTATCACTGGGCCTGAGGCGCGGGTTGGCGATGCGGCGCGGTGAGTGGCTGTCGTGGTGTCGCCTAGGGTGCAGATCATGACAGCCACCACTCTCCTGGACTTTGGTGATGAGCCCTACGTGTTGCTGACCACGTTCCGCGCCAACGGCGACCGGGTCGGCACTCCCGTCTGGGTCGCGCGCGACGGTGATCACCTGGTCGTCATGACAGCCGCCGGCACCGGCAAGGTCAAGCGGATCGAGCGCAACGCCCTGGTGGAACTGACCCCCTGCGACCGGCGCGGACGGCCCAAGCCCTGGGCGGTGACGCTGACCGGGCGGGCCGAGGTCCGCGAATCTGAGGGTGACGCCGACGCCACCCGAGCCTTGGTGAAAGCGAAATATGGCGTGCCATATCGGATCTTCACGGGGATCGAACGGATCGTCCGGCGACTCAAGCAGTCGCCCCGAGTGGCCCTGTGGATCCACCCCACGGCCGACGTCCCCGACTACCTGGCCACGCCCTGACCTGACGACGGCCCGACGGGCCGCAATGGCTCCTCAGCGACGCCCCTCGGAGTGGCTTGTCAGTGGGCCATGCCGAGGGCGATGTCGACGAGGCTGACCCGCGGCAGGTCGCTGATCGCTCCTGGGTCGAACCAGCGCGCCTCGTCGGTGGTGCCGCCAATCTCGTGGCGCAACTCCCCACCCACGATCCGCGCCTCGAACACGACCCGCACTGACTTCAGCGGTCGATCGGTGGTGTTGACCCGCACGTGCGGGGGCAGGACGAAGGTGTGGACTCCAAGCAACTGGCCAACCACAACGTCATAGCCGGTCTCCTCGTGCACCTCGCGGACGACCGCCTCCTGCACGGTCTCGTCCAACTCGACGCCGCCCCCGGGCATCGTCCACTTGGGCAGGTCTGCCTCGTTCCACAAGGCCAACAGCACCCGCCCGGCGTCATCGCGGATGACGGCATAGGCGGCGAGCCGGGTGTCGTAGTCGCGGTAGTCCACGAGGATTCACGGTATCTGCACGCGCACCGAGCTCAGTCCGGGTGGCGCCTCGACACAGGCCCAACCCCCAGTGCGCGGCGGAACCTCAGTCGTGGTGGTGCTCGACGGCGGCGTTGACCGCGTCACGGACGACGGCATACGCGACGCCTGCCGGGTAACCCTTGCGGGCGAGCATTGCGGCCAACCGGCGGGCCTGCACCTGCGGGTCGAGGCCGCCCATGGTTCGCAACTTCTTGGCGACGAGCTCCTCGGCACGAGCCCGCTCGGTCTCGTCGTCGAGGGCACCGACCGCGTCCTTCGCCAAGTCATCGTCGACCCCCTTCTCGCGTAGCTCCCGGCGCAGCGCCACACCGGACAGACCGTTGGTGCGGCTTCGCGACTGCACCAGCAGGTGGGCGTATGCCGCGTCGTCGACGAGCCCCACCTCGGTGAGCCGGTCGAGCACCTCGGCCGCCACTTGCGGGTCGCAGCCGCGCCGGGCCAGCTTGCGCTCCAGCTCGACCCGACTATGCGGCCGCAGCGCCAGCACCCGCAACGCGATGCCGTGCGCAACAGACTGGGGATCAGGCTCGGAGTCGTCAGCGACCCGCCCGTTGGCGACCGTCGGGGCCCGGGGCGCACCAGCACTCGGGGCATGTGAGTCACGAGCACTTGGGTCCGGTGGACCTGCCGGGGCCGATAGCTCAGGGCCCTGCCGAGCGGCCGCCTCGGCGGCTCGTAGGGCTGCCAACGCCGCAGCCTGGCGTGCCGCGCCCGGGGAGTCCGGGCGCGGCATACCGTCAGGCGTCATGCTCAGAAGTCGACCGGAACGTCGGGCACGGCCGGCTTGTCGACGCGCGGCCCGACGCCGAGCTTCTCCTTGATCCGCTTCTCGAGCTCGTCGGCCAGGTCGGGGTTGTCGCGGAGGAACTGGCGGGCGTTCTCCTTGCCCTGGCCGAGCTGGTCGCCGTCGTAGGTGTACCAAGCGCCGGCCTTGCGCACGAAGCCCTGGTCAACGCCCATGTCGATCAGGCCACCCTCGCGGGAGATGCCCTGGCCATAGATGATGTCGAACTCGGCCTGCTTGAACGGCGGGCTCACCTTGTTCTTGACGACCTTGACTCGGGTGCGGTTGCCGACCGCCTCTGAACCGTCCTTGAGCGTCTCGATCCGTCGGACGTCCAGCCGCACGGAGGCGTAGAACTTCAACGCCTTACCGCCAGTAGTGGTTTCGGGACTTCCGAACATCACACCGATCTTCTCGCGCAACTGGTTGATGAAGATCGCCGTGGTCCCGGTGGTGCTCAGGGCGCCAGTCAACTTGCGCAACGCCTGCGACATGAGGCGGGCCTGGAGGCCGACGTGGCTGTCGCCCATCTCGCCCTCGATCTCGGCGCGGGGCACGAGCGCCGCAACGGAGTCGATGACGATGACATCGATCGCGCCGGAGCGGATGAGCATGTCGGCGATCTCCAGCGCCTGCTCCCCCGTGTCGGGCTGGCTGACCAGCAGGTTGTCGATGTCGACGCCGAGGTTCTTGGCGTACTCCGGGTCGAGGGCGTGCTCGGCGTCGATGAAGGCCGCGATGCCGCCCGCCTTCTGGGCGTTCGCCACGGCGTGCAGAGCGACCGTAGTTTTTCCACTGCTCTCGGGTCCGTATATTTCGACGACCCGGCCGCGCGGCAGACCGCCGATCCCGAGGGCGATGTCGAGGGCGATCGACCCGGTGGGGATCACCTCGATGGGCGGTCGGACGTCGTCACCCAGACGCATCACGGCACCCTTGCCATGGGCCTTCTCGATCTGCCCCATGACACTTGCCAGGGCCTTGCCCTTGTCCTGCGCTGTGGCCATGCCACCCACCATCCTTCGTCTCGAGAGTCGGCCGTCCATAGGCGACCCGCGCGACGGGCCGGTCACTCCCCCGGTCGATGTGCCGACCGGGAAAGTCCAGCGCCCGTGTTGTCGAGTCGGACGTTAGGCGAACCCACCGACAGACCTCAGCCCACGGCCTACAGCCTGTGGACAATGGGACGACGGTGCGGACACCTGTGGACAAACATTACCGAACGGATGTTCGAGTGCCACGCGACACGCCGGACCGGACAACCATCCCTCAGCGCAGCAGCAGGACGTCGACGCGACGAGCCGCACCGACGACACCGACGGCGCCCATGACGCCGAGATAGGCGACGTGCCACAGCAGGCCGACCCCCACCTCGCCCAGGCACAGCGCCCGGCACAGGGCAACCCCGTGATAGAGGGGCGTCGCCTCGACGAGCCATTGGGCCCACCCCGGATAGGCCGACAACGGGAAGAACGTCGCCGAGAGCAGGAACATCGGTTGGACCACGAGGTTCACGTAGTCGAAGTCGACCCACGAGCGCATGTAGGTCGTCGCGAACATGCCGACCGCGGAGAACGCGAACGCCACGAAAACCGCTGCGGGCAGCGCCAACAGCCCCCACCAGGACGGCAAGACGCCGGCCAACGCGGCGACGACGAGGAACCCTGCGGCATACGCCCCGCCCCGCAGCAACGACCAGGTGACCTCCCCCACCGCGACGTCGCGCGGCCCCATGGGGGTGGCCAGGACCGAGTCGTAGAGCTTCGCGTACTTCAACTTGAAGAAGACGTTGAAGGTCGAGTCCATGACGCCCGCGTTCATCGCCGACGTCGCGAGCATCGCGGGGGCGACGAACACGGCATACGAAACGCTGTGACCTGCGTCGGTGGTCACTGAGCCGACCAGCGCCCCCAACCCGATGCCCAGCGAGAACAGGTAGAACACCGGCTCGGCGAACCCCGTGGCGAACGCCACCCATTGGCGCCGGAAGGACAGGATGTTGCGTTCGACCAGGGTGCGCGCCAAACCCGCGCCAGCCGGCCGCGGCAGCGCCCCTCCGACGGCCCGAGGCACCCGCCTGAGGCGGCTCATCGGACCAACCGCCGTTCCAACTCACGGGCCGACCACACGACGCCCACGGCGGTGAACGCCACGAGCGCGCCCAGATGCCCGAGCAGCGGGCCCATGTCGATCAGCCCGGTCGCCAGTGCTCGGCAGGCCTCGACGCCATGCCATAGCGGCGTCACCCAGGCCACCGGCAGGAGGGCGGCGGGGAGCGACTCGATGGGGAAATAGGTGCCTGAAAACAGCATCAACGGCGTTGCGACGACCCGAAAGATCGCGGTGAACCAGCCTTCGGTCTCACTGCGGGCCGCCACCGCCGTCATGATGGTCGCGAAGGCCAGTCCTGTGAGGGTCGCCACCGGAACGGTGAGCAGCACCCACCAGGACCGCCACACACCGAACGGTGCCGCGAGCGCAACGAACGCACCCGCCCCCACCGCCAGTTGCCCGCCCACCATGGCGACGTGCCCCACGAGGACGTCGCGGGTTCGCATCGGGGTCGCCAGCATCGCGTGGTAGGTGCCCTGCCACTTGATCGCCCCGAACACCGGCCAACTGGACTCCCCGAAACCGGTCATCATCGCCGAGCTCGCCAGGATCGCGGGGACGACGAAGACGGCATACGGCAGGACGGAGCCGTGCCACGGGACCCCTCCGGCAGTGCCGCGGTCGACGAGCAGCCCCACGCCCCACCCGACGGCCAGCAGCGAGAGCAGCGGGGTGCCCAGCCGGCTGTAGACCATCCCGCGCCAGACCCGCCGCATCACCCGCAGGTGAAACTCGACGATCGGCACCCACCGCCGGGTGGCTGCGAGGATCGCACGCGGCTCCGGCGCGGGGACGGCATACCTCCCATCAGGTATGCCGTGCGGCTGGGTTCGCTCGTCGCGCGCGGGTGGATGGTCCATCAGTCCACCAGCGTCCGACCGGTGAGGTGCAGGAAGACGTCCTCCAGCGACGAGCGGCGCACGAGCGCGGACAACGGACGGATCCCGCGGGCGTGGGC
>ERZ795030.1574-NODE-1574-length-30269-cov-4.989641_pt1 | contig 30269 bp, 23 predicted proteins | sample MGYA00375122_ERZ795030 | MGnify/ENA primary metagenome ERZ795030 (study PRJEB30165, sample SAMN05720146) | activated sludge metagenome | isolation source: anaerobic digester from wastewater treatment plant | place: Japan | collected 2015-04-20 ... | reverse complement strand
GCCCGGTTCACGCCGCCGCCACCCTATCAATCATTGAACGACTTTATGCCTTTAGGCACCGTCATGAACGCCCAAACGGCGCGACGCATGGCCGAAACGCTGGGCATCGGCGCGGACGAATACTGGTCGCTTGCGCTCGAAGACCTTGTCCGCCACCACCACAACTGCGTCATGCTCGAAGACGGCCAGACCATGACCGCAAACGAATGGGAAGAACTGATCGCTTTATTTGAACGTTTCAAGATGAAATTGCTGCCCATGGTCGATTTCCCCGTCGAAGAAGAGCCGGCGGCGTGGCAAGAATACATCGCGAACCACATCAAGCCGTATGCGCAATCCGATGCAATCCTGGCCTGGTCGCTCAACCACGCGCCGGAACGTCATGCCCTTCCGCGCCTGACAGATGCGCGTGCGCTTATCGAACAAGCCGATCCGCTTCATCCCCTGGCCGTGATTACCCGGCAGCCGGGCGCCTATGTCTCTTTGGCGCCGTATTTTGCGGCCTCTGGCATTGCCCGCTTCGTCTCGCATGCCTCCTGGCACGTGGGAGAACTGGTGCGCGAACACAGCCGCCTCTGCCAAGGACAGCAATTCTGGCTGATGGCCCCGGCATTCATCCACGCGTCGGGCGCTCCGGACTGGAACAGCTGCGCCGAAATGCGGCTCATGGCCAATCTGGCCCTAGCCAACGGAGCGCGCGGCTGGTTCACCTATGCCTATCATAACGATCCCGTCTGGATGTCCGGAGATTGCCAACGTTCCCTCACCGGCCCTTTTCTCGCGTTCAGCGATCTCTGGCTCGAACTCGACCAGCGAATGGACCGGCTTCGCACGCTGGCCCCGCTTTTCTTGAACGCCTCCGCGGAAGAAATCTCCGGGAATTGGTACATCAGCAGCGTGCAATCCGGCGATCACACCTACCTTCCAGGGGGGGCGGCGCCCATAGGATCGTTCCGTTTTCTCGGCCCGGACTACGAACTGTACGTCATCATCAACAACGATATCCGCGGAATGGCATCCCTCAACATCGATTTTCCTCCGGAATCATTGGACGGCCAGGAATTATATGACGTTTCCGACTTCATCTCGGAGCGTCAGTGGGTTCCCATGAACCTGAATCGTCACCTCGAAATGTTTCCGGGACAAGCCCGGGCCATCCTCAAAGCGACGCCGGAGGTGTGCGCCTTCTGGCGCAACAATTTGGCCAGCGCCCTTATCGAAGACGACCGCCAAATCATCGCCTATGACTACAAGATCGCCCAGACCTACGGATTGAACACCGCCGAGATCGAGGAGAATTTGGAACAGGGCGAGGCAAGCGGCGGGCTCCTCAACAGTCTGGCGTACATGGATCGCGCCCGAGCGCAACTTGTAGACCTCATTTACGACGCCCCCGCCATCAGCATCGCGCGCAGCCGCGTCATTGAAGCCAGCGCCGCGCTATGCGCGTGCGACGGCGCCTTGTGCCGCGTCATGGCGCGCGGAAAGGTCGAAAAAGCAAGGGAACTGGGCCAGCGGCTGACGCCTTTGGCGCGCGAGTTCATCCACATGCGTCTTGAACTGCGCCTTGGACACGGAAGCGCCATCGTGCAACACGCCGAGAGCGTCGTACGCCGCACCCTGGAACTGCTCGCCGAAATACGATCGCACGCATAAGACCTCGCCGCATTCGCCGCGCATTTTCGTTGCGCGAGCCGCGCGCAGATCGTATCATGCAGCCTTGCTCCGTCGTTTCACAAAGAAGGGGGAAAGCGCCATGCGCGAAATAGGACAGATTCTGACGCCGATGGTGACGCCATTCAACGCCAAAGGAGAAGTGGATTTCGCGCGCGCGGGAAAATATGCAAAATGGTTGTGCGAGACGGGCCGCGCCGACAGCATCATCGTAAGCGGCACCACGGGCGAGTTCCCGTCGCTAACGTTCGAAGAGCGGGCGCGGCTGTTCGAGATCGTCACGGAAGCGGTCGGATCGAAACTGCCCGTGATCGCGGGCACGGGCTGCGCCTCAACGGACGAAACCGTCCGGCTGACGAAAGCGGCGGAACGGATCGGCGTAGACGTAGCCATGATCGTTGCGCCGTTCTACTGCAAGCCCGACCAGGAGGGCATTTACAATCATTACAAAACCGTGGCCAAAGCCACGTCGTTGCCCATCATGCTCTACAACATCCCGCTGTTCACCGGCGTCAACATCGAGCCCGGCACGCTAGCGCGTTTGGCGAAAATCAACAACGTCGTCGCCATAAAAGAGGAATCCGGGATCAATCCCTTGCAGACGACGCGCTATCTCATGACTGCGCCGAAAGGATTTCGCCTCTACGTCGGCGACGACACGATGGTGTTGCCGATCCTCGCGCAAGGCGGCGCGGGCGTGGTCAGCGGCGGCGCGCAAATTTGCGGCGTGGACCTCCGCAAACTTATCGAGGCCTTGATCGCGGGCGACATCGCCACGGCACAGGAATTCCACCGCAGGACCTTCCCGCTGTTCGAGTCGTTCTACCAAAACGGCCGCATCAACCCGATTCCGATTCTCAAGGCCGGCATCAAGCTCGCGGGTTTCGACGTCGGCGAGCCGCGCAGTCCGCTCATGCCCGCGACTCCGTCCGAAGTGAAAGGAATCCGCGCCGTTATGGCCGAACGCGGCTACATCGGCAAACTGCGCACCGTCCGGAAATGAGCGAGAGCAACGCACCCAAAAGAAATGCAAGGCCCCATTCCCAGGCGGGGCCTCTTCATAGCGCCCGGTCTCAGTGCCGGGCGCAAACGGAGAAAGCACCCGCAACCACGACGTGCCACCATTGCCGCTACGAATACGCCTCCGATCAGAAACGGTGCAGCATCTGCGGCTATCCCTGGCCATGGCTTGCCTAGAAAACCTCCCGCGCGCGCCACACCGAAAAATTCGCGCCCAGTAGTCTCCCCCTCTCCAGGGCCGCCTATTTCTTCCGGGTGACAACGGTCGAACTCACGCCCGTGTTCTTCACATTTACCTTTTCGATCTTTCCCTGAGGCGTCTGGCCCGCAGGAATCGCCATCGTGCCCGCCGTCTCGATCGTGGTCTGGCTGCTCCGGATCCAACCGGTGGCAGGATCAATCTCCACAACACCGGCTCCTGTACCGGAAATATCCATTTTTCCGGGAAGCGACGAATCGCCATTGCCCGGAGCAGGAAAAATTTCCATCGTGCGGGCCAACACAATTGCATCCGGTCGCACTTCCTTCAGGGTCCAAGTATTCTTCGTCGACAACGCAAGCCCAAAATCGGCGATGGTCAGCTTGCTCCACGATTCTCCGACCCGGACGGCTTTCCCCGGAAGGTACAGAAAAAACCCAGACCCCGTCGCTTTCAAATTCTCCGGAGAACATATTTTCTGAATCATCTGATCAATGAGCGGACGGGCGTTCTCCGGAACTTGCAAGCTCTCAAGCGCAGCCTTGTGAACTTCCGCAAGCCCCTCTATGTCGCCGACCTCTCCCTCAGGAGAAAGCAGGAACGTGAAGCTTCTTCCCGAGAGCGCCTCGCCAATGCTTGCACCGACATCCACGCCGCTCTTGAGAAGTTCCGCCAGGGGACCGCTGCCGTAATTCACGCTCACGGACTGATACGCCCCCTTTATCCTTGCGCTACCGTCAGCCTCCACCGCAAGGATTTCCATATCCATGACGGACGTTGAACTAGACGGAATGTCCATCGGTTTATTAGGTAGATCAATATGCTGGGTCGATGTCTGATCCTGCTGAATGGTGAATATCTCGCCGGGCGTAAAGTTCAACGTCATGCTGACGTAGTCTCCGTACGCATCATGGGGCGTCCGCGACGCGAAAATGCCCACGACCAACGGGGCAGAACAAAGCAACACCGCCACAGCTACGCCCACCGCCACTTTCTTGGAAACAGCCGCCATGACGATTCCTCCCGTTTTTGTTAGGCCCGACGCAATGTCCGGCCTGATGGGCACTGGAGCTGCCAACACCAACGCCATGTATTTTTCCGTGTGCGGCCTAGCCGGTTTCGTCCGGGCGATGTCGTCGCCCAGTTCGCGGACCAGGCGCTTGCCGAGGACCTGCCGCGCGCGTTGCAGACGTTTCCGGGCGGCGACGTGGCTAATGCCAAAAAAGCGCGCAATTTCCGGCGCGCGGCAACCGTCGAAATAACAGAGCACAAGGACTTCCCGGTCTTCGTCGTCGAGGGCATTCAGATGCGCGCGGACGCGCTCATGAACTTCCGTCCGGTCGGGTTGGGGATGGACGGCATCAGAGGGTGAGACTTGGTTGAGTGACTCGGCCTCGCGCGCGCGTTTGCGGAGGACGTCGCGGCTGAGATTACGCGCTATCGACAACAACCAATGGCCAAGCTGCGATATCTCGCGCAGAGAATGAAGCGATTGGAACGCCTTCAGAAAGGTCTCCTGGCAGACTTCTTCGGCCTCCTCGCGATTGCCGAGGTGGGCATAAGCGACCCATTGGACCGCCCCGCCGTATGCCGAGACAATGCTCCGAAACGCGTCAGGATCGCCCGTCAATACCCGCCGTACCGCCGCAGCGTCTCGAGCCCGTTGAAAGATGCCCATGCTCCACTCTCCTTACCCTACCAGACGCTCGGGCCGTGAAAGTGTGACCGGGAAATGTGGACTACACCACCTTCCGATACCGGTGGCGACGGTTTTCGAAGAGACGGGTGCCGAGTTCTTTGAGGCGCCATTCCTCGTATTCTTGGTAGTTGCCCTTGAAGAAGCGGACTTGGCCTTCGCCTTCGAACACGAGCAGATGGGTGCTGATGCGATCGAGAAAAAAGCGGTCGTGGCTGATCGCCATCACGCAGCCGCTGAAGTCTTCGATGGCTTCTTCGAGCATGCGCAGGGTGTTGACGTCGAGGTCGTTGGTGGGTTCGTCGAGCAGCAAGACGTTGCCGCCCGTCTTGAGCACCTTCGCGAGGTGGCAGCGATTGCGTTCGCCGCCGGACAACTCGCGCACGGTCTTTTGCTGGTCCGCGCCTTTGAAGCCGAAACGCGACAGGTATTGCCGAATGGGCACGGCGCGTTTGCCGATCATGACTTCCGTGCCGCCGTCGCCGACGTCGTCGAGCAACGTGCGGTCCGACACCAGCGCCGCGAGGTCCTGCTCGACATACGCGAATTTCACGGTGGATCCAATCGTAATGGTGCCTGCGTCCGGTTGTTCCTTGCCGACAAGCATGCGGAACAGCGTCGATTTGCCGGTGCCGTTCGGACCAATCACGCCAACCACCGCGCCTTGCGGGATGCTAAAGTCCAAGCCCTGAAACAACGGCGTGTCGCTGAAACTCTTGGCGATGCCTGCAACGTCAATAACTTGTTCGCCAAGCGTCGGGCCGGGCGCGATCTGGATGACGGACTGGTCTTCTTTGCTCGCGGCGGTCTCGCGCGCGACGAGTTGTTCGTATTGCGCGAGGCGATTGCGCGACAGTTCGCGACGGTCTTTGTTGCTCATGCGAATCCACGCGAGTTCATGCGCCAACGCGCGACTGCGGGCGTTTTCTTTCTTTTCTTCGGTGGCCAGTTTCGTCAGCTTCTGCTCCAACCACGACGAGTAGTTGCCTTCCCACGGGACGCCGTGCCCGCCGTCGATCTCGAGAATCCACTTCGTCACGTTATCGAGGAAATAGCGGTCGTGCGTGACGATGATGACCGTGCCGGGATAGTCGCGTAGTTGCACTTCGAGCCAATCGATAGTCTCCGCGTCGAGATGGTTGGTGGGTTCGTCGAGCAGCAACAGGTCGGGCTGTTCGAGCAGCGCCTTGCACAACGCGACGCGCCGTTTCTCGCCACCGCTCAACGACCCGACGATACGGTCGTCCTCCGGCAACACGAGCGCTTCACTCGCCATGTTGAGTTTCTGGTCGAGATTCCACGCGTCCGCTGCGTCGAGCTTGTCCTGCAACACCCCCATGCGGTCGAGGCACGTCTGCATGTCGTCGTCCGACATCTCCTCGCCCATGCGCGTGGTGAGATCTTCGTATTCCTTCATCAACGCCATGATGCCTGAGAAGGCTTGTTCCAGCGTCTGGCGCACGGTCAGTTCCTTGTCGAGGATCGGGTCCTGCAACACGATGCCCGCGCGATAGCCCTTCGACAACGTCGCCTGCCCCTGAAAGTCTTGATCCATACCGGCCATGATTTTCAGGATGGTCGATTTACCCGCGCCGTTCTCGCCGACAATGCCAATCTTCGCGCCGGGATAAAAGCTAAGATAAAAATCCTTGAGGACATGCTTCTGCCCGTAGTGTTTGTTCAAGCCCAACATCGTGAAAATGAACTGTTCCGCCATGATTTATCCCTTGCTTTTTTGACGCCACAAAAACACAACCATACAAAAAACGCAAAAAAGACATTGAAACTCTCTGCATCTTTGCATCACGACCTTTTCCGCCCCAGAATCGTTACTGTAGCGCAAGCAGGCGTGATGAATAAAGAAGGCGTTCGGATTCACGCAGAAACGCGAGAACTGCGGCAGGACCGTTCTTATGCGCCTCGGCGAAAGCGATTTCATCGAGACCCGTCAGCGCGACGAGCCACGGAAGGATGATTGCCGGGTCTTGGCTGGGGAACGCCGCGTCGCGCAGGGCGTGTATCGCGCGCAAGGTCTTGAGGCCATCAAACCACCGATGGAACTCCCGCACCATGCGCGCATCGTCCCGATGATTATCGCGCAACGATTCCCATGCCTTCTCGAACTTGCTTGCGCGCAGGAACGACGCAAGCGCGGGGTGTATCGCCTCGGCGTCGCGCAACAGCCTGTCGCCGGGCGCATCGAGACTTTTCTCCGCGAGCCCAAGCCATGCGCGAAGAACGCGATACGCCTCCGGATTGTACGCGAGAATGGCGTCGCCCTGGCCCGAAGTCGCAGCATGCACGCGCGGGCCCGTGCCGAAAGGCACGCGGCGCGATGCGCGCCCAGACGGGTGCACGCACGTGATTGCGATATCCCGCACATCGCCGGTCTTGACAAGTTCCTGCAAAAAATAAAAATCCTCGCCCGCCGTCCGCCGGTTCATTCCGCCAACGGCGGCGTAGGCCTCCGCGCTGCACGTGATGCGCGATCCCAACGCCGTGCGCCAGTATGGAGACCCCGCATGCCGCAGCCAGAGCGCGTGACACCGCAAATACAACTCGTACTGCACAATGGCGTCGTTATCAAGCGCATGCGCATAGGCCGTCGTCGCAGCCCAACTGTTGTGGTTGGCATAATGCGCGCGCACCGCCGGAAGGTAATTCGCTTCAACCAGCGTGTCCGCGTCGAGCGACAGCAGAATCGCCAGGTCCGCGCCCGTGCTCGCAAGGACTGCCAGACCCCAATCGAGCCCTATTTTGCGCGCAGCGCCAACGCCTTCACGGGGGGGCAATTCGCATTTCTCGGAAGCCGCATCGACAACCGCCAGTCGAAGTCCATAGCGGCCTTCGCGCCGGGCTGCATCCAACTCGGTCAAGACGCGCTGGTTCTCGCGTTTGACCTCCATCGAATCCTCGGCGCGGTTGTTGACAACGCAAATGACCAACGTGCGTTCGCGGTCTTCGGTCGGATTCGCGCCGAGCGATGCGAGCGTATGAAACAGGAAAGACTCTTCTGCGTACGCCGGAATGACCACAACTTGGTCTACATCCAACACAGACGACGCAACCAAAGGTCTCGCGTCGAGGGCCGCCCTCTTGCAAAGATATTTCTCGATGGGCGAAATCACGATCCGTCCGCTTGCGTTATAGCAGAAGGCGCTGGGGATTCAGCGGGCGCCGACGGCGGGGAAGCGTTGCCGGGAACGGCCCCAATATGTATGCGGCAGACCGCACCGCGCGGCCGCACCCAAACCCCTGTGTGATCGCGCCGCGCAGGCGGCAACTTCGGCGTCAAGTCCTCGCTGGAAATGCTGTCCACGCCCGGGCCATATCCCTTCACCGCACACCAGCCGCTCACACAACCCGGCGCGGTCAAAAGATTGCATTCCGGCCCGAAACCAGAGCCGTTCAAGGGGGAAACCGCGAGCAGCACAGGGGCGCGTCCTCCCGCGCGCGCGATGAATTCCATCGCCTCCGCCATCTGACGCCGCCTAACATCGGCATATGGCGCATCACGATACCGCGCATGCAGCGTAACATTGAACAGATCGATATTGCCTGCATCTTCGGGCAGCTGGAGTCTGACAAACGCCACGCCCTTTCCCATATACCAGTCGCCGCGCCATGGCCGAAACCAATCGCCACTGGCGACAAAGCGATGATAACAGCGCTCACTGAAGGGATGCCGGCTCGCGATGAGCAGGCCGCTGCCACGCAACCCGGCGGGGAAGTGCGCGTGATAAACAAGCCCCGCTTTATCCAAAACAGAAATAAGCGTGTCGCGGTCCTGTTGATTCAAGACTTCCTGAAACGCGGCGACATCGGGATGTTGCGCCACAACAACCTGCGCCACCTCCTCCAGGTACGCGCGCGCCGCCGGGCCCGGAATATGAAAACGCCCCTGGAGATCGAGAGACACCAGCGTCAGCTCAACGCGCTGCTGCGGGGGGAAAACCGGTTTTCCCGAGAGACATTTCGCCAAATCGGTTTGCGACGGAGTCCGTGCATTGAGAAAGACCAAAATCGCCGCGACAAGCCCGCAGACAATCAACAACGACGCCATAGCCCGCAGCACGCGCCGGAAAAAACGGAACCGCCACGACGATCTGGGCAACGGCGGTGTCGCATGCGCCATGTCTTCTCAGCCTCCTACAGCGCTAACGATGCCACAAGCCGGCAGCGAGATCACGCGCCCGCATAACGCGCCATCCCAACACGCCGTCCGTGTGCATCCGGCTCGTCCGATCCCTTTCATCTCAGGGCGTCCGCCAGCAACTCCGCGATGTGCAATGGCCTGGCCTCCGTCAAGTGCGTGATCTGATGCCGGCAACTCGTGCCGCATGCCACGACGCAGGCCTCATCGTCAAGCGCCTCGATCTGCTCGACAAGCGGCTGCGCCACTTTGACGGACACGTCATATTTTTCTTTCGACGCGCCAAAGGAGCCCGCCATGCCGCAACAGCCGGTGTTCATCATGCGCACAGCGCCGCCCGGGATGCGCTGAGCCAAACGCGTCTGCACGCTGGCGTCGGTAAGCGCCTTGGCGTGGCAATGCGCGTGAATGGCAATCGTGCGCGGCATCTCGCGAAACGCAAGCGCCTCGGGGTCTTCTTGCAGAAGGTCCCAGATGAATTGCTCGAACAACATGCATTGTTTTGCGACTTCTTCAGCGCCTGCGATGCCGAGTTCACGGTAGTCCTCCGCAAACATCGCGTAACACGACGGCTCGAGAAACAGGATCGGCCACGTGATGTCCAGCGACTGGATCAGCCGAATATTGTGTTCGCCCAGCTTTCGCGCACGGTCGAGATGCCCCACGCTAAAAGAGGGACGGCCGCAACATTTGCGGCCTGCAATAAGATGAACGCGATAGCCCGCCGCTTCCAATACAGCGACCGCCGCCTGGCCGACGTTCGGCTCGTGATACCGCACAAAGGTGTCATCCCACAGAAAAACATCCCCTCGACGGCCAGATTTTGGCGCGCGGGCACGAAACCACCTATCGAAACGCGTGTGCGCATACGGCGGCAACGGTCGCTTGAATGCAATGCCGAGCACGCGCTCCATGATCCGGCGCACCCATGTCCAACGAAGCGACGCATTTGCAACGCCGGGCGCAAGCGTGCCCAGCGCGCCCATGATATCCACCACGCTGACGACGCGCTCGCGCAGCGGAAGACCATACTTCCGATTGCGCGCATTCAATAGCTCGGCCTTCAACAGCGTCATGTTGACGTTCGAAGGACACTCCGCAGTGCATGCCTTGCATGCGAGGCAATAGGCGATGGCTATATCGAGCGCCGGGGACTTCAGAGGATCGATCGCGTCCTGTAAACGGCCATCGAGCACGGCGCGGATCGCATTGGCGCGGCCTCGCGTCGACATGATTTCGTCGCCCGTTGCGATAAATGTCGGGCACATCGTCGGCGCATCCTTCCGGCATCCGCCGCAGCCATTGCACTGCTCGAGATTGCCCACGAACGATCCATCCTTCGCCGTAAAATGCAGCACGGGATCAAACGGCTCCGGTATCGCATAGCCCGCCCCCCAGCGCAGATTCGACCCCGTCTCGAAAGTCCCGTCGGGAATCATCTTGCCGGGATTCATCACGCCACGCGGATCGAAAAGCGTCTTGACGCGCTTCATCGCATCGATCAGTTCCTCGCCGAGGTGCTCGCGCAGGAACGGGGTCTGCGCGATGCCGACGCCGTGTTCCGCCGAAATGGACCCCTTGAATTCGCGAACAAGCGCCGAGACCTCCTGCGTGACTTCACGGAATGTTTGCACGCCCTCGGCCTTGTGCAGATCGATGACAGGACGAATATGCAACAGGCCCGAAGCCGCGTGGCCGTATAGCGACGCGCGCAGACCGTGCTTGCTCATGATCGATTGCAGGCCCCGTACATAGTCGGGCAACCGCTCGGGACGCACGGCGGTGTCCTCGATGCCGACAATCGGCTTGCCCGAACCGCGCACGCCCATCAACAGCGCCACGCCTGCTTTACGCATGGCCCACACCATCTCCTGCTCGCGCGGATCGAGAAGGGTCTGCTGCCGAATGCCAATGCGGCGTTGGGTCAACGCGGCGAGTTGGTCGTCGACATCGTCCCAAAACTCGACGATGAGAGCAGCCTCCGTCGTTTGCGCGTCGAGTTCCAGCAACGAACGAACCGGCGCGAACGCAAGCTGCCCGCGCGTCTGATCGAGCAACATACGATCGACATGTTCAATGGCCGCCGGTTCAAGATCGAGAAGATCGACCGTCGCTTGCATCGCGTCGATCACCGACGCAAAAAAAAGCACGGCCAACCCCTTTCGCTTCGGGATGGGAACGAGTTCAAGTTCCGCCGACGTGATGGCGACAAGGGTGCCCTCGCTGCCGCTGAGAAGCGTCGTCAGATCGCCTGGCCGACGAAGCCATTCGCCAAAGCCATAACCCGCCCACCGCTTGCGCAGACCATCCGGAAAACGCTCGCGGACCACAGCCTCATGACGGCCAATCTCCTCCGCAACAGCCCGATTGAGACTGGGAAGCGTCGACGCGTCGCGACGCACTATCTCGATGCGGCCATCCGCAAAAACCGCCTCGACGGAACGGACATGATCGCCCGTCAGCCCATACTTCGGCGCGCGCGCCCCCGACGAATTGTTCGCGATCATCCCGCCAAGAGTCGCGCGTGAACTCGTCGCCACGTCCGGACCATACCACAAGCCATGCTGGCGCGCGTGCGCATTGAGTTGATCGAGCACAACCCCCGCCCCCGCACGCACCGTCCGTTGCTCCACGTCAATCGGCCCCAACTGGCGATTGTACTTGGAGAAATCAACGACAAGCCCGCTCCCAATGGCGCCGCCGGCAAGCCCCGTGCCCGATCCGCGCGGAACGATGGAAACGCCTGCCTCGCTGGCGGCGCCCAACAAGCGCGCGGTCTCTTGGGCAGACTTCGGAAAGGCCACGCCCAGAGGAACTATCTGATAAATGGATGCGTCCGTCGCATACAACTGACGGGAAAGATCATCGAAGCGGATTTCGCACCCCGACGAATCGAGAAGGAGGCGCTGCTTGGATTCGTGCATCAAAAACCTCACCGCGGATCACGGCATGCCCCGCGCGAAACGCACGCCGCCCTTCGCATACGTGTCAACGACTGCAAACGGCCTACGGCTGCGGCCCGAACAGGCCCGCGCCGACCCGCGGCTCCGCGCCGCGCGCGTTGGCATCATACCGATCCGCTTGGAGACGTCGCAACAGGCCGCGGCGCGTTGACTTTGCGCCGTCGCAACGTTATCATCTCGCCATGCGCGCCGCCTATCGCCTGATCCGGCAGCAACGCGGCGCAAGGCGCTGGGCGCGGTTTTGAGAAAAAACCGCCGCAAACAAACCACCCCCCAGTATCGTGCGCGAAAATTCTGAAGGCCGCCAGGGGCCAAAAGAATTTGAATTCCGGGGGGGGCGAGGACCTCGCACGCATGAAACTGGCCGTGATAGGCGCTGGCAGTTCGTATACGCCCGAACTCATCGATGGCCTTTTTGCGCGCCTTGACGCCATTCCAATCTCCGAAATCTGGATGATGGACCCTGACGCGGATCGCCTCGCTGTCACATCGGCCTTGGCCCAGCGCATGAACCGCCGACACGGCAATCCGTTTTCGCTGCACGCCACCCACGACCTGCGCGAAGCCATTCGCGACGCCAAATACGTCGTCACGCAACTGCGCGTCGGGGGAATGCAGGCGCGCATCGCCGACGAAAAACTCGGCATCCGCCACGGCATCATCGGCCAGGAAACCACGGGCGTCGGCGGCTTTGCCTGCGCGCTGCGCACTATCCCCGCAGTGCTCGACATCGCCCGAGCCATGGAGCAATTCGCCCCGGCGGCTGTCCTTGTCAACTTCACGAACCCCTCCGGCATCATCACGGAAGCCCTCATCCGCCATAGCGCCATCACGGCGGTAGGTCTTTGCAACATCCCCATCGGCTACGTGATGGACTTCGCAAAACATTTTGACTGCAACATCGATGACATCGTCCTCGACTATGTCGGCCTCAACCACCTTTCCTGGATTCGTGGCGTCCAGATCAAAGGGAAAGACGCCACCCAAAAGGCGATCGACGCCTTTCTGGCCAACATCGACGAAGAGTGGACGAACCCGGCCATCCGTGACCACATGCGCATCGCCATCGAACAGACCGGGGCGATTTGCAACGGCTACCTTCAATACTTTTATGCAACGGACGCCGCCCTAACCCGCCAGCGCTCGCAGGACAAGACGCGCGGAGAAGAAGTCCTCGAACTCGAACAGGCGTTGTTCGAAAAATACCGGTCCGAAACACTCGACAAAAAACCCGAGGAACTTTCAAAACGCGGCGGGGCCCACTATTCAACCGCAGCCTTCAATCTGATTGACGCCATCGAGAACGACCGCAACAACCGCCAAGTGGTCTGTTGCCGGAACGGCGGGGCCATTCCCTCCTTCGAAGCCGACGCCTCGATCGAAGCGACGGCCCGCATCGACAAGGACGGAGCGACGGCGCTGCCGCAAACGCTGCCGCCCCCGGAGATTCACGGGTTGATGCACTTGATGAAAGCCTACGAAACCTTGACCGTGCAAGCGGCCGTCAGCGGAGACCGGCGAGCCGCTTTCCAAGCCATGCTTCTGCATCCGCTGATGCCCGGCGCGGTCCAATGCGGCCGCCTGTTGCAAGAGCTCTTGGAGATCAACAAGCCTTACCTGAATCCGGACTTTTTTCAGACGAAAAGCCCAACAATAGAGGAGTAACGAGGCGCCATGGAAACCAAAGCGCTATGTGAAACGCACCTGCCCGCTCGAACCCCCATTGCCCGAGGAAAAGTGCGCGACATCTACGACCTCGGGGACCAGCTCGTGATTGTAGCCACCGATCGCATTTCCGCCTTCGACTGGGTCAACCCCGTCGGCATTCCCGACAAAGGGAAAATTCTCACCCAAATGTCCCTGTTCTGGTTCGAACAGACTGCCGACATCGTGCCGAATCACTTGATTTCCGCCGATTTGAAAGACTTCCCGGAAGACTTCCAAGCCGACGCAGACCAGTTCGAGAAAAGGAGCATGCTCGTCCACAAATGCGCCATTTTCCCCATCGAATGCGTGGTTCGCGGCTACATGGCAGGAAGCGGTTGGAAAGAGTACCAAAAACATGGTACGATCTGCCGTATTCCATTGCCTGCAGGACTCGTGGAAGCAAGCAAATTGCCGGAACCTATCTTCACGCCTTCGACCAAAGCCACCGAAGGGCACGACCTGAACATCAGCCCGGACGAGGCGGCTGACATCATCGGACAGGAGTGGGCCGGCAAACTGGCGGAGACGGCCTTGAAGCTCTACAAACGAGCGCACGACGTCGCGGCGACGCGCGGCATCCTCCTATGCGACACAAAATTCGAATTCGGCGACTTCCACGGCTCGCTCATGCTCGCCGACGAGGTGCTCACGCCGGATTCATCGCGCTTCTGGCCCGCAAACGAATACGCCCCAGGCAGAGCGCAGGCAAGCTACGACAAACAATTCGTGCGCGATTACCTGGAAACGACGGACTGGGACAAAAACTCCCCACAACCGCCGTTGCCGGCGGACGTCGTGGCTCGAACGCGTGAAAAATACGTGGAAGCTTACCAGAAACTCACGGGAAGGACGGACTTTTAGCATGCCGCACGACGCCGCGAAAACCTCGAAAGAACTCTTGGCCCGCCTGATCGCCCCCGCGAAACGGGAAGCGTCAGACGATCGGCCCCGCGAAGAATGCGGCGTCTTCGGCATCCACGGCCACCCGGAAGCCGCAACCCTCACCTACCTGGGACTCTATGCCCTGCAACACCGCGGACAAGAGGGCGCGGGAATCGCCTGCTGCGACAAGGGCCAGTTGAACAGCTACCGCGGCGTCGGCCTCGTGGCCGACGTGTTCAAGCCCCACCGCTTGGCCCGCCTGCACGGCAACATGGCGATTGGCCACGTCCGCTACTCGACCTTCGGCACAAGCGTGCTCAAGAACGTGCAACCCCTCATCGTCGACTACGCGCGCGGCTCCATGGCGGTGGCGCACAACGGCAACCTCGTCAATGCCGCCCAAATACGCGACGAACTCGAAGAAACCGGGGCGATCTTCCAATCCACCACCGACAGCGAAGTGATCATCCAGCTCATCGCGCGCTCCAAACAGAAACGATTCGCCGACTGCATCGTGGACGCCCTGAAACGAGTGGTCGGCGCCTATTCCATCGTAGCCACGAACGGCGAAGACGTCGTGGCGGTCCGCGATCCGCTGGGATTCCGTCCCTTGTGGCTTGGCCGCCTAGGCGACGCGCACGTCTTTGCCAGCGAAACCTGCGCGCTCGACATCATCGACGCCGAACGAGTGCGCGAACTCGAACCCGGCGAAGTCGTCGTCATCAATCAACACGGCGTGGAAGCCTTCAAGCCCTTCGCGCCCGCCAAGCCGCAGCCCTGCATCTTCGAATTCATTTACGTAGCGCGGCCCGACAGCGTGATTTTCGGACAGAGCGTCGATGACGTACGCAAACAACTTGGCCGGCATTTGGCCCGCCAAGCCCCCGTCGACGCCGACATCGTAATGGCCGTGCCCGATTCCTCCAATCAAGCCGCCTTGGGATACTCGCACGAATCCGGCATCCCGTTTGACATGGGCTTCATCCGCAACCACTACGTAGGCCGCACCTTCATCGAACCCGACCAAACCATCCGCGACTTCGGCGTGAAGATCAAGCTGAACCCCGCCCGCAGCGCCATCGAGGGCAAACGCATCGTCCTTATCGACGACAGCATCGTCCGAGGCACAACCGCCAAAAAAATCATCAAAATGCTGCGGCGATGCGGCGTGAAAGAAATCCACTTCCGAATCAGTTCGCCGCCGATCATCAACTCCTGCCACTACGGCATCGACACCCCCCAACGAGAACGCCTAATCGCCTCGAACATGACCGTCGACCAGATTCGCGAACACCTCGGCGTCGACAGCCTCGTCTACCTGAGCATCGAGAACCTGGCTGCGGCGGCGGGATTGACCGCCGACCAATGCTGCCTCGCCTGCTTCAACAACCGCTATCCCACCCCCATCCCTTCCGAATTCGGCCCGGCGAAAAACAACCTCCGCCACCAAGACAGCAGCACCGATTTGCTCGATATGGGGCTGGGCATGGGCATGGGATCAATCCCGAACGTATGGTCCGGCCGTTGACAAGACCGCGCGGGCGCAAACCACAACCAAGCCGCCGCGAAACGGACAAAGGAAACGATCGTGCCGGTTAGCACCTCGGTACACATCAGCCACTGCATCGCGCAGATCATCTCCCTGAACCCGCGATCCATCCTGGACATCGGCTGCGGCTTCGGCCTGTGGGGCTTCCTGTGCCGCGAATACCTCGACGTCATGAACGAACGCGTCCAGCCGGACCAATGGCGCATCCGCATCGACGGCATCGAACTCTTCGAGCCATACATCCAGGCCCATCAACGCGCACTCTACTCTTCCCTCCGCATCGGCGACATCCGAGACATCGCGCCGGAACTCGACGCCTACGACCTCATCATCGCGGGCGACGTCATCGAACACCTCGACAAGGACGACGCCCTGCGCGTGCTGCAACACCTGTACGACAAAGCGTCCGTCGCCCTCATGGTGAACATCCCCATCGGCCTGGGCTGGGACCACCCCGAACGACATGGAAACCCCGGCGAATTGCACCGCAGCGTCTGGGACGCCGCCGACTTCGCGCAATACGCCCCCCAATCCGCCCTGTTCGATTTGCCCTGCGGAAAATACGGAGCTTTCCTCTGTCTCAAGGCCCAAAATCCTCTCGCCCGCGCAGAAAACCTATACAGCGCCGCCTTGGCCTGCGAGGCGCGCGGCGATCAAAACGCCGCCGTCGAACATCTTCGCCAGGCCGCCGAACTCGACCCCGCACAAGAAGCCGTCGTCGAAATGCTGGCCGACCTATTGCTGCAACAAGGCGACTTGCCCGAAGCCGTGCGCGTGCTCGACGCCGCCGCAGCCGCCAACCCCGCTTTTCATTACGCCAAACTTGCCGCCGCTCAAATACTGATCGCCGCCTGCCGCTACTCGGCGGCCCGCGCACGCCTGGAAACGCTCCTCGCCGACACAACCACCCCAGAGCCCTTCATGCGGCAAGCCGACGAGCTACGGCAGCAAATACTGTCAAAAACAAACTCCGCCCCGTGAAACCCCGAACCCGCACGCGAGCAACCCCATGATCCCTCCCCGCAAACCAACCGCCAAACCCCGGGTCCCGCGCAAACGCAAATCAACGCCCCCACACATCCTTCCAACCGCAAATGACGCGCTCGCCCGCGACTACGAGTCCTTGCACCGCAGCTACCTCGCACTGCGTCGCGAAGTGGACCAACTCAGCACCCTGCGCGAAATCGGCCTTGCCATCGCAGGCATTCTAGACTTGAACGAAGTCCTCGCAAGCATAGCCCGCGTCGTGCAAGGCGAATTGGAAGTGCGCCGCCTAACCCTTTACGAAGTTTCTCAAGACACGCAGACGCTACAACCCATCATCGCCCAATACGGCGACGACCTGATCCGGAAAGATCGACTCCAGGAAGAAAGCGCCTCACTCCGCGGAACGACCCTCGGAACCGCGCTGCTGAACCGGAACGTAGTCATCGAGACAAACGCTTTCGGAAGCGTCGCCGACATCCCCCTCGTGGCAAACAACGAACTGCTCGGCATGATGCGCTTGGAAGACCGGCGAGACGGACGCCCATTCTGCGACGACGACGCCGCGCTCTTCCGGCTGCTCGCGTCGCACATCGCCGTCGCCATCGCCAACGCGCGCCTGTACGCCCTCGCCGTAACCGACGGACTGACCGGACTCTATGTCCGCCGATATTTTGATCTGCGCATGGACGAAGAATTTCACCAAGCGCGACGCTACGGACGCTCCTTCTCCCTGCTCCTCTTCGACATCGACCATTTCAAGCGCATTAACGACGTCCATGGACACCCAACCGGCGACGCCGCATTACGCACATTCGCCGATCTGCTGCGCCGCAACACGCGTCGCGCCGACGTCTGCTGCCGCTACGGCGGCGAAGAAATGGCCGTCATCCTCCCGGAAACGCGCCTCCAGGACGCCGTCCCGCTCGCAGAAAAACTCTGCGACGTCGTGCGAAGGCATCCTTTCCCACGACAGGACGGCGCGCATCTGCAACTCACCACGAGCATCGGCGTGGCAGAATACTGCTCCGCCTTCGAATCCGCGTCCGATGTCGTACGCGCCGCCGATCACGTTCTGTACAAAGCCAAGGAAAGCGGACGGGACCGCGTGGGCGTCTGGAAAAACGCGGCCCCAACAGACAATTGAACCCGCTCACGCCGAATGATATAATGCCCCCGCTTGACACAAGCGCAGGCAATGAGTATGCTCTTTCCTGCCGGTGCCGAGGTAGCTCAGTTGGTAGAGCAGCGGACTGAAAATCCGCGTGTCGGCAGTTCGATTCTGCCCCTTGGCACCATCTTCTTTGCTGGAGTAGCTCAGTAGGTAGAGCGCATCACTCGTAATGATGAGGTCCGGGGTTCGATTCCCCGCTCCAGCTCCAGGAAAAATCTTGCGCCGCCGCGGGGCGGCTGTGCGATAACGCGGACATGAAGAGTTCAGTATGGAAACCAAACAATCCTTCAGCACCTCGGAAGTAGCCAAGTACTGCCACGTTACGGCCGACACTATCCGCAAATGGGCGGAGGCCGGCCGCATCAAGGTATTCAAGACGCCGGGCGGTCACCGGCGCATCCGCCGCGAGGACCTCGTCAAGTTTCTCCGAGAAAACAGCATCCCCGTACACGGCGACCTAAGCAACACGGGCATGAAAATACTCATCGTCGACACCGAACGCCCTGTAATCACCATGGTGCGCCGGTTTCTCGAACGCGCCCCGTCCGCCTTTCTCATCGAAGCCGCCCACAACGCATTCGACGCGGGATTCCAAGTCGCCACATTCCGTCCCGACGTCCTCTTTCTCGACATGGGATTGCCCGGAATCGACGGCATGGAAATGTGCCGGCGCCTCAGGGAACTGCCAGAATTCGTCAATCTGCAAATCATAGCGACCTTCGCGCAAGACCATGAAGATGCGACCTTGCGCGCCCTGGAAAACGGCGCGCGAGCCACCTTGCGGAAATCCTTCACCCCCGACGACCTGCGCCGGGCGCTGGCAAAAGTCGGCGTGGAAATCATCTAAGAGCTTCGTGAACGCCTCCCCAAGGCAAAAAGAAAGGCGACAGAAATGGGCTCTTTTCTTCAGATACTGCTGATCCCGATCTACCTCTTGTTGCTGATCCTGGGGCCGCTGTTCGGTCTGTACTACTGATCCAAGCCTCCAATCGACGCCACGATCCTCACGCGACCGCACGCCCGAACACGTCGTACGTCTCCGCGCGCGTCAGGACGACCTCCACAAAATCCCCGGGCGCGACCGGGCCCTCTGCCTCGAAAAACACCGCGCCATCCACTTCCGGAGCCTCCCCCGCGCTCCGCCCCATCCACATCGACCGGACCGCATCAAACTCCTCCACAAGCACCCGAACGCGCCGCCCCACCCGCGCCTCGTTCCGCTCGGCAGTGATCCGAGCCTGCAATTCCATCACCTCCCGCCAGCGCTTATCCCGCGTGCGCTTGCCCACCTGCTTCATCTCCGCCGCAGGCGTTCCCTCCTCCTCCGAATACGGAAACGCTCCCAGCCAATCAAAACGAAGCCGCTTCATCCCCTCCAATAAACGCCTGTGGGCCGCAGGGGTTTCGCCGGGAAAACCTGCAAGCAGGGTCGTCCGCAACACAACGCCCGGAACGTCCCGCCGAAGCCGTTCCACAAGCGCGAAGACGTCGACTTCACGGCAGGGACGCCTCATCGCGCACAACACCTCTTCGTCCAGGTGTTGCAGCGGAATGTCCAGATACGGCGTCACCTTGGATTCCTGACGAAGCGTCTCGACCAGCGCATCCGTGATCCCCCCCGGATAGCAATACATGCAACGCACCCAAAAATCGCCTTCCAACGCGCACAGGTCACGCAACAACTCCGGCAGACGATACCTCCGATCACGGTCCTGCCCATACGCGGCGACATCCTGCGCGACAAGCACGAGCTCCCGCACGCCCTGATCCAGCAAACCGCGCGCCTCTCGGAGCAACGCCTCGCCGGGAACCGATCGCAGCGGCCCCTTCATCCCTGGAATAGCGCAAAACGTGCACGCATGATTGCAGCCATCGGCGATCTTCAAAAACGCATACGGTTTGTCGTCCAGCCGCTTACGCCGACTGAAGCCACACCCCTCAACCCGAGGCTCCGCCGCCACAATGTTGCGCGGCGCGCCGGCGCGCCAGAGCAGGTCGCTCAAAGACTCCAATTGCCCCACCCCGGCAATGCCATCAATCTCCGGCATTTCGGCAAGCAGTTCCTCCGCATACCGCTGCGCCAAACAACCCGTCACGAAAAGCCGCAAACGCCCCCCCGATTCACGCTTGCGCCCCCCCCATTCCAAGATGCACGAAATGGATTGTTCCTTGGCGTCACAAATAAAACCGCAGGTGGCGATCACGACGGCATCAAGTTCCTCAGGACCATCCAACGACGGAGACGGCACAACCTCGCAGCCGGCCTCGTCAAGAAGCCCCGCCAAGTGCTCGTTGTCGACCGTGTTCTTGTCGCAACCCAGCGTGACAATCCCGACACGCATCCGAGGCTTGTCGCCCGCCACCCTATCCAATGCTCACCGGACCAAACACGGGCGCGGCAAAGGATTTGTCCCGCAGGTTCGTGGCGGGACTGAAGCCGCGGCCGTACCACAAGCGCGCGCCGGACTGCACGGAATGCGCCAGCCGGAGAAACACCTTGCTGCCATTGGCCTTCGCCGACACAAGAGGCACGCGCGTCCCGTCCGCGTCTTCGACAAAAAAGCCCCAAACGTGGGACGAAGGCGCAAGCTTGCCGCGCACGTTTTTGTAGGTAATGCGCACTTCCATGCGCGCATCATCCTCGAAACGGACTTTATCGGGAGCCAAACCCAACGCCCCCCTCTTCTCGTATGCCAGCGCGCGCGCCAACTCCGCCAAACGCACGCCCAACCGGCGGCACGAAATCGAATCGTTATGAATCACGTCGCTCATCGTGCTGTCAATGGCCGCCGCCATGGCGACGTTGTCGATCTCCGACGCCAATTCAAGTTGCGCCTGCTGAATTTGGTTCCAAGAAACCGGCGAATTTGCAATCTCGTCCATGAAAAACCGCCCTATCTGCACATAGAGAAACGGCAACCGAGGCGAACCGAAATCACTGCGCATCGCAGCGACAAGCGCCTTCATGCGATCCTTGTACAACCGAGCCGCCTCCGGATTGGCGTCGCTCTCCCCCTGATACCAAATCACCCCCGCCACCTTGCCGCCGCAGGCATTCACCCGGCGCAGCATCGATCCATACAGAGACGCCCCGCCCTCCGATTTCTTTTGCGGATCCCATTGCTCCATGCTTGTGCCGCCATGCGAACAGACCAACAGCCCCACCGGCACGCCAGCGATCTTGCATATCTCCTTCCCGAACCGCACGCCTATGCTCCCGCCATATTCGCGAAACGCACGGTCCTGCGCGCGCAACGCCTCGATATCGGCATCCGGCGCAGGCCAATGAACCGGATCGCGCGAATCCAACACGCGACACAAAGGATCTTTTGCCACGCCCCACGCATCGTCGTGGTAAAACGCATGCACCATCCGCGAAGGCGGTTCAAGATCGACGAGTTTCGCGCAGCCGTCCATGTTCGACTGACCCGCCATCACCCACAGATCGCCTACCAGCAACCCCGTCGCGGATTTGACGCCGCCGCCGCGCAACTCGACCTCCAACGTGTACGGTCCGCCCGCCGGAATGCCCGGAATGCTTCCTGTCGACATATGCCACGGCTTGATGATCCGCTTGCCCGCAAGAACCCTGGCCTTCACCGGAGCATCCGTCTTGAACACAATCGCGGCGACATTGCTCTCGTTGCGCTGAAACACCCGGTTTTTCGCGGGCATCTCCAAAATCGATCCAGCCATAACGACTCCTTTCGCGCTATCGCGCATCATGCCTGCCGCGCCAAAGCTATATCCGGTGCGCGACGCGCCAACTCCGCGCCCAAACAAAACGCCTCCGATGCATCCGCCTGGATGGATCGGCGAGACAGAACGGACAGCATACCAAAAACCTCCGCCGCCGCTCACAACGCCGAATCGATGAATTTCAGATTGGCCTTGGGAAACGCATAGCGCCGCAAATCGCCCCGAGCAACCCACGCAAGCGCTGTATGCCCAAGAGGGCGAGGCGTCCCAGATGCGATCACGCAGCGATACACATGCAACGTCACGCGGAAATGCGAGTAGGCATGACGCACCGTGGCGATGCATGCGCCTACGCGAACCGCCACGCCCAATTCCTCCCGCAGTTCGCGTCTCAATGCCGCCTCGCGATCCTCGCCAGGAGCGACCTTGCCTCCGGGAAACTCCCATAGCCCCCCCAGCAAACCGCCCGCGGGCCGCTTGCCAATGAGATAGCGCCCTCGCCTGCATATCACGCCGACAACAACGTCATAATGAGGAACCATCTTCTTCGGCGCACGAACCGGACGGTCTTCCTGCGTCCCCATGCGCCGCGCCGCACAAAACGCGCGAACAGGACAAGCGTCACATCGCGGTCCGCGCGGCAAACACGTCACCGCGCCCAGTTCCATCATGGCCTGATTGAAATCGCCCGGAGACGCAGGCGAAAGAAGCTCCTCCGCAAAACCCCACAGCCGCTTGCGCACGGACGGAGCGTCGGAACACGCAGCAATATCGAAAAGACGCGTCAATACGCGGATTACATTGCCATCGAGCACCGCGACACGCTCGCCAAAAGCAATGCTGGCGACCGCCGCCGCCGTATACGGCCCCACGCCCGGCAACATCCTCCATTCCGCGGAAGTCACAGGGAAAACGCCGCCGCGATCATGCACAATCAGCCGCGCCGCCTTGTGCAAATTGCGCGCCCGCGTATAGTAGCCAAGACCTTCCCATTGCTTGAGCACAGCATCCAACGGAGCCGCCGCCAAGGCCTCGACGGTCGGAAACGCCGCCGCAAAACGCTCGTAATAGGGCATTCCCTGCCGCACCCGCGTTTGCTGCAAGAGAATTTCAGATAACCACACGGCATACGGATCGCGCGTGCGCCGCCACGGCAAATCGCGCGCATTCTTGCGAAACCACGCCAGCAACGCGCGTCGAAAACGGGCAAGGTCCTCCATCACATCCGTTCAACCGTCGAAACCGCGCGCCCAGACGCAGCGGCGTCATAGATGGCCTGAATCACCTGCATGTAGCGAAGACCGTCTTCAAAACTCGGATGATAATCCTTGCCCTCGCGAATCGCGTCGATAAAATCCTGCTCCACGCGCCACTGCCGCACATCATACGCTTCGCCCGGCTCGGGGATCACCGGATCCCAAGCGCCATCCATCCCGGCAAGGAAAAGCCTGTCCAGACCGACATCGTAACGCAGCGTCCCCTTGGATCCGTAGATTTCAACCCGATCCTCGCCGTGTAAAACGCACGTGCTGATGACGCACTCCACAGGAACGCCCGTCTCCAACGTCGCAAGAAACATCACCTGATCAGGAATCCGCACCGGAAAACGCGCCCCCAAGGCGTCCGCCCGATCCAGAGTGAACGTCTGCATCGTCGCGACCAGATCGCGCGTCCACCCAAACCAGCGATGAATCAGCTCGATATACATGCCGAGCGAACCCATGTTGAGCCCCGAAAGACGATGATCCTTGCGCCAATTCATCGGCGCAGCGGAATCCGCATACGCATCCGACATGCCCTGCGCCCGCACAAGACGCACCGCGCCTATCGCATCATCGCGCAACAAACGCGCAACCGTCGCATCCACACTGAGGCCGAAAGGAACCGGGCACACCATCGCCACGCGCCCCGAACGACGCGCAGCATCGCACATGGCGCGCGCATCGTCGAAATCCATCGCCAAGCGCGCCTGGCAAAACACGTGCTTGCCCTGTTCCAACGCGGCCACCGAAACAGGCCTGTGCATATAGGGCCACGTGCCGACAAACACTGCGTCGAGATCGTCGCGGGCGACAAGTTCTTCCCACGAAGAACAAATATCCGGGATGCCGAACTCCCGCGCCGCCCGCTCCGAGGACTCCCGGGTGCGATTGGAAACCGCAACAACCTCAACCCCTTCGATGCGCCGCAAGCCAGGCATATGCCGCGACCGCGCAATGCCGCCCAGCCCCACGAATCCGATGCGCAGCCTCCGCATGCCGTCTCCTCTCGCTATCCCCCCGGAAGGGTGATCCGACGATCCGCCTCATCCTCGTTCTGACGATAGAGGATGACAATGTTGCCGATGATGCCGACAATATGGGCGCCCGTGCCTTCTTCGATCCGCTGCGCCAATTCCTCGCGCTCGTCCTTGAAATCGTTGAACTTCACCTTGATAAGCTCGTGCGCGCCGAGAGCCTGACTCGCGGCCTCGATCAGGCTGTCCGAGACGCCCTGCTTGCCCACCAAAACCATGGGCTGCAACGAATGCGCCAAACCCCGCAGGTATTTGCGCTGCGCGCCGGTCAACTGCATACTGCCTCCTTCTGCGCCGAAACCGCCCAGCGCATATGCACATAACGGGACAAACCCAAGCGTTCCAACCAATCAACGCACGAAAATACGACCTACAACAAATGCCGGAACGCCATGAAGGCCTCCGCTGCGTCCACCGAAACCTCACGCCCGCGCACACGAGCCGTATATTCGACATTCTGCAAACTCGAATGGTGAATGCTGTCGCGCTGTTGCGACTTGTGCATCGACAACGCCCGTAACTTGTGCTCTACAAAATTCGATATATCGATATAAAAATTCGGATGAAACTTGTCGCGCTCCAGACTCCAAAACAACGACGTATTGTCATACCCCAACACCAACGGCTGAAACGGCTTTATCGACGGAACCCCTGGGCGCGCCGCCGTCCACGCCGCGCGAAATACAGCCTCGTGATCCTGGTTATAGGACGAAACCGGAATCGCCAACATCGTCGGGCGAATACGGTCCAACGCCAGTTTGCTCTCCCGTTCCAGCTTTCCGACAAGCTCGCGCCGCGGAATCGTGTCCAGCCGAAGATGCAGTTCCGACTCGCGATACAAAATGTCCCAATCATCCACGCCGAGAAATCGCATCACCTGCTCAAACTCCCCGGCTCTGTTCTCGGCGGTGACAATGCCCTCTTTCCCATCGTAATGCTTGAGGTCCCCCACCGAACATACAAGGCAATACACCTCGCCGCCCAAGCTCTTGATCCGCGCCATCGTTCCCGCGCACCCAAAACACTCATCGTCCGCATGCGGCGCAATCACCAACAAACGCTGACTGGCAAGATAAGCATCTTGTGCCGTCACAATGGATCTCCTCACCATTCCGGTTACAAACCCCGCCGTCTTTGCGACCGTAGCGAAACAAAGGGCCTACCGTTTTTTCGACAGAACCTACAGAATAAGGAAAAACTATTCTCGCCCCTTCCTCAATCCAGTCGAAACGCTTCCTTCCATCGCTCACAGCGACTTCGCGCGTATCAATTCCTCATACAACGACTCAATCTTCCGCACCATCGTCTCGATGCCATACCGGGGCGCAACGTGACCGCGCGCTGCCATACCCATCCGATGGCGCAGGCCAGCGTCCTGCACAAGCCCAAGGATGTTGCACGCCAACGCCTGCGCATTGCGCGGCGGCGTTAGCAACCCCGTTGCGCCATCGTGCACAATATTCGGCACGCCGCCCACTGCCGTCGCAACAGCAGGCACGCCCGCCGCGCCGCATTCCAACAGCACGCGCCCCATCCCCTCATTGATCGACGGCAACACGAAAATATCCAGCGCGGCAAGCACGTCCGGCAGATCATCGCGAAACCCCAGAAAACGAAATCGATCGCCCATGTCCGCCGCCTGCGCGCGCAATACGCGATCCAACGGACCCCGCCCCGCCAACAGCATGCGCGCATGCGGCGCCTGGGCGCACACAAGCCGCGCCGCCTCGACAAAATACGCAAAACCCTTCACCGGTTCAAGACGCCCCGCCGCCCCAATCAGCGCCTCATCGCGCCCATACCCCAACGCCGCGCGCATCGCATCGCGATTACGAATTGCGGCCTCGAAAGGCTCCAGATCTATCCCGCTGAAAATATCCACATATTGATCGGGCCGCCCGATTCCCTCCGCCAAGTGCTCCTCGACCCCCTGCGGCGTCAGCGCGATGATCCGGTCCGTCCATTTCGCCGCCCGACGCTCCAGCCGCACAAACAGACGCGTCAAAGGAACCGGGAAATAGCCGTCAAACACATGCCCATGCGGCGTGTGCACGACAATCGGCGTTCCCGCCCTTGCCGCCGCCCAACGCCCCAAATAACCGGCTTTCGACGTATGCGTATGAACGATGTCATAACGGCCCTTCCGAATAAGCCGCTCAAGTTGATGCAACGCGCGCACATCGCGCCACGGAGCCAACGGACGAACCAAATCCGGAACGCGCACAATACCAACGCCATACGACGCGGCCTTGTCCTCGATGCTCGCCTCGCCGCCTACAATCCGCCCGCACAACAGATCAACCTCGTACCGGCCGCGGTCATGCAAACGCGCCGTATGCAACGTGTTTTCCTGCGCGCCCCCCTGGCATAAACGGGTGATGATATGCGCGACGCGAATACGCCTCATCGCCGCTCCCCCACCTCCGCCATCAGCCTTCTCGCAAATGCGGCCCAGTTAAGCTCTCGCGCCACGCGCGCACGGCCCGCTTCGCCCAGCCGTCGCGCCAAAGCGGAGTCGGTCAACACGCGCACCACCGCATCCGCAACCGCATCGGCGTCGGTCGGATCGACGAGCAATCCGGTCTCCCCATCGGCGACGGCATCGCACACACCCCCCGAACGTCCCGCCACAACAGGCTTGGCATACGCCTGCGCCTCCGCAAAAACAAGACCGAATCCCTCCACCTGCCCCCCCTCGCCCTGCCCCGTCGGCAACGCAAACACGTCGCAAATCGCATACAGCGCCGCAACCTCCTCATCGGACAAACGCCCCGGAAACACCGCATGATCGCGCACGCCCAACGCATTGGCCAAACGCGCCGCCTTGTGCAACATCGGCCCTTGTCCAACCATGACCAACACCGCATCCGGAACCTGCGCCAAAATTTTCGGCAACGCCGCAACAAGCGTCACGTGACCCTTGCGGCGGACAAAACGTCCCACGGCGAGGACAACGCGACGGCCCTCAAGCACATACCGGTGTCGCATCGCATTCAGCGCGTCTTGCTCGAACGCAATCGGCCTTGGCGCTCCGGGCAAAACAAGCGCGACATGGCCGCGCGCGACGCCAAACGACTCCAGAGCATCGCGCGTGAACCGGCTGATGGCGATCGTCACGCACGACTTCCGGTACAAAAGCCGCAACAGCCCCGGCAAAGGCCATGCGTGCGCAAACTTCATGAACTCGTAGGCATAGGCAAAAGTCACATAGGGCACGCCATACACGACGCGCCCCAGCAATCCGAGCAGGCCGCCGTAGGCGATATTGATGGCCAACGCCACATCATGCCGCCGCACGCGAGGCCACGCATACAACAAAAAAGGAAGCGCGCGCAGCCATCCAAGGCCATAACCGCGAAATCGGATCACGCGCATGGGCTGCGCCTCGTCGAATTCTTCCTGCCCGGGAAAATAGGGCGCCACGACCGTCACTTCGTGCCCAAGCTCACAAAGCTCGAGCGCGGTCTGATACGCGACCGTGCTGATCCCCCCTTCGATGGGCGGGAAATCCACGGTAGAGATGAGCACCCTCACCGCTTGACCACCACGCAGCCGCCCATGACAAGCGCGTCCATACCCGTGCTATAAAAACAGCGAACCGCGTCCGCAGGCGTATGCACGATCGGCTCCCCCATTACGTTGAACGACGTGTTCAGCACCATGGGCACGCCGCGACGGCGCTCGAAAGCCTCGATCAACCGGTAATACAGCGGGTCCGCATCGCGCGACACCGTTTGCACGCGCGCCGTGCCGTCGATATGCGTGATCGCCGGAACCTTGCCCCGCTGCTCCGTCTTGACCGGATGCACAAACAACATAAACGGCGAGGACGCGCACCCCTCAAAAAACTCGCTCGCGCGTTCCTCCAAACAACTCGGCGCAAAAGGCCGGAATTCCTCGCGATGCTTCACGCACTTGTTGATGAGATCCTTCATGTCGGGCCTCGTCGGATCCGCAAGAATGCTCCGCCCGCCCAGTGCACGCGGCCCGAACTCCATGCGCCCCTGATACCATCCAACGATGCGCCCCTCGGCAAGCAGATCCGCCGCGCGCTCCACAACGTCCTGCGGCCGTTCATACGGAATCTTCGTCATATCCAAAAACTCGCGAATGGCCGCGTCGCCAAATTCCGGTCCAAGACGCGCCGAATTCATGACGTAACTGCGCGGCGCGCCGGTCATCGCGTGGTGCAACTGAAACGCGGCGCCGATAGCGATGCCGTCATCGCCCGCCGCTGGCTGCACGAAAATGCGTTCAAACGGCCCCTCGCGCAGAAGCCGCCCATTCATCGAACAATTCAGCGCGACGCCGCCCGCCATGCAGAGGTCCTTGAGTCCCGTCTGTAAATGAAGACGTTGCGCGATCGACAAAACAATTTCCTCAAGCGCTTTCTGGACAGACGCCGCAATGTTCTCGTGACGCTTCTCGATGCCATCGCTCTTCTCGCGTTTTGGACCAAAGCGATCGATGAATTTTTTCGAGAAATATCCGCACCGCGAACCGGGCAAATAATGGCACGCCAGCCAGGACAAGTCGATCGCGTAGGCGCCGTCGGGACGCAGCCCCATGATCTTGCGGAATTCGTCGAGATACTCCGGCTCACCATAGGACGCCAGGCCCATCACCTTATATTCGTCGGACGCGCGCCGAAAACCGAGGTAGTCCGTGATCGCGGTGTAGAAAACGCCCAACGAATTGGGATAGCGCTCCGCGAACAGCCTGCGAATGCGCGCCCCCTCCCCCATGCCCGCCCAGGTGACGTCCCACTCCCCGATGTAATCAATCGTGAGCAATGCAGCCTTCTCAAAAGGACTCACCAGGAACGCGCTGGCCGCGTGCGCGGGGTGATGCTCCATGAAATGCAAGCGCGTCTTCTTGCCGCACAAGGCCCGCATGCCAAACACGTATTGCGCGTTGTGCGCGACCTCGTACGCCATATAGGACGCTGCATATCGGGGGCTTTGGAAAAACGTGGAAAGACGATAGGGCAACCGCCTCAATAAACGCTGCCCCGGACGCATATAGCAGCCGATATAATCCACATCGTCGGCTGACAACCCTGCGGCATCGAGACAATACTGCACCGCCAGACGAGGCACGCCCCCCTGATGTTTCACGCGCGACAGTCGCTCTTCCGCAACCGCCGCCGCCAACACGCCATCGCACACCAACGCCGCCGCCGAATCATGCGAATAGCCGCCAATCCCCAAAATATTCATGCAGGGAAAACCCTCCCAGCCACACGAAAAAACTCTAATAACACGCAACCAGCAGGCTCACTCAAAACATGCGCCCATTATGCGTCATCCGCAGCATCCAAACAAAAGAAACGCGCGACGAAAGCCCGCGAAAGGCTTCCATCGCGCATTCCAAACCTTCGACAGCGATCGCTATCCCTGCGCCGGCTGGCGTCCCCCCAGCTGCGCATCCATCATGAACAATCCCTGAGGACTGTCGCCAATCATCTTCAACTTATGAATGATGTCGATCGCCGTGGATTCTTCCTCCACTTGCTCCGTCACGAACCACTGCAACATCGCTTCCGTGGCGTAGTCCGATTCCTTCCGCGCAAGCTCCACCAACTTGTAGATGCGCTTGGTGACCTTCTGCTCATGCCCCAGCGCACTCTCGAAAACCGCCAACGGCGAAGCCCACGTCGCCGGCGGCTTGTCGATGGAGTCGAGCGCAACCCGCGCCCCCGCCTGCGTCATATACGCAAAAAACTTCATCGCATGCCCCACCTCCTCCTGCGCCTGCACCCGCATCCACCCCGCGCAACCCGGCAAATTCTTGTCCTCGAAATATGCGGACATCGAAGCGTATATGTATGCCGAGTAAAGTTCATAGTTGATCTGCTCGTTGATCGCCTTTTCCATCGCTTTGCTGATCATGGCCCTCTCCTTTGCTAATGCCACATGACTGCCAGGGACGAACAATCCTCCCCGGAAACGCCGCTTTTACACTTTCCCACAAAGACCCGCTTGATGCAACCCCAAACGCCGCCGCGAAATTCCTGGGTCACCCGACCGTCTCCAAATCCTCCAGCCGACGCAACGCATTCTTGTCTATCTTGGCGGTCGGCAACATCGGAAACGCATCCCGAACGACAAACCGCTTGGGCACCTTATAATTGGCCAAATGGCGACTGCAGTGATCGCGAAGCGTCTCGCCATCCAGCGTCATCCCCGACCGCAACGCCACAAACGCCCGCCCCGCCTCCCCATACAACGGGTCTGGAACCCCAATCACCGCCGCCGCCGCAACAGCCGGATG
>ERZ795030.1573-NODE-1573-length-30272-cov-6.337856_pt1 | contig 30272 bp, 18 predicted proteins | sample MGYA00375122_ERZ795030 | MGnify/ENA primary metagenome ERZ795030 (study PRJEB30165, sample SAMN05720146) | activated sludge metagenome | isolation source: anaerobic digester from wastewater treatment plant | place: Japan | collected 2015-04-20 ... | reverse complement strand
GGCAGTCCAACCAAGGTGAATCGATTTGTCCCCGGCGAATTGTCGACTTCCACGCTGACGGGATAGGCATCAATCCCCAGCACCGCGGAAGACAACGTCCTGACCAGCATTATTTTCGATGCTCCTACGAACTTCCCCCGTTTTCATCATATGGGCCGCGTGCGAACGGGTCAACCTCGCAGAGCCGGCCGTACAGGATTTTTCTCGCGCACGAAAGTGCGTCGTGACGGGTTGGATGCCTTCATCCGGACATCGCATCTGCAACATCCCCTTGCGCACCTACCTGCGCTTGGAGAAGCAGCCTTCTCACCGGGCCATATCGAATGAGCGCAGCGCCGCCTAGAAAGCGACGGGGGGGACCTCGCGGACTTTTTCGTCCTGTATTTCGAAAAATTCTCGCAACGCGAAGCCGAACATGCCCGCGACAATGTTGGATGGGAACATCTGCACGCGGTTGTTGTACTCGCGGACATTGCCGTTGTAGAAGCGATAGGCGGCCTGGATGCGGTCTTCGGTATTGGATAGTTCTCGCTGGAGTTCGAGAAAGTTCTGGTTCGCCTTAAGGTCGGGATAGGCCTCGAGCCGCACCATCAACCCGCCCAGCACGGCGTTCAATTTCGATTCCGTAGCGGCCTGGCTTGCGGGAGAGCCGGTGTTGTTCACGCAATCCTGACGCAGGCGCGTCACTTCCTCAAGGAGGGAGCGCTCGTGGGTGGCGTAACCCTTTACGGTGTTCACGAGGTTGGGAATGAGATTGTACCGCCGCTGCAGTTCGGTTTGCACGTCGGACCAGGATTCGTCGACGGTGTTGCGCAAACGGACAAGGCCGTTGTAGACGACGATGAAAAAAAACACGGGAATCAGCGCAATGCCTAGGAGAACGAGGAAGCCCGCTCCGATGCCGCTCATATTACAGCCTCCTTTTGCGCGCGCCCGTGCGGCGTCACGCCTTGTATAGATATTGAGGAAATAGGTTGCGGATATCAACCGCCTGATCGAGCCGCGCCGTCACGTGCTCCGGCCTCAATCGCTGTTGAAAAATAAGCGCCAGATAGGGGCCGTCGATCTCGATGCGCAGATCGCGGTGCGCCAGCAAATACTCCATCATGCGAGCGTGGCAGATGTCGAAAGCGAATTTCCGGTCCCGCGATCGCACCGTGAACGCCCGTGAAAACGCAACCGACTCGAAATCAATGTCGTCGAATCCGATCATTTCCGCCAATCGCCCCAGGAAATTTTCCGGGTAGATGCGCAGTTCCGGGAAATGAAGCCCATGAACCAGGACAAAGACGCTGAGGTAATGATGCTGGGTGTGGCGGCGTCCTTTCGAATCGGTCGAGTGCGTCGCGTAATGATAGTCAAAAGCCTCGACGGGATGTTCCTTGTACACGCCCCGCAGCACATTGAAGGCATAGCGGGTGTCGCCTTGGCGCATGATGTCGAGGACCGCATATCGATGCGGCGCGGCGTCATCGCGTCTGACGTAGGTCAAGTTCAGCGAGGCAGCCAGCTGCGCAAAGGCTTCTCGGCGTTTGCGCTCGGCGATTGCGGCGAAAACCGCCCCAACCGCCGCAACTATCGCAAAGACGACAAAGAAAACATACTGCCAGAAGTCTTCTCCGAACGGCCCCGTGGAAGACATGTTGGCGTGCAGGCTCACGATGCAGCCTCGGAAGACGGGGACGATTCCGCAAACACCTGCGCTGAAAAACGGCATAGGCGCGCGTCGGCGCGGCTCCAGGCGTCTTCCGGATAACCTGCCTTCTGGCACACGGCTCGCAAAAATTCCTCCACGCTCCACCCGCGTTCCGCAGCGACCTGCGGCAGAAGAAGTCCGCCCCGGCTGCCCGGCCGCTCGATGTAGAGTCCGTCGCGTCCAATGACGATTTCGCTCACGTCGCGCACTCGCTTGAACGGCGTTTCCGGCGCATCGCCAGGGGCCAACGCCGAAATTTCGATCCGGATGCCGGAGAGTTCGGCCGCAGTCACCGGCGCGAAGCGGAAGTCGTGCGCGGCGGCGTTGACGGCGTTGTCGCGAACCGCTTCGGCCAGCGGCGTCCGGTTGACGATGGAACCGATGCAGCCGCGCAGATCGCGCCCCGCATGTAGCGTGACGAAGGCCCCGCGTTTCTCGCGCAGCGCTTCCGTGAGGGGGTACGCCTCGATCGAGAGGGTTCGGCCTTCGCGGACGTGCGCCGTCAACGCATCCCGCGCGATGCGCAGCAACAGCCTTTCTTCCTCGGGAGTAAGCCGTTCAGCGCGTTCCATGTCGATCTCCCTCCGGCGTGCGCTCCTCTCCCGGGATGTTTGCGGAAGCGGCCTGGGGGGCAGGAGCCTCCTCGTTGCGCAGAGACGGAACGAAAAAACCCATGGTTGCGTAACTGATCGATGCGTCGTAGCTGCCGTTCGCCGCGCCGGAGACGCGATAATCCAAAAGCAGGGCGATCGCGTCTCGCGGCAGCAGCCGCATAAACAACGCAAACGCCGCGGCGCCGGGCACCCGGTTGCCGGTCTGCCGCATGTAGTCGCTCAACACGGCAATCCTGCGCGTTTTTATGACATCGATGAGATCAAAATCCAGCGCGGCGATGCGTTCCGGGATGTTGTCCTCGAACGGTCGAAACCCGAAGACATTCCCGAAATGCGTCAGATTGGCCGCCAGCACGATCAGGGTTTGCGGCGTTTTGATCCCTCGCAACGCCTCGACAAAACCGTCGATCGCTTTTTCGTCAAACGCCTCGTCGACTGCGGGCAGCGATCCCACGACCACCGGGATCAGCTTGAACGACCCCAAGCGCGTCTGCAAAAAGGGCAACGCGACCTCGTAGCCGTATTCGAGTTCGTGCAGCGGCGTCCGGTTGATGTGCGGGTTGTTGTAGGCGCGGTCTCGATAATTCACCGAACGGAGCGCGATGCCGGAGGTTTCCGCCAACTCGCGCATCGCGGGACCGTCGAGCGGAACATCGCCCAGCGGCGTGCGAAACGCTTGCACCGCAGGCAAACTCAGCCCCGTAAAATCCGCCACGTGCGTGGGGGTAATGACAATAACGCGATCGTAGGCCCCTTCCCGTACAAAGGCGAACGCGTGCGCCATCGCCTGGCCGCAGGCCGGGAATCCCCCCGCCGGCACAAGACAGGCCGCCATCCGGCCAGGAACCGCCGGAGTCTCGACCTGGTTCGTGTACAACTCGACGGCCGCGCGCAGGCTCTCGGCGGTGGCGGGATACAACGATCCCGGCGCCGCCGGCAAACGAACGCGCACCGCGGCAGGGGCCGCTGCCGCCATCCACGCCAGCCACACAAGCGCCCAGACCGTCCCTATCCAAACGCGTCGCATCCCCTCCTCCCGCAGGCCGCCGCACGAGCGGCCATCACGATCCCCAATAGCGGTTCCAGCACGCCAGAAGCCGTTTTTTCTCGTAACGCGTTTTCAGAAAATCCATTTTCACGCCCGCAGGCACTACGCCGTTTCTGAAAACGCCTTATTATGACACATGCCGCCATCCTTTTCGCGCTGCGGCAAGGCAAGAGAAACGCGGGCTATGCGTGCACTTGTCTTCCGCTGACGGCGAGCGCCGCCTCTTTCAGGGCCTCGGAAACGGTGGGGTGGGCATGGCTAATGCGGGCGAGGTCCTCGCTGGAAGCGCCGAACGAAATGGCCGCAGCGGCTTCGGCGATGAGGTCGCCGGCGTGCGGGCCAATGACATGAACGCCCAAGATGCGATCGTCGCCGGCGTCGGCAAGCACCTTGACGCGTCCGTCGATCTCGTCGATGGTGCGGGCGCGCCCGTTGCCGCGGAAATGGAACACGCCTTTGCGATAGGCGATTTCGGAAGACTTCAACTCGTCCTCGGATTTGCCCACGGTGGCGATCTCGGGATGGGTGTAGACGACGCCCGGAATCGCGTCGTAGTTGACGTGGCCGTACCCGGTCGCGAGGTATTCAACGCAGGCGACGCCCTCTTCCTCGGCCTTGTGCGCCAGCATCGGGCCGGGAATGACGTCGCCAATGGCGTAGATGCCGTCTTCGGACGTCGCGAAATGCGCGTCGACGGTGATGCGTCCGTGCTTGTCCGTAAGAACGTTCACGGTCTCCAGGCCCAGGTTGTCGATATGGGGAGCCCGGCCCACCGCCATGAGAACGCGGTCGGCATGCAACGGGGCGCTGTGCTCGATCTCGACGACGCACCGGCCCTCCTCAACGCGCGCGCCGAGAACGTTGCAGTCGAGACGGAACTCGAGGCCTTGGCGGGTGAAAATTTTGTGGGCGTCACGCGCGATATCGCTGTCAAGGCCTGGCAAAATGCGGTCCATATATTCGACGACCGTGACTTTCGCGCCGAGACGCCGCCACACCGACCCGAGTTCCAAGCCGATATATCCCGCGCCGATGACGACAAGGTGTTCCGGAACTTCCGGATAGGCGAGAGCCTCCGTGCTGGTGGCGATGCGGTCGCCGTCGAGTTCGACGCCTTTGAGACAGGCCGGACGGCTTCCCGTGGCGATAATGCTGTAGCGCGCGGCCAGTTCGACGTTGTCGATCCCTTCCACGACGACGCGGCCCGGTCCCGCGAAACGAGCGCGCCCCTGGTAGCGCGTGACCTTGTTCTTTTTGAAAAGCGCGTCGATGCCCTTGGCGAGCCCGTTGACAATGCCATCCTTGCGGCGCATCAACGCCTCCAAATCGAAGGAGACGTCGCCATAGGAGATGCCGTCCGCGTGAAGGCCTTGCTTGAGTTCGTAGTAGCGCTGGCTCGATTCGAGCAAGGCCTTGCTGGGCATGCAACCGATGCGCAGGCATGTGCCGCCGAGCTGCGGCTCCAACTCGACGCAGGCCGCATTCATGCCCAACTGCGCGGCGCGAATCGCCGCGACGTACCCGCCCGGCCCTGCGCCGATCACGATGAGATCATGTGAAATCATGGGGATGAAAACTCCTTCCGGTGACGGGTGGAAAAAATTCGTCAAGACCTGTCCCATGCGAATCCGCGAAACGGAGATTCGCCCGCGACTCCGGACGAGCGGGGCGTCGCAGGCGCTTTGGGCATACGTAATGAATCATGGCTCCTCACAATTCCAGCATGAGCCGCGCGGGGGCCTCGATGTCTTCCTTGATGCGGCGCAGAAACGTAACGGCCTCGCGGCCATCGACGATCCGGTGATCGTAGGTCAGGGCGACGTACATCATCGGCCGGATGACGACTTGCCCCTCGCGGGCGACGGGACGGTCCTGAATCGCGTGCATGCCGAGAATGCCGCTTTGCGGCGGATTGACGATCGGGGTCGACAACAGCGATCCGTAAATGCCGCCGTTGCTGATCGTGAAGGTGCCCCCGCGCAATTCCTCGAGGGCGATTCGGTTCGCCTGGGCGCGCTCCGCGAAACCGGCGATGGCCTTCTCGATATCGAGGAAGGTCATGCGGTCCGCGTCGCGCAAAACCGGCACGACGAGGCCCTTGCCGCCGCCAATGGCAATGCCGATGTCATAGTGCTTGTGATAAACGATGTCGGCGTCGTGTATCTCCGCATTGATTTCGGGCGTCGCCTTGAGCGCGGCAACAGACGCCTTCACGAAAAACGACATGAAGCCGAGTTTCACGCCGTGGCGCTCCAGGAACTCCCGCTTGTGCTCATCCCGCAGCGCGATAACGGCGGACATGTCGACTTCGTTGAACGTCGTCAACAACGCCGCGGTCTGCTGCGCCTGCACAAGACGCTCCGCAATGCGACGGCGCATGGGCGTCATCGGAACGATTTCATCGGCGCGATCGGCGCTGGCGATCGCAGGGGGCGCAAAAGAAGCCCCCTCCCCCATCGCGGGGACCGCAGGCCGGCGCGCATGGGACGCCGCCGCGGGAGGCAGCTCGCGATGCACGGACTCGCGCCCCTTGGCGGCATGCAACACATCGCTTTTTTGGATGCGCCCCCCCGGCCCGGTCGCCTGAACGTCCTGGGGGCCAAGACCGTATTGGGCCATGACGCGGCGCGCGGACGGCATGATGCGCGGCGCGCCCTCGAACGGAGTCGTCGCCACGGGCGGCGCATCGCCGGCAGGCGGCGTTTGCTGCGGCTCATCCGCAGCGGCCTCGATATCGTTCGCCGTCTGCGGTTTCGCGGCGGAAACGGCCTTTTTTTTCGGACTTTTTGGCGGAGCCGCCGCGCGCGAAACCGGAGCCGGAGCGGTTGCATCGATATGGGCGATGATTTCACCGATCCCTGCGGTCTCTCCGGTTTGCTTGAGCGTCCGGACAAGCGTTCCGGCGACAGGCGCGGAGACTTCGACCGTAGCCTTGTCGGATTCGATTTCGACGATCGGCTCATCCTGCGCCACGGTCGCTCCAGGCTGGACAAGCCATCGTCCAATCTGCACCTCGTGGATGGATTCGCCCATCTCGGGAACCTTCACCTCAACCGTCATGTGCGCCAACTCCTTGCGTTTCGCGATGCGCATCGAGGCAGGCGTGCAGCCGGTCGCGCACGCACCGAGAAAAGCGCTTTCGCCTCCGCGAACATAGCCTACCCTTCCCTTTCCGCTTCGCCGAACGCCCGATCCATAAGGTCGCGCTGCTCGGCCTTGTGGCACGCGGCCGATCCCGTGGCGGGACTGGCGGATTCCGGACGGGCGATGACGCGCAGGCTCCTGCCGAACAACGCGGCGCCGAAGCGCACGAACAGATATCGCCACGCGCCCATGTTCTCCGGCTCTTCCTGCGTCCAATATACGGGAACGGACGCGGCATACGGGGCAAGGGCGTCGCGCAACGCCTCCTCCTGAAGAGGATAATACTGCTCGAGGCGAACGATAGCCACATCTTCGCAGTTCCGGGCGCGCCGTTCCTCGTCAAGTTCATAGTAGAGTTTTCCGGAACACAGCAGCACGCGCCGCGTTTTGTCGGGAGAGGCGACCGCATCGGGCAGCACGCGCCGGAAGGAGCCCTGGGCGAGTTCGTCGAGCGCCGATACGGCCCGAGGATGGCGCAGCATGCTTTTGGGCGTCATGATCACGAGGGGCTTGCGCCAACGCCGCAACACTTGCCGGCGCAATACATGAAACATTTGGGCCGGGGTCGACGGTTGCACGATCTGGATGTTGTCCTCCGCGGCAAGGCTGAGAAAGCGTTCGAGGCGAGCGCTGGAATGCTCCGGCCCCATGCCTTCGAAACCATGCGGCAGCAGCATGACCAGGCCCGAAAGGCTGCCCCATTTGTCTTCCGCGCTGGCGATGAACTGATCGACGATCACTTGGGCAACGTTGCAAAAATCGCCGAACTGCGCTTCCCATACGACGAGGGCGTCGGGATAGGCGATGCTGTAGCCGTACTCGAATCCAAGCACCCCCGCCTCGGACAAGGGGCTGTTCAAAATCGTGACCGGGCCTTGGTCCGTAGCCAAACGCTGCAAGGGAACGTAGACGTGATTGTTGGCGACGTCGTGCAACACGGCATGGCGATGGCTGAACGTGCCGCGCTCGGAATCCTGACCGGTCAGGCGCACGCGCGTTCCCTCGATCGCCAACGAGCCGAACGCCAACGCCTCCCCGGCGGCCCAATCCAATGGCTTTTCGCCCCGCGCCATCTGCAAGCGCTGTTCGAGAAGGCGTTCGATTTTGGGATGCGGATGAAAATCCGGCGGAACCGTTGAAAGGCGTTCAAGCAGCGACGCCAGCCGCTCCCGTTTGACGCCCGTGTCGACGTCGGGCTCGTCCTTGTCCGGCCCGCCTCGGAATTGACTCCACACACGCCCGAGGATGCTTGGACGCACGGTCGTGTCTTCCGTGCGCGGGCTGCTCAATTCCTGTTCGAGCGCCTCGCGGCGGCGATCGGCGATGTGATCGGCTTCCTCGCGCGACACCTCGCCCAGTTCGAGCAGATGACCGAGATACCCGTCGCGCACCGACGGGCGTTTTTCGATGGCGCGGTACATGGCGGGATGCGTGAAAGCGGGCTCGTCGCCTTCGTTGTGACCCCGGCGCCGGTAACAGTACATGTCGATAACCGCGTCGCGCTTGAACGTGCGGCGAAAATCCATCGCCAGCCGGACGACCTGCGCCACGGCCTCGGGATCCTCGCCGTTCACGTGGAAAATGGGGATGTGCAACATGCGGGCGATATCCGCCGCATACACGCTCGAACGCCCCTGCTCGGGGCCGGTGGTGAAACCGATTTGGTTGTTGACAATGACGTGCAGCGTGCCGCCGACGGCATAGCCGTCAAGCTGGCTGAGATTCAAGGTCTCCTGAACAATGCCCTCGCCCGCGAAGGCGGCGTCGCCATGAACGAGAATGACCATATACCGGTCTCGGTCCAGATCCTTGAGGCGGTCCTGCTTGGCGCGCGTCCTGCCCAGCGCGACGGGGTTGACAAACTCGAGGTGGCTGGGATTGAAACACAGCGCCAGGTGCACCGAATGACCGCTGGCGGTGTGCCAATCGTTCTGATAGCCCTGGTGATATTTGACGTCGCCCCGGCCTTGCTTGCGGACCGCGTCGACGTCTTCAAATTCGCTGAAAATGAACCGGGGGCTTTTCCCCATGATGTTGGCCAGCACGTTCAGGCGCCCTCGGTGCGCCATGCCCAGGACAACCTCCTTGATGCGGTCCTCTCCTGCCTTTTCGATGGCCAAATCGAGCAGCGGAATGAGGCTTTCCGCCCCCTCCAGCGAAAAACGCTTGGCGCCCGTAAACTTTCGTTGAATGAATTCTTCGAGATACACGGCGTCCGTGAGACGCGTCAAAATGCGAATCTGGTCTTGGCGATCGAGGCGGATGCGGTTCCGGGATCGCTCCATCCGCTTTTGGAGCCACTCCCGGACGCGAAGGCTGTCGATATGCATGAATTGCACGCCTATCGATCGGCAGTACGTGCTCTTGAGACGCGAGAGGATTTGCCGCAGCGTCAGAGGCTCCTCCCGCGACAACGTTCCCGCGGAAAAGAGACGGTCCATGTCGTCCTCCGACAGACCGTGATATGCGGGATCCAACTCGGGCTGTCGCGCCAAGGGCCGCCCCAATGGGTCAAGACGCGCCGCGCGGTACCCCCGCGTCCGGTAGGCGCGAATCAACTGGTCCACCCGGTATTGACGCGCGGCGATGGACGATTCCACCTCGGCTCCGTTCGGGGCCGGTCCGTGCATGGCGATCGGCGCGGGACCGTGATCGAGCGGGGAAACGGGCCGAACGCCTTGCGAAAACGGTGTTCTCTCCCGGTCCTGCTGTTCCGCGAAAAAAACCTGCCAGTCCGGGGGCACCGACTCCGGTTCGCGCAAGTACGCGGCGTAGAGCTGCTCGACAAAGGTCAGGCTCATGCTCCCGAGGCCGTGTGTGATCTCCCGCATGACGTCACCTCGTATCGGTCGGATGCAACGGTTTTCCCAAACAAATGTTCCAGCGACGACACGAGCCGCGCCACATGCGCCGACCAAACCCGGCGCCATCGAAAACGGCGCGCGCCCCCTCATATGTTGCCATGGCGCCGTCCCAAACGCCATGACGCGCACGTTCTGGCCGAGACGCGCAAAAACGGCGGCTCCCCGGAGTCCTTGGCCGTCCGATATTCCCCAAAACCTCTGGGTTTACGCCACGCATGAACGAAATCCTGCTTCTTGCCGCGTCACGCCACCGTTGCGTCAACATCGGCCCGGCAAAATCTGTTCCGCGTTCGGGCCGATTCGGCCCCCTGAAGAAGCGGGATGGGTCTCTTTTTTGTATTCCCGCCTCAAAAAGCTATCATCGGAAAGTGTCCAGCCTTTTTTCACCAAGAGGAGCGCTTGAACCATGCACCCTGCTTCCGCCTCGATTCTATTGACTTCCGTAGCTCTGGTCGCCTTGCCTGCTTGGGCCGCGCCGTGGATAACCTCCAAGATGTATGGCAATGTCCATGTCGTCGTATCGGAAACGGCCCCTAGTTTTGATGCGCAGGCGGCGAAAGAATTCGCGGCGCACTGGAAAGCCTGCACCGGTCATTCCGTTTCGATTTCGGATCGCCCCGCCGACGGCGTGAACGTTTTCATCGGACGCGATGTCATTCCCGCCCGCCACGCCAAAAAGATGAATGTGGCGGCCCTCCAGGCAGACGGCCTGCATCTCCGCAGCGTAAAGGCCAAAAAAGACGCATTGCCCGCACTGCTCATCGCGGGAGGAACCGAACGCGGCGCGCTTTACGGCGTCTACGAATTCTTCGAACGCTACATGGGCATGCGCTGGCTTGCGCCCGGCGTGACGTTTATTCCGGACAAACCCGGCGCCGTGTGCGACCCGGCGAAACCGTGGGAACGCGCGACGCCGTCCGAGTTGCCGGCCATCGACTACCGGTATGTCCCGCCGTTTGAGCATCGTCGGACGACCCCGCCCCAGGGCAACGCCGAAAGCGTGCAGATCTATCGCGATGCGCGACGCCTTTCCGAAGGTCCTGGATTTGGCTCGCCAGGCGTCCATACGCTGTACAGTTTAGTGGATCCGAAAGACCACTTCGAGAAGCATCCGGAGTGGTTTTCCATGATTGACGGCAAGCGGCTTGCACCGGTCGGATACGACTACAACAGCGAGAAGGAGCGCGAAAAACACCCGGGCACCGTGGCGCAACTGTGTTTCACGAATCCCGAGGTTGCGAACGCCATCGTGGACACGCTGCGCGATCGCATCCGCAAGAATCCCGACAAACACATCTGGAGCGTATCGCAGATGGACTGGGGCGAATACTGCACGTGCCCGGAATGCAAAGCGATCAACGAAAGCGAAGGCACGCCCATGGGCTCCCTGCTGACCTGCGTGAACCGCGTCGCGGACCAGATCAACCAGGAATTCCCAGGCTACTACATCGAAACGCTCGCCTATTCGTGGTCGCGCAAGGCCCCAAAGACCATCCGCCCGCACGACAACGTCATCATCCGCCTGTGCAGCATCGAGTGCGACTTTGCGCGCCCCCTCAACGATCCAAAGGTCCTGGAAAACGCGGCATTCGCGCAAGATATCCGCGAGTGGTCAGCCATCGCAAAAAAACTCTACATCTGGGACTACGTCGTGAATTTCTATGGCTACCAGCGCCCGCACCCCAACCTGCCGGTGCTTGCCGAAAACGTGCGTTTCTTCCGCGACCACAAGGCCCGCGGGTTGTACGAGCAGGGGCCGTCCGCGCCGCTCGTGGAGTTGGGGCATTTGCGCACCTACTTGTTGACGCATCTCATCTGGAATCCGGACTGCGACGTGGACGCGGCGCGCGAGGATTTCCTCGATTTGTACTATCGCGAGACCGCGCCGTTTATGCGGCAATACCTTGCCCTCATCGAAAAAAACGTGATCGAAAAAGAATGGATGATGGACACGTTTGACAAGGGCGGCTGGATCGATTACGACACCGTCGTGCAAGCGCGCGAAATTCTGCATCAAGGCCGCGAGGCGGCGCAGTCCGACGAGACCCGCCAGCGCATCGAATTTGCCCAAGTGTCGGTCGAATACGCCGCCTTTGCCTGCACGCCCCGCATCACCCTGGCCGACAACGCCATCACCCTTGACCGCCCCCCGTGCATGAGCCCGCACGACTACATCGCGCTGGCAAAGTCTTTCGGCATTCGCGAGTATGCCGAAAAAAGGCCTATCGAGGAATTCGGCAGTCTCGTCAGCCACTGCCCGCCGCGCCAAGAGCAATCGCCCATCGAAACGATCGAAAACGAGCGCTATCGGGTGTGGGTGACGCCCGCCATCGGCGGCACGGTAATGCGCTGGCAGGACAAGCCAAGCGGCGTTGAGCTTATCAACGCATTCCGCGAATACGGCATGCGTCCATGCACCTGGCAAGACTGGACCAACACTCCCTTCAAAGTCGAGGGACCGGTCGCGGACCGGTACGACGTCGTGGAACGGGCCCCCGGCAAACTCGTGATTGAGGCCAAACGCGAAGACGGGCTCGTCGTGCGCCGAACGATGTCGTTGCAGCCCGGTTCGGACGTCATTGAGGTGACGCTAACCATCACGAATCCAACGGACAAGGCGCTCATCCCGAACGTCAAGCCGCACCCCGAGTTCTACGCACAAGGATCGTATATCCCCGAGATCTGGAGCTACCGAGACGGCACATGGACGCAATACACGGATCCGGCGCTAAGTCCGCCCCTTGCAAACGGCAAATACCTGAAGCCCGAAGATTACTCCAAACTTGCTTGCCGCGTGAAAGAAAAAGATGTCACGGTAATCTGCGAGTTCAATCCCGCCCAACTCGGCGGACTGTTGTGGTTTTACAACGCCTCGAGCGCAGCCCGGCAAATGAACCTGGAACTGCTGCCCAAGACCGACCCGCTCGCGCCGGGCGCGTCGATGACGATAGCGGCGTCCTACCGATTCACGCGAGAAAGCCCGGCGACGTTGCGCTGACCCGGATTTCCAAAAACGCCTTGCGGAGGATCGCCCTATCGCAGGAGCATTAGCGTCGACAGCGGCAGGGTCACGATCCTGGGGTCATCCACCGCGCCGCTGTCCTCTTGCGTGATGAGAAGTCCAAACGGCGCATGGTTGACTTTCTTCTCGATGAAGGTTCGAAGGCCTTCCGTGTCCGCCAAGGGATCGATGCGCCGCTGATACTTCACCTCCAATGGCAGGTTTTTGCGCCTATTTCAACGCTGCGCCCCCGTCGGATATTGGACCATGACAACGGTCTGCTTCTCGATCGATTCGATAGCGGCGAACTGGACGCGGAGAGCAGCAAGGGCGTCGGCTCCGGTGCCGTCGATGGCGTCGGGCGCGCAGCCCTCCGCGATTTGCTCGGCGAAACGATGGATGCGGTTGCGGAAGGTGTCTTCAAAACGCTTTTCGACGATGTCGCCAAAAACGGTGTTGGTGATGACTGTCTTTTCCATGCTCCCCGCCGGATACAACGTCAACTCGTCGAACATGTCCTCCAGCACGAAGCGCCCCCCGGTTCCCGCGACCTCGCACCGCTCCATCGGATGGCCGCGCGCGATGTCGTAGCTGCCGGTGAGTCCGCCCACGACGCCATTGGCGAACCGAAAACTGAAGTGTGCCGTGGACCAGATGCTTCGTCCCGGCGCTTTGGTCGCGAAACACTGCACCGCGACGATATCGCCACAGAAATACCGCATGAGGTCGATGGTGTGCGGGTGCAGCGCCTTGATGTGAAACCAGGGCGAGCTTTCGGCGGGATTCATGATCCACATCGCCATGTTGACGAAGAGCAGGCGCCCGAGCCGTCCTTCCTCGATCCATTGCTTTGCCTTGCGCGCGAGCGGCGTGAAACGATGGTTCACGTTGATGCCATAGCAGCGGTTTCGGGTCCGCGCCAAGGCCACCATCTCCTCGGCCTGCTTCAGATCGTTCGATATGGGCTTTTCGCCAAGCACATGGCAGCCCGCTTCGAACGCCTGCATCGTCGGCTCGTAGTGATCGCTGCCGTATTCGTAGCCGCCCGTTGCGACACTGCACAGGTCCGGCTGCAGCGCCTCGAACATCTCCGGGGCGCTGTAGAACGCTGGCGTCTGCAGCCGCGCGGCGGCGGCGTCTGCTCGTTCCCGGTTCCGGTCGCATACGCCGACAAGCCGGCACCGCGGGCTCGCAATATATTGATCGGCATGCAAATTGCCGATGGGGCCCATTCCCACGACGACGGCGCGCAATATGGGTCGATCCTGATCGTCACGCATTGCTGACGAGGCCAAGGTTTTGCACGATGCGACGCAGGAAGCCTGGGCGTCCGCGCTCTTGTTCGCGTTTCTGGCGCAAGAGAGCCGCGGCGAGGTCCTGCACGTTTTTCGCGGCGGGAGCGGCAGGGTAGCGCAACACAAACGGCGTTGCCTGCATCACCGCTTGGGCGACATGCGGATCGCGCAGGATATGTCCGAGCGTTGCCAGGCTGCGCCCAAGGTATTGCTGCGCGACGTGATTGAGTTTCGCGGCGACCATGTTGGCCTGCGCGGCGTTCGCAGCCATGTTGACGACGATCCGGATCACGGCGTCCTTGCGAAGCTGGTTGATCGTCTTGAGCATCGCATAGGCGTCCACGATGGCCGACGGCTCGGGAGTGGTGACCAGCAACACCTCATCGGCGGCGGCGGCAAAGGCGACGGCGTTTTGGCCAATGCCGGCCATCGTGTCGATGATGATGAAATCGGCGTCTTCTTGCAGTTCCATCAGGCCGCGGATGACGTTTTCGCGCGCATGGGGGCCGAGGTCGGCGAGTTTGGCGATCCCGGAACTTCCGGGAATGAGATCGATGCCGCCGGGCCCCTGGACGACGATTTGGCGCATGCGTCGTTCGCCGGCGATGACGTGCTGCAGGTTGTACAGCGAGTTGAGGCCGAGCAACACCTCGACGTTCGCAAGACCGAGATCGGCGTCGAGCACGGTGACGCGCTGCCCCTGGGCGGCCATGGCGATGCCGAGATTGACGCTTGTGCTGGTCTTGCCGACGCCTCCCTTGCCGCTGGTCACCGCGAGCACGCGGGCGCGGCTATGGTGCTGCCGAACGAAATCACGCAGATTTTGGGCTTGATATTCCACGTTTCTCTCCGCCTTTCACGATGAGGGCCGCGATGGCCTCCGCTTTGGCCGCCAGCAAATCCTCGGGGACGTTCTGTCCCACGCTCAGATAACTTGCCGGAAGCCCCGACTCCGCCAGCACGCTGAACAGCGCGCCATAGCGTTGCGTCTCGTCCAATTTGGTGAACAACAAGGAGGTTGGCGCAATGGGCTTGAACTTGTCGACCACGGCGCGCAGGTCTTCGAGCGGCGTGGTCGCGCCCAACACGAGAAAGGTCTCGTGGGGCTGCGCCGCATCAAGCAACTCCACGAGCTCCTGCATTTGCTTGAGGTTGTACGGGCTTCCGCCCGCCGTGTCGATAAGAACGATGTCTTGGTCGCGAAACAGCCGCACCGCGCCGGCCATGTCCTTGGGCGTGTTCACAACCTGCAGCGGCAGGCCGATGATGTTGGCATAGGTGCGCAGTTGTTCCGGCGCGGCCACGCGGTACGTGTCCGCCGTGATAAGGGCGACGCGGGCGCGCTGGCGAACGGCGTACACGGCGGCAAGCTTGGCGACGTTCGTGGTCTTGCCGACGCCGGTCGGACCGACCAGCGCGGCCACGCGGACGGAACCGGGCTTGCGGGCAATGCCGTTGGCGATTTTGATGCGAGCGGCGACTTCCTGGCGCAGGCGGTCCTGGAGCTTTTGGGGATCGCGCAAAATGCTGAGATCCGTGCCCTTGACAAGCGATCCCATCAGCGAAGCCGCGACGGGACGACTCACGCCGTTGTCGATAAGAGCGCGGTAATGCGGCGCGAACTCGGGCGGAAGCCCTGCGCCGGGCGCTTCGGCAATGAGAACCTCAACCAAGTTGCGCAACTCGCGCAGTTCGCGCCGCAACGTCTCCGATGAATCATCCTTGGGCTTTGGGAACGGAATCACCGGATGGGGCGCGGGCGCTGTGGAATCGCCCACAGCCGACGCCCGGGGCGCATTGTCGCCGGAAACGCCGGCGTGAGGATGCCGTCTGCCGGATGAAGCCGAGACATGCGACTGCACAGGGGGATGATGAGGCGGCGCGGGATGCGACGCCGAACGGACCGGCGCGCTCGGGGCCGAGGAGGCGGCAATGCCCATGCGCCGTTGCGCGTCGCTGACCAGTTCCTTGAAGTACGTGACGCTTTCGCGGACGGTCTGATCGCTGCCGATGCGCGAAGCGGACGCATAGTGGCGATCAACGGGCGTGGGGCGGCGCGGTCCCGGCGGCGGGGCGACGGGTTCGGCCGCGGTCAGTTCGACTTGCTTGCGGCCTATCCACCCGAGGAACCCGCTTTGCTTGACCTGCCGCGTCCGAAGCACCACCGCGTGCTGTCCCAATTTTTCCCTCATTTGGCGGTAAGCGCCGTCAAGGGTTTCGGCTTGGAAAGTATGGAGTTTTTGTGCCATGTTATGCGCTCACCTGTCCTTCGCTTTCTAAACGCGCCGAGGGGTCGATTTCGTTATACGAGAGAACCACCATGCGTGGGAGTTGGCGTTCGACGATCCGCTTGAAAAAGCGCCGCACCTGGGCCGAAGTCAGCACGACCGCTTCCTGCCCCGCCATGATCAACGGCTGCACTGCTTGAACGGCGCTCCGTGCGATGGCATCGGCGCGGGCGGGAGCGATGGGCACGAAGGCGGCCGTGTCGCCGGCGCGCACCGCCTCGAGAATTTCGGATTCCAGTTCCGGCGCAAGCGTCACCACATGGAGCGCGCCTTCGTCGTCCGCATATTCAGCGGTGATTTGCCGCGCCAAGGCATGCCGCACGTATTCCGTCAACACGTCCGTGTCGCGCGTGCGCGGCCCGAAATCGGCAAGCGTTTCGAGGATGGTCTCCAGATTGCGGATCGACACGCGCTCGCGCAGCAGATTCTGCAAAACCTTTTGCACCTCGCCAAGATTGAGAACGCCCGGAATGAGCTCCTCAACCACCGCTCCCGCAGCCGTTTTGGCGTGGTTCACGAGATTTTGCGTGTCTTGCCGGGTTAGCAATTCGGCGCTGTGGGCGAGGATGACCTCCGTCAGGTGCGTGGCAAGAACCGCCGACGGCTCGACCAGCGTGTAGCCAAGCCGCTCGGCGCGGTCGCGGTGCGCGCGGGACACCCAGGTGGCGCTGAGGCCGAACGCGGGTTCGCGCGTGGCGATGCCCTCGATGTCCTCCTCGGCCAATCCGGGGTTCATGGCCAAAAAATGGTCGGGCATCAGCTCGTAGCGCGCGATTTCGGCCTCGCGGAGCCGGATGCGGTATTCGTTAGGGCGCAGGCGCATGTTATCGACAATGCGGACGACCGGCACGACAAACCCCATCCGCGAAGCCATTTGTTGCCGGATGATTTGAATGCGCGTCAACACATCGCCGCCCTGCCGCGAATCGGCCAGGCCGATGAGGCCATAGCCCAATTCAATCTTCAGCGGATCGATGGTCAGCAAATCCTCCGTGCGTTCCGGAGCCTCTTTCGCCTCGGCTTCTCGCTCGATGGCGCGGGCGGCCTCCTCGGCCACGATCTTGCGCTGGCCCATTTGCCACGCCTGATACGCGAGCACGCCCAACACCAGCGCGATGATGAAAAAAGAGCCCTGCGGCATGCCGGGCACCAAGGCAAGCATCACAAGCAGGCCCGCCCCAACGGCCAGGGCGCGCGGATAGCGCGTCAACTGGGTGGCCACGTCCGCGCCAAGATTTTCCTCGGAAGCCGTGCGCGTGACGATGAGGCCGGCGGCCGTCGAAACGATCAGCGCCGGCACCTGCGAAACCAAGCCATCGCCAATGGTGAGGGTGGTGTAGGTGCGCGCCGCGTCGCCGATCTCCATGCCCTTGACCAGCATGCCGATGAAGAACCCCCCCACGATGTTCACGAGGGTGATGATGAGCCCGGCAATGGCGTCGCCGCGCACGAACTTCGTCGCGCCGTCCATGGCTCCGTAAAAATCCGCCTCGTGCTCGATCGCCCGGCGGCGCGCCCGGGCCTGCTCTTCGGTGATGAGGCCCGCGTTGAGATCGGCGTCCACGCCCATCTGCTTTCCGGGCATCGCGTCCAACGTAAAACGCGCGGCGACTTCCGAGATGCGCGTCGCGCCCTTGGTGATAACGACAAACTGAATCACGACAAGGATGGTGAAGATGACAATGCCGACGACATAGCTGTCGCCCGTGACGAAGCCGCCAAACGCGCGGATGACGTGGCCCGCGTCCGCGTCGCGCAGGATAAGGCGCGTGGCCGCGACGTTCAGGCTCAGCCGAAACAAAGTCAAGAGCAACAACAGCGAGGGAAACACCGCGAATTCGACCGGCCGCTGCAGATAGATCGTCATCAGCAGCACAATGACCGACACGGAAATGCTGAGCGTCAACAGAAGATCGAGCATCCAGGTGTAAATCGGGATGATCAACACGCCCAGGATCGCGATGACGCACAGCGCCAACGCGATGTCCTGGTTCTTCGCGAACGACCAGCGTCCTCGCAATGTTTCCGCGGCTACCGTCACGATCTATTCCTCATGCGCGCTATCCCGCTGCGGCGCCGCGAGAACGCTCGCGGACCTTTTCGGCGCGCCGATCGATCTGATACACAAACGCCAGCACTTCGGCCACGGCGCGAAACAGCCCCTCCGGAATCGACTGCCCGACCTCGAGCGTGCGGTACAACGTGCGCGCCAACTCCGGACGCTCGACGATCGGCACGTTGTGCTCCATCGCCGTCTGCCGGATGCGATCGGCCAGCAAGCGCGCGCCCTTCGCGATCACGCGGGGCGCCTCCATCGCGGCCATGTCATACCGCAACGCCACGGCGTACGTCGTCGGGTTCGTGATGACGACCTCCGCCTTCGGCACTTCCTTCATCATGCGCTGCATGGCCATTTGGCGCTGAATGCCTCGAATGCGCTGCTTGAGGCGCGGATCGCCTTCAAACTGCCGCATTTCCTCGCGCGCCTCCTGAACCGTCATGCGCAAGTCCTGCTCGTGGCGCCAGCGCTGAAACCCATAGTCCAAAACGCCCAGCGCCAGCATGGCGATCACGACGCGGAGCCACACCAGAAACACCAGATGCCCCACCGCCTTCGCAACGCCCCACGGCGACAGCTGACCGAACCACAACAGATCTTCCCAGCGGTCGCGCAAGCTGAGATATACAATGTACGTCACGATCGCCAGCTTGAGCACGGACTTGACGAGCTCAACGGACGATCGAACCGAAAAAAACTTCCGAAACCCCGAAAAGGGGTTGAGGCGCTCCAACTTGGGCCGAATCGCCTGCGGCGAAAACAATACGCCCACCTGGGCGACGTTGATGAGCGTTCCCGCGGCCAGCAACATCAACGCAAACGGAAGCATGCATGCCGCAAAACGCCACGCAATCTCCGCCGTCAGCGGCTGCGCCGTTCGAAGCAGCACCGTCATGGACCAGGCGTCTCCCAGAAAACGGCGCATGGCTTCGATCATGCCCGTGAACATCGACGCGCCCGTCATGCGCAAAATCAACAGCGCGGCCAACAGCGACCACGCCGCGCTGAGGTCCTGGCTCTTCGCGACATTGCCCTCTTCCCGCGCCTTCTGCCGCTTGTGCGGCGACGCGGGCAGGGAACGTTCTCCCGCGGACTGTTCGGGCATGCGCCCTCCTGCGCAAACGCAACACTAGCCGCGCCGCGCTCTACGACATCGCCTGAACCATGGCGGCCACCTGCCGGAACATCGCGCCGAACAGGCCATCCAACGTCTTGATGTACAGCTCTATCGAAAGACCCGCCATGAGCAAACCAATCGCAATCGTCACGGGAAACCCCACGACGAACAAGTTGATCTGAGGAACAACGCGGCCCAGCAGGCCCATCGTCAGGTAGGCCAACAACAACGCCCCCGCCACCGGCGCGGCCACAAGAATCGAATCGCGAAAGACCGGTCCGGCCCAGGCGCTCACCTCAAAGAACAGCTTGGGCTGCGCGACGAACCCCCCGGGCGGAATGGAGGCGTAGGTCGAGTTAAGGGCCAACAACATCGTGTGATGGCCATTCAGCGTGAGCAAATACAACGCGGCAATCACGAACAGAAAAAAGCCGAACACCGGCACCTGAGTCTCAAGCGATGGATTGAAAACATTCACGACCGCAAACCCCGTCAACATGTCAATGATTTCGCCCGCCACCTGAATCGCCGCAAAAACCAGCGTCATGACAAACCCGATCATGAGCCCAACCGCCAATTCGCCGAACGCCAACGCCGCGAACGCAATCGGATCGTCCGGCAATGGGTTCTCGAGTGCAGGAATTCCCGGCAAAACCAGAAATGCCGCCAGCGCCGCCAATCCGATCTTGGCCATGACCGGAAAATTCGCCGAACCCAAAATGGGCGCGGTCACGATCAACCCGCTGAACCGCACCAAGACGAGCAGGAACAATCGGAACGCCTCTACCTCGAATACCAGCATGGTCATTTCACCATCGCGTCAAAACCGCCGAACAACGGCTGCACGAAACCCAGCAACAAAGACAACATCCAAGGGAGAAACAGGATAAACGAGACAATCACCACGATAATCTTGGGCACGAACGTAAGCGTGATTTCTTGAATTTGCGTGACGGATTGGAACACGCTGATCACCAAACCCACCAGCATCCCCGACAGCAGCATCGGGGCGGATGCCAAGAGCGTGACTTCAAGCGCATCACGTCCAAGGAAAATTATTGCGTCCTGCGTCATTTTACCATTATCTCATGTTGCTCTCTTCCGCAACCTAGACCGATACCTCCTCAGCATGCATCACGTTACCACAATATATAGAGACTGTCAATGATTAATCACCATAAGTTGGGTTTTTGCAAGCGCCTATGGAAGCGCTGACCCGGGCCGCGCCTGCTGTGCTGCGAGGCTGAAATTCCAGTGCGAGACCCGGGCGAGGCGAGGCAAGACGTGATATAATAGACTCCCGATAGGTCGTGCCGGGAAAAACCGCTGGGCGACGGAGACAAGGGACGGGATCATGCAAAAGGCATTGCTGGCATTTATCGCGGGCGCGGTCGTGTCCGGCTGCGGCGTGGAGGTATTGACGACCACCGCGATCGTGAGCGATCTGAACAAGACTCAGGCCCAATCCGCGGCAAATCAACTCGCCAAAACGCGGGATTTTTCATCGAAAGTGAATCTCGAGGGCGCGGTGAAGGCATATTATGGCGAAAAAGGGGCCTATCCGCCTTCCTTACAGGCGCTCGTCCCGGATTACATTCAGAGCGTTCCGCTGAAACCGGACGGCACGCCTTTCGGGTATGACCCCGCCACGGGCACGGTGTTGGAGCATCCTAATCCGGCAGCGGATGCGCAAGCGTTGCAGCAGATTCGGGATGCCATACAGCGATACGGCATGGCCACAGGCTATTATCCACCATCGCTCCAAGCCCTTGCGCCAACGCACCTTGCCGTCGTCCCAAAAACGTCGGACGGTCAGGATTTTTATTACAACCCCCTGACGGGCGAATTGCGTCACCCGGGACAGAACGCGTCGACGGCCTCGTCTGCGTCCGCGCGCCCCTCTCCCAGCGCCCCTGCGGCAGGAGGCGGTCCTGTCGGCGAGGCATTGACCGGGATCGGCATTCAAGGCCAACTCAACAACATGAGCAACACTGGCGTCTCCGCCGCCGGCTCTCGAATGCGCAGCGGCCTGGGCGGCGCGCAACAGCAACACGAGCAGCAACAGGAAAAGGCTCTTTCCGAGCTTGGTCCATAACGGATCGCCTCCCCCAAAGACCGGATCGCGCCGCGCCTCTCGAACGCCCGAGAAATGCCGGCGTTTTGCGTGAAATGGCGTTGCCCGCGCGTACGCGCGGACTGGCGTCTTTTTTTTGCGCAAACTTCCCTTTTGACCAGCGTCCGCGCATGTTGACCCTGCCCTCTTGAAACGAATAGAGTTCCCGAATGCGCCCTAGCAGCGGCGCCTTGCGTTTGTTGGCGCCAGTCAGGCGCTTTGGACCGGAAAGGAAACGCGCACCTATGGCACGCGATACGTCGAAGAAGAGGCCGCAGTATGAGATGCACGTGATCTCGAATACGCATTGGGACCGCGAGTGGCGGCGTCCGTATCAACACACGCGGATGATGCTGGTGGATGTCATGGACACGCTCCTCGACATTCTCGACAAGCACCCGGAGTACCGGTGCTATCACCTCGATTCGCAGACCGTGGTGCTCGACGACTATCTCGAAATCCGCCCGGAGAACCGCAAAAAGATCGAGCAGTACGTGAAGAAGGGGCGCATCCTCGTCGGGCCGTGGTACTCCGCGCCGGACATGAACGCGATCAGCGGCGAGTCCATCGTGCGCAATCTGCTGCTTGGGCACAAGATGGCGCGGGCGTTTGGCGGTGTCATGAAGGCGGGCTATACCCCGTTTTCCTTCGGCCATACGGAACAACTCCCGCAGATTTACGCGGGCTTCGGCATCGACACGTGCCTGTTTTACCGCGGCGTGGGACGCGACCGCGCCAAAGCGGAGTTCTGGTGGGAATCGCCGGACGGCACGCGGGCGTTGTGTTCGCAGTTCAGCAAACGCGGGCGCTACAACTTCTACTTCCACGTCTACCGGCCCGCCGTAGACGGCCGCCCGCACAATCGCGTCGTCATCGAGTGGGACGAAATCGGCCTTCCCGTGCGCTGCGCCGACGCGCCCAACCAGCACGAGGCCGTCTACGCCATGAAACATAAGAGCCTTTTCCGGAAAGAGAACATCGGACCGGGCATTCGCGCGCTGCTGGAGGAGGACAAGGACGAATTCACGACGCCGTATCTGCTGTTGATGCAGGGCTGCGACACGACGGCGCCGAACCCCGACGAGCCGCGCATCATCGCCGAGGCGGACCGAGCGTTGAAAGAAGGTCGCGTGTTCCACAGCACGTTGCCGGACTACCTCGACAAGCTGCGCAAGGCGGTCAAAGACCTGCCCGTGTTGCGCGGCGAAATGCGCGTGCCCGCGAAGAACCCGGGATCATCGATGGTCATGGGCGACGGCATCTCCGCGCGCATGTACTTGAAGCAGGCCAACGCCTACGCAACGACCGCCCTCGAAAAATGGGCCGAACCGATGGCGGCGATCAATTGGGTCATGGGGGCGGCGCATCCGCTGCCGTTCCTGGAACTCGCGTGGAAATACCTGTTCCAGAACCACGCGCACGACAGCATCATGTCGTGTTCGGTGGACGAAGTGCACGAGGACATGATGTTCCGTTTCGAGCAAGCGCGCGAGATCGCCGAGGAAGTCGCGCGGCGGAGTTTGTCCGACATCACGCGCTTCATCGACACGCGCCATTTGAAACAAGATGGCAGCGTCGTGACCGTGTGGAACAGCCTGACGCATAAGCGATCGGCGGTGACTGCGGTCACGATCGATTTCCCGCAGGACCGCACGCCCGAGTCGTTTGCTTTGCGCGACCCGCAGGGGAAAGAAGCGCCGGTGCAAATCGCGTCGATGCGCCCGCTCGTGACGAGCGTGCAACTCCGCACCGACTGGCCGCAGATATCGAACGTGAACCGCGTCACGGCGCATGTCCTCGCGGAAGACTTGCCCGGTGTCGGCTACAAAGCCTTCACCGTCGTGCCGAAGAAATCCGCCAAAGCGAGCGGCAAGTCGCTGATCGCCGGTAAGAACACGATGGAAAACGAACACGTCCGCGTGACGATCAATCGCAACGGCAGTTTCGACATCGTGCACAAGGCCACGCGCGCGACCTACTCCGGACTGAATGTTTTTGAAAACGGCGGGAGCGCGGGGATCCCGTGGACCTACGAGCCGCCGAAGAAAGACAACGTCATCACGTCGTTGAAACAGCGCGCAGCGATTGCCGTCGAGACCGAAGGGCCACTCGTGGCGACGTATCGCGTCTCGATGACGATGATGGTCCCCGTCGCGACGAACGCCGACGCGCGCTCGACGGAACTCGGCCCGCTCGAGATCGTCACGCGCGTCACAGTGCGCAAAGGCTGCCCGTATGTCGAGGTCGCAACGACCGTGAACAACACCGTGCGCGATCATCGCCTGCGCGCGCTGTTTCCGACAAACATCAAGACGGATGTTGCGTATGCCGACCGCGCCTTCGACGTACTCGAACGTCCGATTCCGCTGCCCGATTCGACGGGATGGGCCGAAGCCGCGCGGGGCACGGCGCCGCAATTATCGTTCCTGGACGTGAACGACGGGCGCAAGGGGTTGGCGGTGCTGGTCGACGGGCTGCCCGAGGGCGACCCAATGGACGACGCCGCGCGCACGATTGCGATCACGTTGTTGCGAACGTTGCCGCAGGTGCACGAGGGGTACGCGTTCCCGCCGCCCAAGCGCGAGGGACTCGAATGCCTGGGCGCGCACACCTTCCGCTACGCCGTGTATCCGCACGCGGGCAGTTGGGGCGAGGGCAAGGTTTGCGAATGCGCCGCGAACTTCACGACGCCGCTGCGCGCAATGCAATCGGGCCGCAACGAGGGCGCGCTGCCGCTGGAGACAGGCTTCCTTGAGCTCACGCCCGGCGCGCTTGTGCTCAGCGGCGTGAAGAAGGCCGAGAACCGCGACAGCATCATCATCCGTTTCTACAACCCGACGAACCGCGTGGCGACCGGCCAGACTCTGCGCACCCATTGGCCCATTGCGCAAGCGTTCGAAGTGAATCTTGAAGAAGAACGCGTGCAGAAGATGCCGCTGAAGGGCAAGAACGCCGTCGCGTTGCGCGTGGCGAAGAAGAAGATTTGCAGTATCGAACTTGCGCTGAAAAGATAAGCCTCGCGAATTCGACGCTTCCCCGCTATCGAAGCAGTCCCAGCGCGGCGTTGATGACGATCTGGATGTCGTAGATGTCTGTCCGCCCATCCTGATTGGTGTCGGTCGCGGGATGCGCCGCCATATGCAGCGCCGCTACGATCACGATCTGGATGTCCAATGCGTCCACGCGCCCGTCGCCGTCGATGTCCGCCGGATTGACGATGGTCACGGAAGGCGCTTGCCGCTCTTCGCCGTAATCGATTCCATCGTAAGGACGTATCGCGTATTGCCACGTTTCGCCCACGCGCGTTTGGTCCGCACGGATTAGCAGGCGCCCATCGAGAGCGCCCACGCGCGTCCCGTTGCGAAACCAGCGGATGTCAGACCGTTCCTCCGGGTCCTGATCGGGGTCGGCATATGCGTACACGGCGCGAAGATCGTCCCACGGCGCAGGCCGCGGCGGATCGATCGCAGCCTGCGCGATGTCGGGCGGATGATTGGGCGGACGCACAACAACCAGCGGCACGACCTCCGACTGAATGTTCACGCCATCTGCGGCGACGATCGCAAGGGACTCGTAAGCCCCCAGGTCGGCGCGCGTGGGCGACCAGACGAAAAGGCCTGTGCCGTCCCCGTTATCCAGGAAGGAGGCCCCTTCCGGAAGGTTGTTCGCGGACAAAACCGGCGCGCGCACCGGACTGTCGGCGCCGACGCCGAACAAGAACAGTTGTCCAAACGATGCCGTTCTGCGGCCAATCGGATGCAGCAACAGCCCATCGAGCGGATAGGCCGAAAAATCGCTCGGCTCGAAATCCGGCGGTTCGCCGCCCCCCGCCGAAATGCCTGCCAGCCCCGACGAAGCGCGCACGTCGAGCCAGCTTATCTCGATGCGTCCCTGGAAATAGAGGCGTATCTGGAAGGTGCTTTCGGCGCCGGGCGCGCCCCACCGGGGCACATCCCGCCACGTAACGGCCACGTGATCGGGCATCTCCTTGTACGAAACGGTCCCCCCGCCCGAAAACGAAGGATCGAGATCTTGAAACAAGCCGCTGACGCGCGGCGCGTCGAAGTGATACGAGAACGACGGAACTTGAATCGTGTCGGGGGCGTCGAACGTGACGTAGCCGTTGCTGCCGATATAGATCGTGTCGTAAGCCGTTCCGTACAAAAAAACCTGTTTCCCGGGCGGCAACCCGACGCCGTAGCTATCGTCGTCTTCAAGGAAAAAACGTATGCCTCCCTGAGGGTCCGTCGGCAAACTGACCAAATTATGCGCGGTCTGCGGATGGTAGCCCGCCAGCGAAGCGTCCGGCGTCAAAATCAACGTCGTATGCGCCAAATCGAAATCTCCGGAGAAAAGCTGGGCGAATCGATCAATACGCGGTCCCGTCATAAACGAGAACAACTCCCCGCTGTTCGTGGCGATCGTCCGGTTGCCGGCGAAATCCGCCGCCACAATCACGAAGCAGTAGCGCGTTTCGGGCATAAGACCTGGCAGACGCGCCCCGTGGACGGTCTCATAGCGAAGCTCGTCGAATTCTCCCTCGAGCCGGTCTGGGGCGACGCCGTACAAGATGCGGCACCGGGCGGGCTCGGACGTCGTGAATGAAATCAGCGCCGCGTTGGAAATCGATTCCACGCTCACATCGGCCACATCCGGAGCCGCGCAATCCACCGGAGCCTGCGCCTGCAGGGTCTCCGCGAACCCCAGCTCCGTGTGCTCGTCAATATACTCCGCATACAATACGTCGTGATCTATCACGCCGACTCCCCCGGGACCGGAAACGCCCAGAACCGCCTCCCCCTTGAAAATTCCGGTCGACAAGCCTGTTTCCATCAGCGCCAAGGTCTGACCGTCGGGGTCGCTGCTCGAATACACGCGCGCATGGGCCGTTTCCGGAGCCGCCGGATCGGCGTTGAGATCGCAGTCCATCACCATCACCTCCGCGATCCCGGAACAGGCATAGGCGACAGCGGTGAATGCAATCGCTCCCGTCGCCCCGCATGTCCGGACTCCGGGAGAAGCGGCCAACGTGAACCGCTGGTCTCCCTCGGGCACGCTGTATCCCGCCACGCGCAACAACCATCGGCCCGGCTCGGGCGACGCGACCCAAATCTGTTCGACGTTGTTTCCATGATCAGGACCCGCGCGCGTTGCGACGTTGTCGGGCCGCGCCGGATCAAGCGTCCAGGGGAAATGCGATGACGACGACGGCGAGACCGCGACAAGATCAAGATCGTTGACCAGCGCCGGGGCGACGTTCAACGTGCCGGGCGCGTCGTCCCACACCAGAGTCGCGCGCAATTCGCTTGTCCCCGGAGGAACCTCGACGACATAGGTCTTCACCTCCCGATCCGCCACGCTTTCCTCGAAAAACTGCCCGGTTCGCGCAAACGCGACCGCCGCCGCCGCACGCACCGCGCCATACCCGAACTGAAAATCAGGCCCTGGATTGCCGCGATCGGCAGCCGTGTGGAGGAGCAAGGCCTTCAACGTCGCATTGGGCGGATCCTGCTGTGCATATTGCGGAAAACGAGCGCGCAGGTCCTGCAACAACAGCGCGCAGATGCCCGTAACCGTCGGCGCCGCCATCGACGTGCCCGACAGCGTCACGTACCCTCCGTTCAGGCCCGTGGAGGTGACGCCCCCATCGTCGGTGGCCTGGGAACCTGGCGCGCACACATCCGGCTTGATCCGCCCATCGTCCGTCGGCCCCCAGCCGCTGAAACGGGTCATGCTGTCGTCGTTCGAATAGATGGCCCCCACGCAAATCGGATTTTTCGCGCCGGACGGCGGATCGATCGACGCATAATTCACCGGACAGGCATACGATCCGCGCTCGTTGCCCGCCGCCCAGACAACGCGGAACGGTTTTCCCAACGCCCCCGCCACAATCCCGTCGATCAACGCCGAAACCGCGCCGTAGTCGCCGATGAACGAACAATTCAACCCGTTAAGCCCTATGTTGGACCCGATGGAATTGTTGGCGATGGCGGCGCCTGCCTCATCGATGGCGGCGCGATAGTCCTGCTCGATGTCCCCTATGTCCGTATAGAGACTGACGCCGGTGCCCTGCAGCGCGTACGCATAACTCTCGATGCGCACGCCGGGAGCCATGCCGCGCCACTGGTGCGGCATGCCGCCGTGCAACGCGCTATTCGCGCCACTGCCGCCGATCGTGCCCGAAACATGTGTGGCGTGCGTCTCGGGCTCTCCCGGATCCCGCGCGGTGAGGCGTCCGCCAAAATCCGGGTGCGTCGCATCCGCAGGTCCCCCGTCATACACCATCACCACAACCCCCTCCCCATCGAGCGCGTCCGGGGGCGACAGCAGCAAATTGACCTCCGTCGCACGGCGATTGCCGTCATTGACCGGTCCCAGCGCCGGCAACGCGGGTTCGATCCATTGGACATCATCCTCTTCTGCGATCGCGCGCACGGCGCGAACGGGAACTTCTGCCGCAATGCATCGCGCCGCCGGCGACGATCCCATGACGCGCGCGCCATGCTTCGCCAGCAAACGCATCGCCTTGGCGTCCAGCGGCACATCGCGGAAAAACTGGACATACACGGCGCGCCAAGGCCCCTCGGCGCCGCCTTTCTCCGGCGGCACGGCATGGGAAGGGGGGGCGTCTCCAAGCAACTGCGGCGACAGTTTCCACTCGACGCGCGGCGCAACCATCGTGACGGAGGCGTCCAGCATCTTGGCGCCGTTCCATCGGGCAAACCATGCGTGGCGCCCCAAGCTGGAAAGCAGCGTAAGGCCCTGCTGTTCCAACGCAGCGCGCGCCTCGGGCCCTGGATTTTCCTCAAACTGGACAACGACATGGCCCGGCGCCGAAGCCGACTTTGCCGCGGATGCCAGCGCCGCTCCGCTTCGCCACGGAATCGGGGAAGCGGCCCACGTGCCGCTCGCAAAGCACGCGACAAGCGTCGCCGCCGCGATCCACCGACAGACCGCGTCGCCCTGCGAAGTTGTGCTTGCCGTCAACAGACATCTCCTTGTCGTCGTCAACGCGCCCGCCGGCGCCTGCAGCGACAGAACCCTCTTCCTTCCTTCACGCATGCCATTTTATCACGCTGCGCCATAGGCTCAAACGATGGCAGGACAACGCAGGCCATCGCATCGCGACGCGCCTCCTCGTGCCCTGGTTCGCGCCGTTTGGGAACGCAGCTTTTTTAGGGCTAGAACCGGCGTCCGGCGCGCCTAGGGCCATCGCCCTTTGATTGCGGTTTGGCCGGAAACCGCCGCTATCCGTCCGACAGCGGCGAAGGAGGCGGCTGGTTCGCGCCCCACGGCGTTGGGACATCGGACAATTCAAAGCGCAACGTGCCGCCGAGCCCTATTTCGCCATGACGCAGCCACGCGCGCATCAGGGGTTTGTCGTCGAGCCATGCCCGCCGTATGTACCGCATGTCCGGCCCGGCTCCCGGCGCTTCGATGGTGAGGACATCGCCGCTCTTGCCCAACGCCACCGTGATTTTCTCGAACGCCGGCGTCGTGAGGAGGTAGACGTCCTGCCCCATGACGGGATACAGCCCCATCGCGGAACACATGAAGAATGCGCTCTGGCAGCCCATGTCCTCGTTATCGGCGAGACCGTCGCGCGTGGGCTTGAAATATTTGTCCATGCACGCGCGCACGCGTTCGGCGGCGCGATCGGGGCGCCCCGCGTAGGTGTACAGATACGGGACGTGCAACATCGTCTCCTTCGAGTGATAATGCCCCTCGTCGAAAAAACGGTCGAGATGCGCGATGAAGGCTTCGTCGCCGCCGTGACGTTGAATGAGTCCCTCGAAATCGTGATGCACGCTAAACGACCATTGCCAGCTCGTGCCCTCGTAAAAATAGGGATCGTTCCAACTGTCCGGCAGGCAATGCGCCGGGTCGAAGGGCTCGACCCATTGGCCGTCGGGATGGCGTGGCGCGAAGAATTGGATGTCGTCGCGCCAGAGGTTCCACGCCTTTCGGGAACTCTCGTAGTAGACCTTCGCGAGTTCGTGTTGTTTGAGATGGTCCGCCAGACGCCCGATGCACCAATCCTGGTAGGCGTATTCGAGATGTCGCGACACGCAGTTTTTGCGCACGTTGGTGCTGAGATAACCGAGATCGCGGTAATCCTGGAGATAACGTCCGTAGAGATACGGATCGGGCGATTCGACCTCGTTGTTCTTGCGCATGCACCGCATCGCGCGGACGTAGTCGATGCCGCGGATGCCCTTGAGCGCCGCCTCGCAAAACAAGATGTCCGGGCTGCACCCGCCTTGAATCATGCCCGAGTGTCCGGCGGTCCACACATCGGGCAGCCAGCCCGTGTGATCGGCGACATCGATGAGACAATTCAGCATGTCCGCTTCAAGTTCCGGATCGAAAAGCGAGATAAGCGCGTTCGCGTTCCGCACGCTGTCCCAGATCGTGTAGAAGTCCCAGAAATGGCGCACCCCCGAATGCCACAGCGGGTTCTCGTCGTCGACGCCGAGGTCCGTCGGCATGCAGAGCAGTCGCGTGAACAAGGTGTAGAACAACGTGCGGTGCGCGTCAGAGCCGCCCTCGACGCGAATGCGCGCCAACGCGCGCTCCCATATGGCCTCGGCCTCGCGGCGAATCGCGTCGAAGTCCTTCCGGCCCGATTCGCGCTCGACGCTGGCCCGCGCCTTTGCAACACTGACGAAGGAAATGCCGACGCGCAGTTCGACTTCGCTGGCGTTTCCGAAGCCCGCCGCCGCGCGGCACTCGGGGCCGTCGGCGATGGAAAACGGCATCACGCCGAAGTGGTTGCTGACCATGCGCTGCTCGACGGGCCGATCGAAAAGCACGTAGAAATAGACCGAGTATGGAAAGGCGTGCCCCCACCCCGCGCGGAAATCGCCGCGCCCGATGATCTCGGTCTCCGACGCAAACTCGATGAATCCGCCGGTGCAGGCTCCGGTGCCATCCTCGCGCCGATCGCCGGGCACCATGCCGCCGGTCTGGATAACCGCCCCCGCGTCGATGAGGACATTCGCGTCGACGTTGCCCGGAAACGCGTAGCGGTGC
>ERZ795030.1559-NODE-1559-length-30497-cov-5.167433_pt1 | contig 30497 bp, 18 predicted proteins | sample MGYA00375122_ERZ795030 | MGnify/ENA primary metagenome ERZ795030 (study PRJEB30165, sample SAMN05720146) | activated sludge metagenome | isolation source: anaerobic digester from wastewater treatment plant | place: Japan | collected 2015-04-20 ... | reverse complement strand
TTGGACCGCCCGCATCGGAATCAGAAGCTTAACGGTCATGATGCAATCCGTGGACGGATTACGATTTGGGGAATGATGGGGCCTGAAGGCGGCGCCGCCCGAGCCGTCAGGGATCCGAATCATTGGGCGCGGGGGGAGAGGGGCGCTGGTGCAGGCCGAGGGCGCTGTATTCCCGCCGGAAGAAGAGGTCCAGCGTCCAGTCCAGCGCGATGCGGACGCCGCGGGCGAGCCCGGGCATCTTCAGCAGGTAAACCGTCCGCCACATGAACCAGGCGGCCCAGCCCGAGAGCTTGAGCGGCCCGATGCGCGCGACGCCGGTGCGGCAGCCGAGCGCGGCGAGCGAGCCGCGGTTGCGGATCCGGCAGGGCTCGGTCGGCTGGCCGCGCAGGACGCGGCGCAGATTTCGCGCGAGGACGCGCGCCTGCTGCACGGCGTGCTGCGCCGTCGCCGGATAGGCGTTCCCCTGCGGATCGGGATTGACGGCGCAATCGCCGATGCCCCAGACATCCGGCAGGCCGCACGCGCGCAGATCGGGCTCGCAGAGGACGAACCCCCGTGCGTCGCGCGGCAGGCCCTCGACGCCGGCCAGCGTCGGATTGGAGGTGATGCCGGCGCACCAGATCACGGTATGGGCAGCGAGCCGCTCGCCGTTGCTCAGCAGCACGTGATCCGCATGCACCTCGGCGACGGTCGTGCGCAGCAGGACGCGGATCGAACGCTGCATCAGATTCCGGGCGGCGAAGCGCGCGAGGTCGGGGTCGAGCGCCTGCAGGATCCGTTCCTTCAATTCCACCAGCGTGACGTTGCACTCGCGGGGATGGACGTTGGGGTAGCGGCGCGAGGCCTCGCGCATGAAGGCATGGAATTCGCCCGCGACCTCGACGCCGGAGAAGTTCGCGCCGACGACGACCAGGTGGAGCCGGGCCGCGCGCTCGGCGGGGTCATCGATGCCGTCGGCCACCTCGAGCATCCGGATCATGCGGTCGCGCAACGCCACCGCATCGCGCAGGCTCTTCATTTCATAGCCGAACTCGCGCAGGCCGGGGATCGGCGGCAGCAGCGTGACGCTCCCCATGGCCAGCACGAGGTGGTCGTAGGGGATTTCCAGTTCCTGGGGGGGATCGGGCGGCTGAATCCGGACGATCCGGCGCGCCAGGTCGACGCCGCGCACCTCGGCCATGCGGAACCGCGAGCGGCGCGCGAAGCGGCGCAGCGAGACGACGGTGTGGCGCGGTTCGAGTCCGCCGACGCCGGCCTCAACCAACAGCGGCGTGAAGACGAAGTAATTATTGCGGTCGATCAGGAGGATCTCCGCCTCGTCCGGCCGCAGGGCGCGTTCCAGATACATCGCCGCGTAGGCGCCGCCAAATCCGCCGCCGAGAATCACGATGCGCGGGCGACCCGCCGGTGGTTCGTTGCTCGTCGATTCCATGGGATCCGACTCCCGGTTCCTGGTTGCGCGTTCCGCAGGGGCTTGCCGCAAGTTTAACTTGTTCGGGTGGGTATTTCCAATGAAGGCCGGATTTCGCTGAGGGTGAAGGGACGGAAGGGAGACAAGGGACACGAGGTACACAAGGGGACACAAAGGGCTGAGGTGATTCGGCGGTCGATGGCGAGGGCGTTTGGGGGCAACAACTTCCTGCGGTGTGGCATGCGAATGGCTCTCCTTTCCTCTCCAGCCGCCGCATCCGGCGGTCTCCCATCTGGAATGGAGGATTCCCCCATGCGCACCTGGAAACAGCTTACCCTGGCGAGTCTGATGTTGGCGGCGCCGCTGATGCTCTCGTCATGTGCCTACTATGAAGACGATGACGATGGCGTCGACAAGAGCGTGCAAGTCGAACGCAAGTCCTCAACGGTTCATACCGAATCCGACGGCGGCACGGTCGGGTCAAGCAGTGAGCGCCACATCGAACGGCACGAAACGACCGTTGAGGAATACTCGGACTAACGGCGTCGGTTCGCGGCGTGAAGATTGATTCGATATCGAGAGCGATACCGATTTCGATACCGATTGCGGCGATGGCGCGGGGTCAGCCGAGCCGGCCGAACTGGCGGTCGAGCTGGTCGCGCGTCAGCAGCAGCAGCGTCGGCCGGCCGTGCGGGCAGCGCAGCGCGTCGGCGGTTCCGAGCAGGTCGTGCAGGAGCCGCTGCATCTCCTCGGGCGCCAGACGGTCTCCGGCCTTCACGGCCGCGCGGCAGGCGGCGCGGGCGCAGATCCGCTCGCGCAGGCGTCGCATCTCGCGCGGCAGGTCGCCCTGGCCGACGTCGTCGATCAGGTCGCGCAGGAACGCCGGCACGTCGAGCCGGTCGAAGAGGACCGGGATCGCCTGGACGAGCCATGTGCGGCCGCCGAACGGTTCAAGCTCGAAGCCGGCCTCCGCCAACGCCGGGCGCAAGGTTTCGAGCGCGGGCTCGTCCTCCGGCGCCAGGTCGATCGAATGCGGGATCATCAGCGGCTGCACCTGGATGCCGTCGGGGCGCACCGCCGCGCGCAGGTAACGCAGATAGAGGATCTTCTCGTGGGCGGCGTGCTGGTCGATCACCAGCATCCCCTCCGCGCCCGCCTCGGCGAGGAGGTAGGTTTCGGCCACCTGACCGAGCATGCGGGGAGGATGAGGCAGCCGGCGAAGACGTTCGAGCAGTGAGGCTTCGTCGCGCGCGACCGGTTCGGCGTAGGGTACGGGGGCCGGTCCCGCCGGCGTGTTTGACGGCGGCGGCGGGGACGGCGGTGGATTAGTTCCTTCGGTCCCCTGACTTTCTCCCGGCAGGCCAAACCCGGGGATGAAGTCGAGCTGGTCGCCCGGCTGAGCGCCGTCGCGGCTGGCATCGGTCAGGTCCGGCTGGTCGAGCCGCAGCGGGGGAGCGGGCGCGGCGGTCCGCGTCGCCGGGCGCGTTCCGTCCTTCGGCATCGGCGGGGCGGCCAGCTTCAGGCCGGCTCCGGGTGGGGGCATTTGCAGGCGCGGGACGAGGTCGGCCGCGCGCAGCGCCTCGAGCACCGCCCGGTGCACGGCTCCCGCGACCAGCGCCTCGTTGCGGAACCGGACCTGCTCCTTCGTGGGATGGACGTTCACGTCGACCAGCTCGCCCGGCAGCGTCAGCATCACGGCCGCCATCGGGTAGCGCTGCGTCATGATCAGCCCGCGATAGGCCTCTTCGAGCGCGAACATCAACGGGCGGAAGACGATCGGCCGGCCGTTGACGAAGGCGTATTGATGCCGGCGGTCGCGGCGGGTCGTGCGCGGTCCGGTGACTGCGCCGGTCACGCGCACCTCGTGCAGCGTCAGGTCGAGGGAGAGCAGATCCTGCCCCGCGCCGGTGGGGAGGACCTGGGCCAGCCGGTCGCGGATCGACTGGCCCGCGGGCAGGTCGAGATACGGGCGCCCGCGCCAGCGGATCGAGAAGGCGACGTCGGGGCGCGTCAGGCTCTGGCGCACGAATGCCTGCAGCATGTGTCCCCATTCGGCGACGGCCGCCCGGAGAAATTTGAGCCGCGCCGGCGTATTGAAGAAGAGATCGCGCACGGCGATGGTCGTGCCGGGATTGGCCGCGCACGGCTCGGGGGGCGACGCCTGGCCGCCGCTGACGCGCAGGCGCAGGCCCTCGAGGGCATCGGGCGTGCGGGTGACGATCTCCAGCCGCGAGACGGCGGCAATCGCCGCCAGGGCCTCGCCGCGAAACCCGCGCGTCGTCAGCCGCTGCAGGTCGTCCAGTTCGCGAATCTTGCTCGTGGCGTAGCGTTCGACCGCCAGCACCAGGTCGTCGGCGGCCATGCCGAGGCCGTCGTCGCGGACCGAAAAGCTGAGGGCATCCTCCTCGACGGAGACTTCGATCCGGCCGGCCCCGGCGTCCAGGCTGTTTTCGACCAGTTCCTTCAGCGCGGCGGCGGGGCGCGTCACGACCTCGCCGGCGGCGATCTGGTTGATCAGGCGCGTGGGGAGCCGGGCAATCGGGGCGGTCGCGGGCGCGGCGGCGGCAACGGGTGGATCGCTCATGCCAACAGCGTAACGAATCCCGGCCCGTCGGGGCAAAGGGAGAGTCCCGCCCATCGGCGTAAGCGTGTCTCTCGTCCCTCGTCCTCGTGATCGGTCGGTTTTTCCCGAGAGCAAGGGAAAGGACAAAAGAGACAGCAGGGACAGAAGGGACATAAGGGAGGACGAGGGCTGTTGAGTGATTCGGCGCTACTCCGGGGGCGTTGGCCTTAGAGAGCCGAGGACGAGGGACGCGAGCCGGGAGCCGGATCTTGGGGGAGGCCGTTGGGGGCGATTACGAGGACGAAGGACGAAGGGGAGGAGGGACGAGGGACGCTTCTGGAGAGCGGGCGAGGGACGGACTACAGCAGTTCTTCCGGGGAACGGAGGTCACCGGCGGGGATGTCGCGCAGGACGCGGCAGGGATTGCCCGCCGCGACGACGCCCGGGGGGATGTCGCGAGTGACGACGCTGCCGGCGCCGATCACGCTGTCGCGGCCGATCCGGACGCCGGGGCAGATCTTGGCGCCGCCGCCGACCCAGACGCGATCCTCGATCCACACCGGCGAGCCGAGCTCCGGCCCGGCGCAGCGCAGCCGGGCATCGAGCGGGTGATGCGCCGCATAGACCTGGACATAGGGTCCGAACATCACGCCGGCGCCGATGTGGACGGGGCAGACATCGAGGACGACGCAGCCGAAATTCATGTAGAGCCCGTCGTCGGCGAGGATATTGTAGCCGTAATCGCAATAGAACGGCGGTTCGATGGAAAACGAGGGGCCGATCCGGCCGAACAGCTCGCGCAGCGTCGCCTCGCGCAGCGCCGATTCGTCCGGCGCGCTGAGATTGAACCGGTGGAGCAAGCGGCGCGCCTGGAGCCGCTCCGCGACCAGTTCGGGATCGCTTGCCAGGTAGAGCTGCCCGGCGAGCATTTTCTCCTTCTCGCTGCGTGGGGGCGAATCGTGCGTCACAGATGCAGCACCCGCTCGATAATCGTCTTGCGGAAGATGATGCCGCGCAGCTGCCCCTCGTCCAGCACATAGATCCGCCGTTTCTGGCGGGTCATCATCAGATGCGCGACCTGCACGACCGGCGCCGAAGGGGAAACCGTGACGATATCGCGCCCGCAGATCTCGCGCACGGTCATGCTGTTCTCGTGCTGGAAGAAGTTTTCGAACGGTTCGAAGCTGTCGAGCATCGACGGGTTGGCGATCAGGCCGAGGTAATTGGGCATCCCCAGCCGCAGCAGTTCGCGGCTGGTGAGCTCGCCGACCAGCTTGCCCTGCTCGTTCAGGACCGGGATGCCCTCGTCGGGCGCGTCGACCAGGACGTCGACGGCGCGGGCGAGGACCGTGTCGGTGCGGACCGTGTGCGTGATCGGCGACATGATGTCGCCCGCCATCAGCGTCTTCTTGACGTCGATGCCGCTATCCTCGATCCAGCGCAGCAGGCGCGGCGCCGAGCGCACGCTGAGGATGGCCTGTTTGGTTTCGCGCGACTTGAGCAGCCGCGCGATCGCCGCCAGCGTCTGCAGCATCATCGTGTTCTTGGTTTGCGGCGCCAGGATCATGAAGATCAGCGCGACGGGTCCCTGCTCCGGGTTCGGGTGGGGGATCGGGTGCTCGGGCACCAGCAGACCGAGCAGGAAGACGTCGAGGCTTTCCATCCGCATGTGGGGGATGCAGACGCGGTCGTCGATGACGGTGGGGTGCTGTTCCTCGCGGGCCAGGAGGGAGTGCACGAGGGGGTCGACCTGGTCGGGGGCGACGGCGGCGCCGAAGGCGCGCACCATCCGGCGCAGCGCCTCCTCCATCGTCTGGACCGCTTCGCCGATCAGGACGTGGTTTTCGTTGAGCAGGCTGTAGAGCTTCATCGCCCGGTCACTCCCGCTCCACAGTATGCGGTGGGCCGGTGGAGGGAGCAAATACATTCAAAGGCGGGCTCATCCGATTCACACGGAGGGGAAAAAATGGCGGGTCTTCGAGAGCCGAGGACGAGAGACGGGAGCCGCGAGCCGAATTCCGGGCGGGCTGTGGGAGGTCTGGGCGGGGATGCGGGCGGACCGGCGAGGGGGCGGGGCCACCCCCGGTGACGGGGCGGCGTGCAACTGCCGGCGAACTTGGGGGCTTCTCTGGGACGGGTCCGACCCGGCGTTCGGGGGTTTGGGGGGGCGGATTATCACCTAATAAAGGCCGAAACGGCGGCGAGAAAAAGATTGACTCCTCCGAAGCAAGACCCTATGTTATCACCTAATAACAGGGGCACGGAGAGCAGACAATTCGCGGCGAATCAGCAGTCCAGCGGCGAAACCGGGACAGCCAGGGCCGTGCACCGCGCGAGCGGCCGGTCAGGGGGATCAGGTGAGCAAACGGAATAACCAGTCCGCCGGCAAACAGATCAGCACGCAGCATGTGGCGGACATCGTCGGGCTGGCCCGGTCCACAGTGGTGCGCGCGCTGCGCAACGATCCCAAACTCAAGGCCGAGACGATCGAGCGGGTCCAGCTTGTCGCGCGCCAGCTCGGCTACAAGCACAACCACATCGCGCGCAGTCTGGCGCTGGGGCGGACCAATATCGTCGGCTGCGTGATTCCCAACGTGGTCAATCCGTTCTTCGCCGACATGATCACGGAGATCACGACGCACCTGGCCAGCAAGGAATTCAGCGTGCTGCTGGGGGTGACGAACGATTCGGAGGAGATCGAGAGCAAATACCTGCAGACGTTCATGAGCTACCGCGTCGAGGGGATCCTGGTGGCGGCGCCGCCGCAGGAGCGAGCCGCGGACCGCTATCTGGAGCTGAAGGATTACGAGCGCCCGGTGGTCATGATTGGCGAGGGGGAGCCGATCGGGATCGACAGCGTGCGCTCGGACGACGAGTCGGGCGCGTTTGACATGATGTGCTTTCTGAAGCGGTGCGGCTACAGCCGGGTGGCGTTCATGGGCGATCTGGAGGTCGAGGGCAACCGGAAATGGGCCGGCCGGCTCGACGGCTACCGCCGCGGGCTGCTGGAGAACAACCTGAGCTACGATCCCGGGTATCTGGTCAATTGCCCGAACATCGCCGACATCGGGGGCTGCCTGGATCGGTTGCTGGACCGGCCGGCGCCGCCCGAGGTGATCTTCGCCGGCAACGACCGGCTGGCGATCGAGGTGATCCACGTCCTGCAGAAGCGGGGGTTGGACGTGCCGGACGATCTGGCGGTGGTGGGATTCGACAACATCCGGGCGTCGGCGGAGATGAGCCCGCAGGTGACGACGGTCGATCTGCACATCGTGCAGACCGTGCGGATCGCCGTGGGCCGGCTGCTGGAGCGCGTCGACGCGTTCCATGCGCAGACGGAACTGGAGGACGCCGGCCGGTATCACGTGCGGATCAAACCGGAACTACGGGTGCGGGAGACGACGCGGATGCGGGCGCCGGCGCCGGTTTGAGCCGCGGGCGCGCCGGCGCAACGGGACTTGCTCATACGAGCCACGATTCAACATGGAGTCAGTGCGTCATGCAGCTTCAAGCCACTAGCGGCGCGCCGCTGAGCCCGAAATGCGAACGGGTGGTGCGCGCCCTGCAATTCCAGAACCCCGATCGGCTGCCCGTGCTCTACCTGAACCGGGATCAGCACGAGGGCGACGTGGTCGTCTGCTGGAACCTGGCGTTCCAGGATGAGACCCGCACGACGGAGTGGGGCATCAAGTTCGAGTCGCTCAACGACGGCACGATGGGCCAGATGACGGGGCATCCGATCGCGGAGTGGTCGGACCTGGAGACTTACAAGTTCCCGGAGCTGCAGCCGGAGAAGCGGCGCGAGGTGCTGCGCCAGTTCGTGGCCGAATGGCCCGACCACTACCGGCTGGCCAGCCTCAATCTGTCGGGATTCACCTGTTACTGCGGGCTGCGCGGGTTTGAAAACGCGATGACCGACTTCGCCTTCGATTTCGAGCACGCCAACTTCCTGCTCACCAAGATCATCGACTTCGAAATGGAGCTGATCCGGGTCGCCGCGCAGGAGAACATGCACGGCATCATCCTGTGGGATGACTGGGGGCATCAGGACGGGCTGCTGATCGCGCCGGAGATGTGGCGCCAGTGGTTCCGGCCGCATTATGAACGGCAGTTCCGGCTGGCGCACGAACTCGGCCTGACCGTCTGGTTCCACTGCTGCGGCAAGATCGACGCGATCGTCCAGGACTTCCACGAGATCGGGGTCGATGTGATCAACATCTCGCAGCCCAACGTCGTCGATCTCCCGCGCGTGGGCGCCGGGTTGCGCGGCAAGCAGGCGTTCATGCTGCCGATCAGTTATCAGACCGTCTCGATCAGCGGGACTCCCGAGGATATCCAGGCGGAGGCGGAGCGGCTGTTCGGTCTGCTCGGCACCGAACAGGGCGGGTTTGTCGGCTACGTCGAGGATTACAAGTGCATGGGGATGTCGGAGACGAACTACCAGGCCTGCAAGCTGGCGTTCAATCGGCTGAAGCCCGACACCGCCTGCGCGACCGCTCCATAAGCTCATCGGGCGCCGGCCGGCCCGCGTCCAGCGGAGCGAACGGCTCCGCTCGCGGGCCGGTGTGCATTGTTCAAACCCAACGGACGAAAGGCTGATCATGTCTGTTGCTCGAATATTCTGGGCATGGCTGGCGCTCCAACTGCTGCTGCCCGCGCCGGGCAGGGCCGGTACCGTGTGGGTTGAGGACTTCAAACAGAATCATCTCGGCATGGACCACGAATGGGAAATGCCGGTGGTCCTGCTCGGTCAGGGAAGCGGCCGCTTCGAGTCCGACGGGGAGATCGCCCGGCTGTCGCTTTGCAGCGGGACAGCGTTTCGCGTCCAAGTGACGACCGCGCGCACGATCCCCTGGGACGCAGGTCAATCCCGGCTGCTCCAGATGAGGATCAGCCGGCTATCGCCCGAGGCGCGAATCAAGGTCTACGCCCTGTGTGACGCCGACGGAAGGGAACCGCGCCTGGTCCTGAACCATCAGAATGCGTCGGAGGCGCTTTCGGCGCAGGTGCTGACCGTCGATCTTCAAGACAAGATCCCCGCTGAGACCCGGAGCCTGAGCCTGAGGCTGGAACTGGACAAGAGTAACCTGAAGGCCGATCCACGCCTGGTGGAGGTCTACATCGATTGGATCAAGGTGGGATTGCCGGGCGCGCCGGATCAGGTACCTGGCGTGCCGCGGTCGGCGAGCACCGAGGCCGATGCGGATTCTGGTGACGCCGAAGACGCTCAATGGCTTCAATGGTCGGCGCCCGAAGGGTATGACGACAATCGTTATACGCTGTCGATTTCGCGCGATCCGCTGTTTGGGGCGGCCTGCACGACCATCCTGGATGGGATTGAAGCGACGCGACATCGACTGGACGCGGAGTTGGGAGCGGGTGTGTGGTATTGGAGCGTCAGCGCGACCTCAACGTCAGGGTTATCGGGTGACTTTCTGTTGAACGAGGCGACCGGAAAACCGTTTTCCATTACCATTCCCGAATCCGAAGAGAAGGCAGATGCGGTGTATCCGCATTTTAACGTGCGGGCCGGCAGTCAGGGCTTCGGCAGCACGATTAAGTTCACCGACGAGCCGAAGATTGTCGAGCAAGCGCGCTTCGTGCTGGCAATGGGAAGCGACTCCTACAAGTTTCTGCTCGGGGCCGATGGGGAGGACGTCAATTATGTGACCGTCTACCAGGACATGTCGGACGAGATTCGCCGCAAGAGCCACACGCTGGTCGAGCTGATCGAGAATGAGCCGGCCTACCGGACCGTTCTGGATCTGCCGTTCAAGTATTTCGCGATGTGGGCCAATGCGATGGACATGCGAGTCACGCTGGGCCGGGGAAAATACAATGCGCCGGAAATGGAGAGCGAATATCGCCAGCTATACGACCTGACGCGCTTTTTGATGCAAACCTATCAGGGGACGGGGAAGGTCTTTCTCATCGGCCACTGGGAAGGCGACAACGTCCTGATGGGGGGCAACGATCTGATCAACGGAACGCCGAGCGATGCGATGATCAACGACATGCGCCGCTGGATCGCCAATCGCCAGCGGGCGGTGGAGGACGGCCGGAACTCGCTGCCCGACGTGACGGGCGTCGAAGTCTATAACTATGCGGAGATCAACATACTCACGCCCGTGCTGGAGCACAACCTCCCACGCATGATCAACGCGATCCTGTCCGAGGTTCCTGTCGATCTGATCTCCTACTCCGCCTACAACTGCATGAATCATACGGATGAGCTGCCCGAAAGAGCGTGGCAGCATTTTGATTATATTCTGGAGCATGCCCGCTTCACGGGCGCCTGGAAACACGGCAAACCGGTGTTCGTGGGGGAGTATTGCCTGCCGATCACGCTCAACCCGGCACGTCCCGTGCGCAACCTGGCCGCCATCCAATCCGCGGCGAGTTGGGGCAGCCCGATCAATCTCTTCTGGTCGGCGTACTCGGTCCACGCGGACGGTCACTCCTCGCTCGTCGAATTCGATGGCGAGAAGAACCAGGATTACTGGTATCTGGCCGACTTTATAGCGCGCATGCACGCCCTGAAGAATGCTACGCGGACGTGGCTCGGACGCAATCCGACCGAAATCGAGGCGAATTACCTGGCCTTGGAGTTCGATCGAATCGCGACCTCCGATATTCTGGCCCGGGTGATTGACTCCGTAGAGTACCGGGTCATGGTTGAGGATGAGCGGTTCCTGACGGAAATACTGGATGGCTGTGGCATCGCCGCGGATGCGGCCGGGCAACTGAAGCAGGAACTGGCAACCCGCCTGAAGCAAGGCGAGCTCACGCGCTTTGAGGCGCTGCTGGAAATACTGGATTCCGCGGCGTTTGCGCAAGCCGTCAGCGAGGATGATTTCGCGTCCTACCTGGCGCAGGTGATGGGTGAGGAATCCGCCTCGGGGGATGGGAAACGTTCGGAGCGCTTCCTGGAGGCCATGAACAGCCGCTCTTTCATTCAGATGGATCTGGATCCCGACCTGGCCGATCGGATCAACGCCGAGCTTCGGGCCAAGTACCGGCCGATGTTCTCGACATGGAATTAGCTTGATGTGCCTCGGGTACACCCGCTGCTCTTTGACGGGCCACTCTCAGGGCCTGCATCCGACACTGGAGAGGTTGTCTCATGCGAGTTCGTTCGATTGCCTGGTTCATTCTGATAGGGCAATGGCTACTGCCCGTGATGGGGAGGGCGGATGCCGTGTGGGTTGAGGACTTCAAACAGAATCATCTCGGCATGGATCACCCTTGGGAGTGGCCGGTCGTCATCCTGGGTGACGGGGCTGCCGCCTTCGTCTCCGATGGAGAGAACGCGCGGCTGAGTCTACGCGGAAAGACCTCGTTTCGAGCCTCGGTGACCACGGCGCGCGATTTCGAGTGCGAGGCGGCGGCGGCGCCGCGGCTCCAGGTCCGGTTTGCGCGGCTCTCGCCGGAGGCCCGGCTGAAGATTTACGGGCTGGCCGACGCCGATGGCCGCGTTCCGCATCTGCTCGTCAATCACAAGAACACGTCCAGCACGCCGAGCGCGGCGCTGTTGACCGTCGATTTGAGCGAGAAACTCCCGGCCGGCACGCGGCGACTCGGACTGCGGCTGGAGCTGGACCGCGACAATCGCGAGCGGGTCCCCGGCGAGGTGGAAGTGGTTGTCGACTGGATCAAGATCGTGGCGGGCGGGGCCGCGCCGGCGGCGCCCGGCGCTCCGCGACCGGTCGCGCCCGCGCAGCAGTCCGCGGCCAGCAATCCGCCGACGTTGACCTGGGAGGCGCCCGAAGGGTTCACCGGCGATCGCTATACCGTCAGTTTATCACGCGATCCGTACTTCTCGGCGGCCTGCACGACGGTGCTGGACGGCGTCCCCGGGAGAAGCTACCAGCCCGCCGCCCCGCTGGCGCCCGGCCGGTGGTACTGGACCGTCGCCGCGACCGACGCCAGCGGGCTGAGCGGCGAGTTCATGCAGGACCCGGCGACCAGCGAACCCCTGTCGTTTACAGTTGAAGGCGACGGGGACGAGAGCGCCGAGTTTCCGTATTTCAATCTCCGGGCGGGCAGCCAGGCCTTCGGCAGCATCAAGAAGTTCACCGACGAGCCGAAGCTGGTCGAACAGGCGCGCCGGATGCTCGAGATGGGGAGCGACGCGATCAAGTTTCTGCTCGGCGCCGACGCCGACCACGCCAACTACGTCTCCGTCTACAAGGATCTGTCCGACGAAATCCGGCACAGGAGCCACACGCTCGTCGAGTTGATCGAGAACGAGCCGGCCTACAAGACCGTGTTCGACATGCCGTTCAAGTATTTCGTCATGTGGGTCAACCCGATGGACATGACGCTGCGGCTGGGCGAGGGCGAATACAACGAGCCGGAGATGGAGCAGGAGTACCAGCAGCTTTACGACCTGACGCGCTACTTCATGCAGACCTATCAGGGCACCGGCAAGGTCTTCCTCATCGGCCACTGGGAGGGGGACAACATGCTGATGGAGGACAATGACCTGATCAAGGGGACGCCGCGCGAGGCCAAGCTGGAGGACATGCGGAAGTGGCTGGCCAACCGGCAGAAGGCGGTGGAGGACGGGCGCAATTCGCTGCCCGACGTGACGGGCGTCGAGGTTTACAACTATGCCGAGCTGAACATCATCACGCCGGTGCTGGATGACGGCCTGCCGCGGCTGATCAATGCGGTGCTGCCGCACGTGGCCGTCGATCTGGTCTCGTACTCGGCGTATAACTGCATGAATCACACCGACGAGCTGCCCGAGCGCGCGTGGCGCCATTTCGATTACATTCTGGAGCACGCGAAGTTCACCGGCGCGTGGAAGCACGGCAAGCCGGTGTTCATGGGCGAATATGGCATCCCGATGCCGCTGGTGCCGAGCCGGCCGGCGCGCAATCTGATCGCGCTCAAATCGGCCGCGAGCTGGGGCAGCCCGATCAACCTTTACTGGTCGGTCTACACCCAGTTGGAGAACGGCAATTCGGCGCTGATCGAACTGGATGGGACGAAGAACCAGGAATACCACGATCTGCGGGACTTCCTGGACCGGATGCACCTGCTGAAGCATGCCACGCGCGTCTGGCTGGGGCGGAATCCGACCGAGCTGGAGGCGAATTATCTGGCGCTGGAATTCGACCAGGTGAAGCGCTCCGAGCTGCTGGCGCGCATCGTCAACTCGCATGAATACCGCGCACTCGTCAGCGACGAAGAGTTTCTGGACTGGGCGCTGGCGGCGTGCGGCATTCGGGACGAGGCCGCGGCCGCGCTGCGCGGGCGGCTGGAGGAAGCGTCGACCGAGGGGCAGGCGCCGCGGTTCGACCTGTTCCTGACGATTCTGGATTCGCCCGAATTCGCGCAGGCCGTCTCGGACCGCGATTTTCGGAATTATCTTGCCGCCTGGCTTTCGAACGGGTCCGGCCAGTACGCCGGGCGGGAAAACGTTCGCCGGTCGGAGCTGTATCTGGACGCGATCGATTGCGAGGAGTTCAGCCGGCGGGACCACGAGTTCGCTCAACTGAATCAGGTGACCGAGGCCATCCGGGCCAAGTACCAGCCGAACTTCGCCGCGTCTGGCCGGCACTGACGGCCGGCGTGGTGGGTTAACCTTTAGCCGGCCGGCCGGCGTTTTGAGGATGGGAAGGGAGGGAAGCCGATGACGGCGCGCTTGCGATCCTGGCTTTGCGGTCTGCTGCTGGCGGCGTGCGTTGGCGCCGCCGCGCACGCGGCGGACGATACAGTCTACCCCTATTTCCCTATCAACGCGTCGGCCCAGGGGTTCACCTGGTATCAAAAATACTCGGATGAACCGGGGATCGTGGAGCAGGCGCGGCGGATGATCGAGATCGGCGCCGACGCCTACAAGTTCCAGGTCGGGCTCGACGTCGGCTGGCAGAGCTGGCGTACGACCTACACCGATCTGCCGGACCTGCCGCGCAACCAGAAAAACACCATCGTGAATCTGGTCCTGAACGAACCGGCGTATCAGACCGTGTTCGATCTGCCGTTCAAGTTCTACGTGATGTGGGCCTACGCCATGGACGGCTGGTATTTCACGACGAACATCACCCAGGCGGAGCTGGACCGGGAATACCAGCAACTGTATGACTTCGCGCGGTATCTGCTGACGACGTATCAGGGCACCGGCAAGGTGTTTCTGTTCGGCCAGTGGGAGACCGACCACGTGCTGCTGGAGGGCCGCGACGCCGGCGATCCCAATCAGGAACCGACGCCGGCGCGGCTCGACGCCGTCCGGCGCTGGCTGCGCAACCGGCAGAAGGCCGTGGAGGACGCGCGCAATTCGTTGCCCGACGTCACCGGCGTCGAAGTCTACAACTACGTGGAAGTCAACGCGATCCAGGTCGTGCTGGATCATCCCGAGGTGCAGCGGATGGTCACGGCGGTGCTGCCCGAAATCACGATGGACCTGGTTTCCTACTCGTCGTACAACGCAACTAATCTTTCGCTGCAGGAGCCCGAACGGGTGGCGAACCACCTGAACTGCATCATGTCGTACGGCGGGCCGACGTTCACCGGCGCCTGGCCTTATGGGCCGCCAGTCTTCATCGGCGAATTCGGCCTGCCCGGCGGCTATACCACCACGCGGGCGGCGTGCAACAAGCAATCGCTCAAGCTGTGCGCCGCCTGGGGCACGCCGATCAATCTGTTCTGGCAGGTCTACACGTCGACGGCGGACAACAGCGATTCCGCGCTGTTCCAGAACGACGGCACGCCCAACCGCGATCACGAGCAGCTGAAGACATTCAACCAGCGGATGATCACGCTGAAGAACGCGCGGCGGGTCTGGTGCAAGCGCAACCCGACGCCGGCGGAGACCGCCTCGCTCGCCGGGGCGTTCGACACGCGGTCCAACGTCGATCTCCTGCGCGCGGCGATCGACGGATCGAGCGGGGTCACGACCAACGCCGAATTTCTGTCGCAGCTCTTCAGCGACCTGGCCATGGCGGATCAGATCGGCGAGGCGTGGTACAACAGCCATCTGGCGACCCTGAACGGCGGCGGTTCGCGCTACTCGACCCTCCGCTCGATCCTCAATTCCGCGCAATTCCTGGCGGCGGTGCCGACGAATGAATACCTCGGCTATCTGAGCGCGAAGGTGCTGAACGGGCCCGCGTCGTTCCCGAATGTTTCGCGCCGGTCGCAGTATGAGTGGGCGCTCAACCACGCCGACTTCGACGCGGACAATCTGCAGTACCGGCTCACGTGCGACGTGCCGGAGGCGTTGACCGACAAGTATTCCCTGCGGCTGGCCGCCTATCGCGACGAACCGCCGCGCGTGACGTTCGAGGATCTGAAGCAGGACGCCGACAGGTTCGGTCCGGCCTATTTCATCAACAACGGAGAGGGCGTGCAGCTCACGCTTACTTCGGGAACCGAACTGCTCGAACTGCGAGCCGAAAACGCCGTCAACGGGACGATCGTCGGCATCGAGTATCCAGCCGAGGGGACGATCCGCTGGGACACGGTGAAGAACCGCTATTTGCAGGCATGGATTCCCTACAACGGCAAGGGGGATGCCACGTCGGTGCAGTTCAGCGTGGACGGCGGCCCGTTCAGCGGCGAGATCTGGACGAACCGGATCGACGGCCTGACCGACGCGGCCAACAACACCCGTCCGGCGCTGATCGACGTCAATGCGCTGGCGGGTCTGACGCCGGGCGTCCATGAGCTGCGTCTGCGGCTCGTCTGCTTCACGACGGAATACAGCCCGCCCGAGGACCAGGGCCGGCTGGAGGTGGTGTTGGACTGGTTGCGGCTGGGGATGCCGCCCGAGGCGGAAACCGAGGCGGGCGTCTGTCAGTTTGTCGGTCCGCCGGAGGGGGAGCTGGCCGCCAATCCGCCGGTGCTCGAGTGGGAGGCGCCGGCCGAAGCGGACGGCCTGCAGTACATTGTGAGCCTCTCGCGGGATCCGTGGTTCCGCGGCCCGACGACGTTCACGGTGCACGACATCGAAGGGACCAGCTATACGCCGGATCGCCCGCTCGCGTCGGGGACCTGGTATTGGACCGTGATGCCGATCAATTCCGACGGCGTCGCGGGCATCTGCATGGCGCGGGGGATCGGCGGCGCGGGGGATTGGCGCGCCCCCTATGACTATGAATTTCATTCGTTCAAAATCGCGCAAAGCCATGTGCCTGGCTGGGGGGATTACCGGTGAGCATGGGAGGGAATGCCTTGAAGTTGAAACTGAGGATCGCCGCGGCGGCCGCCCGGGTCGCGACGGGAAGATCGCGCGGCGTGCGGCTTGCGGCGCTGGCGGGCCTGGCCCTGCTGATTTCCGCGCAGGCCACCGCCGAGATCGTCGCCACGATCCAGTGGCACGAGGAGCGGCAGGTGATCGATGGGTTTGGAACCAGCCAGGCCATCACCTACGCGCCGCCGCTGTATCACTGGCCCGAGCCGCAACGGAGCGAAATCCTCGACCTGGCCTTCAGCGCGGAGAAGGGGATCGGTCTGACGATCCTGCGCAACACCATTCCGTGCGGCGACCCCGACGATCCGGTGCCCGGCCTGCAGCCGAGCCCGGGGGAGTGGAATTACACCGACACCGAGCAGGTGTGGCTGATGCACGAGGCGGTGCAGCGGGGCGTGACGACGCTGTTCGGCGCCGTGTGGAGCCCGCCGGCCTGGATGAAAACGAGCGGCGTGACGCGCGGCGGGTCGCTCAAGCCGGAACACTATCAGGATTTCGCGGAGTATCTCGCCCGTTACGCGAAGGAATACGCCGAGGCCAATCAGGTTGAGATCGGCGCGATCTCGATCGCCAACGAGCCCGACAACGACACGACGAACTGGGCCTCGTGCGGCTGGTCGAACCGGGAAATCGCGACGTTCCTGGCGGACTATCTCGCGCCGACGTTCGCGGCGCGCGGCGTCACGGCGCAGGTCGTGGCGCCGGAGATCGCCAACTGGGAGCGGACCGAGCGCCACATGCGGGCGACGTATGAAACGCCGGCCGCCATCGAGCGCGTGGACATCGTCGCCGGTCACCTTTACGGCGGCGACCCGACGACGCTGTTCGAAGGGGCGGTGGAGCACGGCAAGAAAATCTGGATGACCGAGGCCTCGCTGCGCTTTCCCGTGTTCCCGATCGATGGCGCGCTGAACTGGGCGCGGACGATCCACGAGGGACTCGTGCATGCCCGGCTCAACGCCTGGATCTGGTGGGTGCTGGCGAACTGGCCCGACGAGGGCCTGATCTGGCTGCGGAACGAACCCCCGGCGCCGCCGCGGTATCTGGTTAGCAAGGCGTTCTGGGCGCTGGGCAACTACAGCAAGTTCATTCGCCCGGGGTATGTGCGGATCGAGGCGACGCCCAACCCGGCCGACGAGCTGTATGTCTCGGCGTTCAAGGACCCGCGCGGCGACCGGTTTGTGATCGTCGCGGTCAATACCGGCGCGCTGGCGCGCCCGGTGAAATTTGAACCCGTCGGTTTTACCACGCGGCTGGCGCGGCCCTATCTGACGTCGCGCAATTCTAATCTCGAGCCGCGGGAAGACGTCTCGTTTGCCTCGACCGTCACCGTGCCGGCCCGCTCCGTTGTCACTTACGTGGGGTATGCCGCGTCGATCACGCCTGAAACCGAACTGGAAAGATAGCCCATGGGATTCCCCTGTCATCGTCTTCGCGCCGCACGGTTCATCGCCCGCCCGGCATTGCGCGGGGTCATCAGCGCGCTGTTGATCCTGGGCGCGGCGGATTTCGCCGCCGCGGAGGCCGATCCGTCCGCGGGCGCGACGCCCGGCGCCGCGGCCCCGCCGCTGGTGCTCAACCGGACCACGTTCGCGCCGCTGGAGGGCGCCTGGTGGAAACTGGCGGATATGGAGGACGTGATCGAGTTCTTCGTCTCCGACGTCTACGCCGCCGGTCCCCGCCCCGATCAGGACCGCGACGCATGGGTCGCCGCGATGCGCGAGTACCGCGAACTGCGCCGGCGGGGTGAACTGGAGCCCGGCAAGGGGCGCTATCGCGAGGTGATCGCGCTGGACTTCACCGGCGACAACCGCGCCTGGACCCGCCTCGCCGACAGTGCGTCGCGCGCCTACGCCCTCGCCTCCGGCGACCAGGTGACGGTCGACGTCGAAGCGCGCTGGATCCGGGGCAACAACAACCTGTGCGTCGCGTTCGATTACGTGAACGAGGCCGACGGCGCGTGGGCCTGGTGGAGCGGCGTGCTGGTCACGCTGACCATCCCGCAGGACGGCGCATGGCACAAACTGAGCGCCGTGGTGGAGGTTCCCGCCGCCGACCTGACCGGCCGGTTCGTGCGCCCGATCGTCGGCATGGACGCCGCGCACGACACGACGCCCGGGTATGTCGAGATCCGGGAGATTGATTTCCGGCTCGACGATCCGGACCGGATGCGCGCGATCCGCGGCCAGATCATCGACCCGCCGGTTCAGCCGATCGATCAGGAAACCTACACCCATCCGGCGCGCGACTGGCTCAAGGGGGGCTTCACCTGCCATTTCACATTCATGTACGACCTGAGCTTCTATAACCCCGAGGCGGGCGAGTACGAACTCGATTCGTTCCTGGCCGACGGCGAGCGGGAATTCGGCGGCTACGACATCCTGCTGCTCTGGCACGCGTATCCGCGGATCGGCCTGGATCCGCGCAATCAACTCGACTTCTACCGCGACATGCCCGGAGGGATGGCCGGGCTGCGCGAGCTTGTCGATCGGCTGCACGAGCGGGGCGTCCGGGTTTTCATTAATTATAATCCGTGGGATGTCTCGACCCAGCGCGAAGGGAAATCCGACGAGGAGATGCTGGCCGAACTGGTGGCCGAACTGGATGTGGATGGGATTTTTCTGGACACGATGACGGGCGATTCGCCCGAGCTGCGCCGGCGGGTCGAGGCCGTCCGGCCCGGCATTGTGCTCGCCCCCGAGAGCAGCCCGACGATCGACAATCTTTCCATCTGCAGCGCGTCGTGGGCGCAGTGGCTGGACGACGACGAAAATCCGCCGGGCCTCGAGGTGCGCAAATGGCTCCAGCCGCGCCACATGCGCTGGCAGACGCGCCGCACGAGCCTCAGCCACCGCGAGGAGATTCGCCGCGCGTTCTTCAACGGCAGCGGGATGCTGGTGTGGGAGAACATCTTCGGGGCGTGGAACCGCTGGTCGGCGCGCGACCGGCAACTGTGGCGCCGCGCGGCGGCGATCCTGCATCACTTCCAGGACAACTTCGCCAGCGACGAGTGGGACCCGTTCTACCCCGCCACGGAGGTCGCGCGCGACGCGCACCAGATCTCGATCAATCGCTGGCCGGGCCGCGACGCCACGGTGTTCACGCTCTACCGGAAGGACGACCCGGATCTGGATCTGATGCGGTCGGGGCTGAGGCTCCCCGCGGGGTTGGAGGAACTCCCCCTGTTCAGCGTCGCCGACGAGCCGGAGATGGAGTATTTCGACTTGTGGAACGGGCGCCCGGCCCGCATCGAACGCGGCGGCGAGCGGGTCACGGTCTACGGCGCGCTTGATAAGTTGACGGGTCTGGGCTGCATCGCCGCCGTGCGGCGCGAGGCGGTCGATGCCGCGTTCCGCGCGCTGCTGGAAAAGCAATTGAACGAAGCGGACCGGCTGTCGGTGGCGGAGGACGCGCGCGGCGGCATCAAGTCGGTCGTGCTGCCGCGGCCCGTCGAGCCGATCCGGCCGGTCGACGCCAGCAACCCCCCCGAAGGGATGGTGGCGGTGCCGGGCGGCGAGGTTCATCTGCGCATCACGCACCAGCGGCGCGAGTGCGGCTGCTACCCCGATCCGGACATCCCGGCCAGCCGGTACAAGCGGTTTACGATCGGCACCCCGCACAACGGCCAGATCGAGCATGACTACACGGAGAAGGTCGCGCCGTTCTGGATTGACGAAGCGGCGGTCACCAACGCGCAGTTCAAAGAATTTCTCGACCAGACCGGCTACCGGCCGCGGCATCCCGAGAATTTCCTCAAGCATTGGCCGAATGGCGAGATGCCGCCGGAATTGGCCGATCACCCCGTCGTGTATGTCGATCTGAACGACGCCCGCGCCTACGCCCAGTGGGCCGGCAAGCGGCTGCCGACCGAGGCGGAGTGGCATCTGGCCGCGCAGGGAACCGACGGGCGCAAGTGGCCGTGGGGCAATGAATTCGACGAACAGAACCCCGATCCCACGCTCGTCAACACGACCGGGGCGACGCTGCCCGCGCGCTCGCTTCCCGCCGGCCGCAGCCCGTATGGCTGCTATCAGATGTCGGGCAACGTTTACGAGTGGACCGAGAGCGAACGCGACGACGGGCACACGCGCTTCTGCATCATCCGCGGCGGCAGTTACTACAAGGCCACCGGCAGCGACTGGTACATGGACGGCGGCCCGCGGCCGTGCGACCACCATGCGAAGTTCATCATGATGTGGCCGGGCCTGGACCGCTGTGCGACGATCGGCTTCCGCTGCGTGACCGAGATGCGGCGGAGGTGAGCGGCAGGAGGTTCGGGAGCCGAGGACGAGGGACGAATTATTAGGGACGAATTTTTAATGAAAACGCCGCCTGGCGCGGCGGAATTTACAGCGAAACGGAGGGCGAGCATGCGCCGGCCCATTACGAATGGAAATCGCATCGGGATTCGTGTTCTGATCCTGATCGTGTCGATCTTCGTTTCATGGAGGTTCACGATGGCATTCGCCCAGGCCGATCCCGCGGCCGACCAGCAGCAATTGCTCCGACTGAATCGGGCCACGTTCTCCCCCAGCGAGGGCGCCTGGTGGGCGATGAGGGACATGGAAGGGGTTCTGCGGTTCGTCCTGACCGACGTCTATCTGTGCGCTCCGCAGCCGGGCCAGGACCGCGACGCATGGCTCGCGACGATGCGCGAGTATCGCGAACAGCGCCGCGCGGGGGGCCACGTTCCCGGCACCGGCCGGTTCCGCGACGTGATCAGCCTCAATTTCCAGGGCAAGGGCTACCGCGGCTGGGTGCGGCTGGTGGATGAGCTGGGGAAGGCTTACGCGCTGCAACCGGGCGACCGGCTGCGCGTCACGGTCGAGGCCCGCTGGCTCGCCGGCAACAACGAGCTGTGCCTCGGTTTTGATTACAACGACGCCGAGAGCGGCAAGTGGCAGGGCTGGAGCAACGTCGTCGAGACGTTCGAGATCCCGCAGGACGGCGAATACCACCGGCTGACGACGGAAGTCGTCGTGCCCGAGGGCGCTCCCGCCGGCACGTATCTGAAGCCGCTGATCGGCATGGACACGGCGCACAATCCGGAGCCGGGACAGCTCGAAATCAAGGAGATCGACTATCAACTCGATGACGCCGAGCGGATGGAAGCCGTGCGGGCGGCAATCGGCGATCAGCGGCTCGCGCCGCTCGATCAGGCGACCTACGACCACCCCGGCCGCGCCTGGATGACCGGCGCCTTCACCTGCCACTTCACGTTCATGTACGACCTGAGCTTCTACGATCCGGAGGCCGGCGAGTACACGCTCGATTCGTTCCTGGCCGACGGCGAACGGGAATTCGGCGGTTACGACATCCTGCTCCTGTGGCACGCCTATCCCCGCATCGGTCTGGACCAGCGCAACCAGCTTGATTTTTACCGCGACATGCCCGGCGGCCTCGAGGGCCTGCGCGAACTGGTGAACGACGCGCATGACCGCGGCGTCATGGTTTTCATTAATTATAACCCTTGGGATGTCTCGACCCACCGCGAGGGGATGACCGATGAGGAAATGCTGGCGGCGCTGGTCGGCGAGATCGGCGTCGACGGCATCTTCCTGGACACGATGAGCGGCGATTCGCCGGTGCTGCGCCAGAAGCTCGAGGAAGTCCGGCCCGGCATCTCGCTCGCCCCGGAGAACAACCTGACGGTCGAAAGCCTGTCGATCTGCAACGGCTCGTGGGCGCAGTGGCTGGGCGACAGCGATTGCCCGCCCGGCCTGGAGCATCGCAAGTGGCTCATCCCGCGGCACATGCGCTGGCAGATCGCGCGCAACAACTACACGCATCGCGACGAGATCCGCCGCGCGTTCTTCAACGGCAGCGGCATGATGATCTGGGAGAACATTTTCGGCGTGTGGAACCGCTGGAACGCGAGCGACCGCCGGGTCTGGCGCCGCGCGGCCGCCATCCTGCACGAATATCAGGAGAACTTCGCCAGCGACGCGTGGGAGCCGTTCTATCCGGCCTATCCCGTGCCGAGCGAGGGACCGGACGCGCTGTACAAGACCGACGGCATATTCATCAACCGCTGGCCCGGCGAGCGGGCGACCGTCTACACGCTGTACAAGAAGGAGCCGGACGTCTCGCCGCACTCATGGTACGGCCGCTCGTTCTGGCATCAGGCGACGTATGTGCCGCTGTTCGACGTCCCCTATGAGCCGGGCGTCCAGTATTACGATCTGTGGAACGGCCGGCCGGCGCGCACCGAGCGCCAGGGAGACAAGGTCGTGATCCATGGTTTCCTGGATCGACTGTCGGGGCTGGGCTGCATCGCCGCCGTTCCCGAGGCGAAGATGGATGAGGCGTTCAACGCGTTCATCGAGAAGCAGCGGTTGGAAGCCGACCAGATCCCCGTGGCCGACGACCTGCGCGGCGGAATCGAATCGCCGCTGGAGATCCGGCCGTTCGAGCACACCGAACCGGGCCGGCTCGATCAGCCGCCCCAGGGGATGGTGGCGGTTCCCGGCGGTCCGGTGCGCGTGCAGGTGACGCACCAGCGGCGCGAATGCGGCTGCTATCCCGACCCCGGCACGCCGGCCGACCAGTGGGAGAAATTCACCCACGGCACGCCGCACAACGGCCAGGTCCGGCACGACTACACCGTCGACGTGGCGCCGTTCCTGATCGACGAGGCGGCGGTGACTAACGCCGAATTCAAGCGGTTCCTGGACGAATCGGGTTACCAGCCGCGGCATACGAAGAATTTCCTCAAGCACTGGCCCAACGGCCAGATGCCCGCGGAACTGGCCGATCATCCCGTCGTGTATGTGGACCTGGACGATGCGCGCGCCTATGCGAAATGGGCCGGCAAGCGCCTGCCGACCGAGGAAGAATGGCACCTGGCCGCGCAGGGCACCGACGGGCGCAAATGGCCATGGGGCAACGAGGAGCCCGACGCCGACCGGGCGAACACGACCGGGGCGACGCTGCCCGTGCGCGACCTGCCCGCCTCGCGCAGCCCCTACGGCTGCTATCAGATGTCGGGCAACGTGTATGAATGGACCGAGAGCGAACGCAGCGACGGTCACACCCGGTTCTGCATCATCCGCGGCGGGAGCTACTACAGCGCCACCGGCAGCGACTGGTACATGGACGGCGGCCCGCGGCCGTGCGATCACCACGCCAAGTTCATCATGATGTGGCCCGGCGTCGATCGCTGTTCGACGATCGGCTTCCGCTGTGTCAAGGACGTGGCGTCCTGAATTGCTTGGAATCGACGAACGGCTGAACTCTTGGGAAAGGAGTCGACAATGACTCAATCGGTCCTGCTGGGGTTGTTGATCGTGGTTCTGGCGGCGGTGTTCCAGGGGAGCTTCATGGTTCCCATGGCGTATGCCCGGGGGTGGAAGTGGGAGAATTCCTGGCTGGTCTTCTCCGTGCTGGGCATGGTGGTGTTCAACTGGCTGTTCGCGCGGATGCTGGTGCCGTCGCTGGGCGAGATCTTCGCGGCGGCGACGTTCGGCGATCTGGTCGTTCCCGCCCTCTCCGGCCTGCTGTGGGGGATCGGCGCCGTCTGCTTCGGCCTGGGGATGGCCGCCGTCGGGTTCGCGCTGGGCTACGCCTTCATCATGGGCCTGGTGCTCAGCCTGGGGGCGTTCATTCCGATGGTGGTCAACCATCCGGAGGAGATCGCCTCGGCCAAGGGTCTGCTGATCCTGCTGGGGCTGGCGACGATGATCGGCGGCATCGCGATCAGCGGTCTGGCCGGCATCCGCAAGGAACGGGAGCAGGGCGCGCGCACGGGCGAGATCACCAAGACGACCAATCTGTCGATGAAGATCGGGTTGGTGATCTGCGTGTTCGCCGGGATTTTCTCGTGTCTGCCCAATATCGGCTTCGACATGAGCCGCGGCCTGATGAGCGTCGCGCTGGAACATGGCGCGCCCGAGCAATGGGCCGGCAACGTGATCTGGGCCGTGCTGTTCACGTTCGGCGGCCTGGCCAACCTGATCTACTGCGGCTACTTGCTGAAGAAGAACGGGACGGCGGGGGCGTACGGCGGCGCGGGCATGGGGCGCAATCTGGGGCTGCTCGCCCTGATGTCGGCGATGTGGATCGGCAGCTTCGTGCTCTACGGCATGGGCGCGCGGATGATGGGCGCGTGGGGCACGGTGATCGGCTGGTCGGTGTTCATCGCGCTGGCGATCGCGGTGGGCGCCCTGTGGGGCATTGCGCAGGGCGAGTGGCGCAACACGTCCGCCGCGACGCGGCGGCTGATGCTGGGCGGCGTCGCCGTCCTCGTGCTGGCGATCTTCGTCTTTGCCTACAGCGGCAGTCTGTAACATTCAATCCCAGGGAGAGATCTGATGCAGAAAATCCTCGTCATCGGCAGTTACAACGTCGGGCTGACCGTGCTCGGCTCGCGCATCCCGCGGCCCGGCGAAACGGTGCTGGGCGACCGGTTCGACATGGGCCCGGGCGGCAAGGGTTCCAACCAGGCGATCACGATCGCCCGGCTCGGCGGCGACGTCACGTTCCTGGCCAAACTGGGGCGCGACATTTTCGCCGACGATGCGCTGCGGCTGTTCGAGCGCGAGGGCTTGGATGCCAAGCACCTCCTGTTCGATCCGGAGGCGCACACCGGCGCCGGCATCATCTTCGTCAATGCGGAGGGGCAGAACGCGATCGGCGTGGCGCCCGGCGCCAATTACCGGCTCAGCACGGCCGATCTGGACGCCGCCGAGGCGCTCTTCACCCAGTCGCGCTACCTGCTGATGCAGCTCGAAACGCCGCTGCCGGTGGTCTACCACGCCATCGAGAAAGCCCGTGCCGCCGGCGCAACGGTGATCCTGAACCCGGCCCCGGCCCAGCCGATCGAGCCCCGGTATCTGGCGAAGATCGACATCCTGACGCCCAATGAGACGGAAGCCGAAATCCTGACCGGCGTCGCGGTCAACGATGTGCCGACGGCGTTCGAGGCCGCGCGACGGCTGCGCGACCAGGGGGTCAAGCAGACGATCGTGACGCTCGGCGAGAAGGGGAGCGTGCTGGTCGAGGCGACGCGCGAGACGCACTTCCCGGCGCCCAAGGTCCGTTCGGTGGATACCACCGGCGCCGGCGACGCGTTCAACGGCGGATTGGTCTACGCGCTGGCCGACGGACGGACGATCGACGAGGCGATCGGCTTTGCCTCGCGCGTGGGGGCGTACTCGGTGATGAGCGTCGGCGTCGTCCCCGGCCTGCCGAGGCAGGCCGATCTGGAGCGCTTCGAACGGGAGGGCGGCCATGTCGGGGCCCACGTTGACGCATCGTGAGCGGGTCGAGCGCGCGTTGGCCCACGAGACGACCGACCGGCCGCCGCGTGATTTCGCCGCCGAGCCGGACGTCTGGCGCCGCCTGCGCGCGCACTACCGCACCGACAGCCACGAGGAGATCCTGCGGGCGTTCGACACCGACTGCCGCATTGTCTCCTATGACTGGGAGGCGTTCTTCCGCCCGCCCGACACGCCGGCCGATGCGCCGCGCGCCCACCGCGCCTGGAAGCGCCTGCTCGCGTCCGACAGCTACCTCGATCCGTGGGGCGCCCGCCGCACGATCACCGTCAATGAGTATTCCACCTATGAGGAACTGAGCGACTATCCGCTGGCGGGGGCGGAATCAGTCGAGGATCTGGCGCGCTACGCCTGGCCCTCGCCCGACTGGTGGGACTTCAGCCAACTGCGCGCGGTGATCGAGCGCGTCAATCCCAACCGGGAATACCACCTGCGCTGGCGCTGCGGATCGATCTTCGAGACGGCCTGGTCGCTGCGCGGTTTCGACCGCATGCTGCTCGATCTGGTCGTCGCGCCCGACATCGCCGGCTACATCATGGATCGCATTCTGGAAATCCATCTGGAAAATCTGGCGCGCGTGATGGCTGCGGCGGGCGACCTGATCGACATGGTGTACACGTACGACGACGTCGCCTCGCAGCAGGCGCTGCTGATGTCGGCCGACATGTGGGGCCAGCTCATCCGGCCGCGGCAGGAGCGGCTGTTCGCCGCCGCCAAGGGCTACGGCAAGCCGCTGATGCTGCACTGCTGCGGAGCGGTGGCGCCGCTGATCGACGAGCTGATCGACCTGGGGCTCGACGTCCTCAACCCGGTGCAGCCGCTGGCGGCGGGGATGGATCTGGAACGGCTCAAGGAGCGCTACGGCGACCGCCTGACGTTCCATGGCGGCATCGACATCCAGGAACTGCTGCCGCGCGGCACGCCGGAACAGGTGCGGCGCGAGGTTGAGCGGGTGACCGGCATCCTCGGCCGGGATGGGGGCTACATTCTGGCGCCCGCGCATCATGTGCAGGCCGATACGCCCGTGGAGAACGTGCTGGCGCTGTACGGCCTGTCCTGAAGCGAAAGCCGCGGCGCAGGAGCGGAAAAAAAATCCGTCGGATCGACCCGATCCGACGGATTCTGGTTTGGAATGGGGTGAACCCGCTCGCGCGAATCCGCGCCGGCTACCGGGCTTCGTTGAGGATGCGCGTGCCCTTGGTCGCGATCCGCCGGCAGACTTCCTCGACGCCCGCCTCGCCGGCCCACACGTGCTCCAGCTCCATGTTGATCATGCTGACCAGTTCCTGATAGGCCGAGGTCTCAGGCCGCAGGCGTCCGAAGTCGAGCGCATCGATGAAATACTTCTGATGATCGGGGGGATTAAGGTTGTGGAATTCGGGGCTGTTGGCGACCTCGAGGAAGACCGGCGTCATGATGTTTTTCATGGCGAACATGCGGGCGCCCTCGCCGCCGCAAATGAATTCAATCACCTTCCACGCCTGCTCGGGATGCTTTGCCTCGGCCGGGATGGAGAAGCATGAACCGAAATTGGCGATCGCCCGGCCGGCCGGGCCGATCGTCGGCATCGCGACATCCCACTTGAAGTTTGCGCGGGCGATATACTCAGGAACGGCCCAGTGACCGTTCCAGGTGATCGCCACCTGGCCGGACTGGAACGGATCGATCTGGGCGGTTTGCACGGCCTCGCGGATCGTCGCCCCATGCTTCAGCCGCATGTCGGCAATCCACTGGATCGCTTCGATGACCTTCGGATCGTCGAACGTGCAGCGGGTCGGATTCTTCGGGTCGTCCACGCTGTCGCCGCCGAACGACCAGATCGCCAGCTCCCACGGGGGCAGGGCGCTGCCCCAGACGTCGATGTTGCCGTCGCCATCGCGATCGCGGGTCAGCTTGCGCGCGATCTCCAGATAGTCGTCCCACGTCCAGTCGGGGCCGGGCACTTCGACACCCGCTTCCTCGAACATGTCGAGGTTGAAGAACGGGATGATGACGGCCGTGTCGCACGGCAGGCCGTAGAGCCGCTCATCGATCTGAAGCCATTCGAGCGGCGTGTGATGGTAGGCGTCGAGGCTGATCAGCTCGCTGGCGTTGACCTGGTCGGTCAGATCCATCAGGGCGTTCTTCTTGACGAACCCCGGATAGAAGCCCGATTCCATCAACACAATGTCGGGCGGATTGCCCGACGCGGTGAGGGTAAAGAACTTCGTCCAGTAGGCCTCGTAGGGGACATTGAGGACCTTGATCTTGATGTCGGGATATTTTTCCTCGATGGCGGTGACCGCCTCGTGCCAGATCCCCTGCTCAACGGGCGACCCCATCCGCAGATAGAGCACCACGGCATCATCCGGCGTCTTGGAGCAGGCGGCCGCCAGCCCCAGCGCCAGGCAGATCAGGAGCCCGCAGGCCCGCGTCGTGAGCAGTTTGAGAGGCATCAGATCCGTCCCCCGTTATCCGACTTCGACAGGGCGCTTGCGCCGCGCGGCATTGCCCGTCAGCACGCGAGTCGTCTCGCGAATGCACAATTCGGGTTTGATGCGCACATGGTATTTCCCGGCATCTTCCAGATCCTCGCCGGCCTGGCGGCTCCTGATTCGCTCCAACAGCCGCTCGACGGCCGTGTTGGTGATCCCCTTGATGTGCAGGTCAACGGTCGTCAAGCGCGGGCTCATTTCACTGGCCATCGAGATATTGTCAAACCCCACGACCGCCAGATCCTCCGGGATCCGCATCCCCCGCTTGTGCAGCAGATGGATCAATTCGATGGCCAGCCGGTCGTTGCCGGCGCAGACCACCTCGGGCGGTTTGGGCAGACGCATCAGGCGGTCGAGGACCGCGGGCAGATCCGCCGCGCGCGGGCAGTCGCACAGATATTGCGGGTCGTAATACAGGTTATTCTCCAGCAGGCCGCGCTTGTAGCCGTCGACGCGCCCCAACCAGCTGTGATGGAGTTCGGCCTCCAGATCGCCAATGAACGCGATCCGTTCGTAGCCGTTCTGCTTGAGGAAGCAGATCAATTCATACAGGCCCGTTTCATCGTCGGCGCGGACGCTGTCGACGCCGATCGGCTCGCCCTCGCCGATGAAGACGACGGGGCTGGCGGCGTCCTTCAGGCGCCGGTGATATTCCTGGTCATACTGTTCGCGCGACGTGGCCAGCAGGATGCCGTCGACGCGGTAGTTCATGAACGTTTCGAGATACATCTCCTCGACGGCGTTGGAGTCGTTGGTGACGCCGAGCAGGACGCTGCGCCTGGCCTCCGCCAGGCGCGTGGTGATCTCGGTGATCATGTCGGCGAAGAACGGGTTGGCGACGTTGGGGACGATGCAGCCGATGATGTTGGTTTTGCCCGAGGCCAGGCTGCGGGCGATGTGATTATGCTTGTAGCCCATCTGCTGCGCCACAAGCTGGACGCGCTGGATCGTCTCGGCCTTGATCATCGGATCGTTGCGCAGGGCGCGCACCACCGTGGAGCGCGCCAGGCCGACGATCTCAGCAATGCGTTTGGTGCTGACCTGAGTGGAGTTGGAGGAGGTTGTCTTTTTTCCCATTCTGGTTCGACAGTCGGGCATTTCCGGGAGGATGCCTGGATTTCTCGCTTTCAGCGCGCCGGCCCGCGGGGGCTGGCGCCATCGTTCTTGGTTGGGGGCGGCAATCCGTGACCGGGCCGATCGTGGCGCGCCCGGCAACACCCGATTTTATCATATGATAATGCCGACATCGCAGGTGGTCAAGCGCCATCAAAAGCGAGTTAAACGGCATCAACGGGCTGGCGGGTTCGAGAGGCGAATTCTGGAGAGGGCCTTTGGGGGCGATTACGAGACGAGAGACGATGAGGACGAGAGACGATTTTGTTGAAACGGGGCATTCCCTACCTTGGCGAATCCGATTATGATCTTGGGATTTGCTCCCCGGCAGGGAGCGGCGGGCGGTCAGCATCGGTGTCCGAACAGCTTCCCACCACCGAATCCGTGGCCGCCCCGCACATCGGGCAAGGTCCGCGGATTTTCTACTTCATTCAGTTCGCCTCGGGCGGCGCGTTTTTTCCGTACCTGAGTCTGTACTACAAGAGCATCGGGCTGGGCGAGCAGATGAACATTCTGCTCGCCGCGACGCCGGTCCTGCTGCTCGTGGCGGCCCCCATGTGGGGGATCGTGGCCGACAAGACGCGCGCTCACAAGCAGATCCTCGTGCTGGCGCTGGTCGGCACGATGCTGATGGCGTTCGTGATGCTGCACATCCGCTCGTTCGGGCTGATGCTCGCCGCGGTGATCGCCTTCGCCTGTCTGTTTGCGCCGATCATCCCGCTGATCGACAACACGACGCTGGAGCTGCTGGGCAATCGGCGCGATCTCTACGGCCGGCATCGGATCGGCGGGACGCTGGGGTGGATGCTCTCGGCCCTGGTTTCCGGCTGGATGGTCGACCAGATGGGCCTGCGCTGGGCCTTTCTCGGTTACATCCTGCTGGCGGGGCTGGCGGTGCCGGCGGCGCTGCGCCTGCCGGTGCATGGCGGGCCGATGGGCCTGAGCCTGGCGGCCGGCGTGCGGGCTTTCGTCGGCAACCGGCGCTGGATCCTGTTTCTGGGCGCGATCACGACGGGAGGCTTCGGCATTTCGCTGATCCATCAATACTGGGCGGTTCATCTGGACGATCTCGGTTATTCGAGAACGTTTCTCGGCGTCACGATGCTGCTGATGGTGGCCACCGAGATCCCGGTCATGCTCTACGCTTCGCAGATCGTCCGGCGCTACGGCCCGCCGCGGCTGCTGATCGTGGCGCTGCTGGTGATGGTTGTGCGCCTGATCGGCTACTCCGAACTGCACGCGGCCTGGCAGATCCTGGGCTTGCAGTGCCTCCATGGGGCGACGTTCAGCCTGATGTGGATTGCGGGGGTAGCCCATGCCCGGGCCATCGCGCCCGAGGGGATGGGGGCGACGGCCCAGGGGCTGTTTTCGGCCGCGTTCTCGGGGATCGGAGTCACGCTGGGGGCCTTGATCGGCGGCGGCATCTACCACGCCTACGATTCCAATGTGATGTATCGCGCCG
>ERZ795030.1555-NODE-1555-length-30536-cov-26.043174_pt1 | contig 30536 bp, 33 predicted proteins | sample MGYA00375122_ERZ795030 | MGnify/ENA primary metagenome ERZ795030 (study PRJEB30165, sample SAMN05720146) | activated sludge metagenome | isolation source: anaerobic digester from wastewater treatment plant | place: Japan | collected 2015-04-20 ... | reverse complement strand
GCATATCCTGCAGAAACGGGGTGGTAACAATGGTATACTCCCCGTTCATGTACGTAGGTTTTTGAGCTTTGAAGTGTACCATAGGCGTATTCCTCATCAAGCGTTCTTTCCTTTGCCGAATGCATCGGATCGAACCTCTGATTCAACTATCGTAACAAACCGTTAGATTTTCAAGTAGTAAAGATAGGAATTCGACTCATTTCCCTTGAGGGTGAGCGTCTCGCTGTTTCCGTCTTTGCTGTTGGAGAAGACGATCGTTACATTCAGAGGGATGCCGCTTTCGCTTAATGAAAAGCCGCTGTCCTCAAGAAAGAGGAGCTTGCCCTCCTTCGGCATCGAGTTTTCAAACTCCAGCAATACGTCAAGTGATACACCCTCGACTCCGCTTGAGAGGATCTCAATCGTTTTCAGCTTTCCGCCCAGTTCACCGATCGTCTTCACTTCACCGGCCTCATCAAGCTCCCACACGGTTTCCCTGATCCGCTCGACGATCGAGAGCGCCTCCTCCGAGGTCGGGGGACTGACCGGATGATAGCTGCACCCGTAGCACCCGAACACCGAAAGGGCGACGATGATGACCGCGAAGGTGGAAAGAATGATGACTTGGGCTTTCCCGACCTTCTTCGTTTCTTCTTGTTTGCTGCTCATGGCATGCTCCTATAAATGATTTGCTTCATTGTCAAAGAAAAGAAGAGAAAACGGGAGTTGTAAAAATAATGCGTATCCGGGCTTCTACAGTCTTTTTCTACCGAGCGTCACCACAAAGAAGAGCAGCATCGCCGCGTGCTTGAGCCTTGGCCGGGCGAAAAGGGCGGAAGCGACGGATGTGAAATAGCGGGCGCCGCTTGAATCGAACCGCTTCAGCAAAAGGAGCTCGCTTTTGGTATTGTGATGGATGTAGTGGTGAAGGAACGTGCGCTCGCTTTTTGCAAGGTGATGTCGATTGATCAGGTGTTGGAGCTTGTCCATCGTGAAGGCGACCTGATCGAAGATATGTTGGGAACGCAAGCTCATCCGCTTCTTGCTGGTGATCGCCGAAGGGTTCAGATGGTAGATGTATCCGTCATATTCGACTGAAAGGAAAACGGGGTCCTTCATCGCGCATGCAAAGAGCACCACGCTGTCTTCGGAGAAGAAATATCTGAAATCGCCGGGTATCGCCAGCTCATCATAGACGGCAAGGAGGAGCTTGCGATCGTAGGCTTTCCCGGGGGTTCCCAGCGTCGTGAAGGCGTATCCGCCGATAGATTTTTTGAACATGCTTTCGAGCAAGCGCTCTCTTGACCGGACGGGAAAGGACCGTGTCGATGATTTATACCATGGGGGAGGGGGGACGGTTTTCACACCATAGAAGATTACCGATGCAGGCGAACCATGAAGATGTTCATGGAGTTGGCTCAGACAATGCTCATCCAGCTCGTCATCCGGGTCGAGAAAGACGATATATCTTCCTCTTGCGTGTTCGACGCCCATTCTGCGGGCATGATAGGTTCCCCGGTTTCGTTCATGCTTCACGATGCGGATCCGCGGATCCCTTTCGGCATGCCGGGCGACAATGTCGATGCTTCCATCGGTGCCGCAATCGTCGACAAAGATCATTTCAAAGGCTTTGAAGCACTGGCTTTGAAGGGAGACGATCGCCCGTTCAACGAATTGGGCCACTCGATAGGTGGGCAGTACCACTGAGAAAACAATGCCGGAGACGCTGTTCGACCAGGAGCTTCTTGACAAAAACCCCCACCTCGTTGTCATCAAATCGATCTCAAAATCCTTCGGGGTTCCCGGTCTTCGCCTCGGGGTGCTTGCGACGACGAACGGGACCATCATGAAAAGAATCTCCAAGGAGATGTCGATCTGGAACATCAACTCATTTGCAGAATACTTCATGCAGATCTGGGGCAAGTACCGAAGCTATCAAGGCTCCCTGACTCTGATTAAGGAAGCCCGGATCCAATTTGAGAAGGAGCTGGAATCAGTTGAAAACCTCACCGTGTTCCCTTCCCGGGCGAACTACATCCTCTGCGAAGTGCATGCGCCCGTCTCCTCCCATGACCTGGCGGTCAGGCTCCTTGTAGAGGAGGGGCTGTTGATCAAGGACCTCTCCAAAAAGAAGGGAATTGCTCCAAGACAGTGCATCCGGCTTGCGGTCCGGACGAAGGAAGAGAACACCCGGCTGGTCGAAGCATTGAAGAGGCATCTGGGGCCATTATGATCTTCCTTGTCGGCTACGAGCATGCTTTTTCAAAAACCCTCCTGCATTCTTCGAAAGATAACCCCAATACCAGCCCGGCAACACCGAGGGTTTGGTGATATGCACATGATAGAGGATTGTCAGATCCATTGCTCTCAACCGAAACGGGTTGTATGCTATCCCGTTTGCCCGAAGACTCTTCAACGTGCGAGCATTTGAATCAGGAAAAAATACAGGGCTTTTTCTATTTTGCAAGAGCCTCTATATGAAAAGAAATGTTACTTAGAGGTCTAGCCTTATTTATAAGTAAAATAAATGATTGAAAATTTTACTTAGAAAAGGTATGTTTACGTTAAGTAAAATACATTTAACTTAAGAGGTGATGATCTTGAAATTGGAAAATAACAGAGCAGGAATAGTGAAGAGAATGCAGAGTGGCTACGGGTGTTTTATTCCTCACAATCTAAAAGACCTGACAATAACTATAGATGATGATATGAATAGGTTGATACATAGAGCATATCTGCTTTTAGGAAGATTAGATGGTATGGCGATTACGCTTCCGGATATTGACCTTTTCGTATCCATGTATGTCCAGAAAGAAGCTGTAATCAGTTCTCAAATAGAGGGAACGCAGGCTTCGCTCGTGGATGTATTGCAAAAGGATAGGAAAAATAAAAAAACAAAAGATACGGAAGAAATTGTCAACTACGTCAAAGCAACCAACTACGCTTTCAAAAGGCTCAATGAGCTTCCTTTATGTATGAGATTGATTAAAGAAACCCATGCAGTGCTGCTATCTAATGTTAGAGGGGAAGAAAAAATGCCGGGTGAATTTAGAAAATCTCAAAATTGGATAGGTCATGTAGGTTCAACGCTACAGAACGCAAGTTTTATTCCTCCTGAACCGAGTGAGATGGATATTTGCCTCAGTGATTTAGAAAAATATATGCATGAGGAAACTGCAATTTCAAATCTGATAAAGATTGCCTTGATTCACTATCAGTTTGAAACGATACATCCGTTTTTAGACGGAAACGGAAGAATGGGCAGATTGCTCATTGTTTTATTTTTAAAAGAACGAGGCTTAATTGAATATCCTGTTTTGTATTTAAGTTATTTTTTCAAAAAAAACAGGAATACATATTATGAGCTTCTCAATAATGTTCGTATCAAGGGACATTTTGAAGAATGGATTACATTTTTCATAGAAGGTATTTGTGAAATATCTGAAGATGCTATCATGTCAATTCAAAAAATTGTTGAACTCAAAAAGAATGACACGGAAAAAATTCGTTCATGTTCCAAAGGGAATTTATCAAATTTGCTTTCAGTGTATGATTATTTACTGAAACATCCGTTTATCGAAGCAGATGATATAAAAGATTTATTAGACCTCAGCAAGCCGACCATACATAAGATTTTGGACAACTTAACGGAACTTGGCATATTGGAACTTGTAGATGAGGAAAAGAAGAGATACAGACAATATGTCTATAAAAAATATGTGGATATTCTTTCGGAAGGAACGATACTATAACAGGCAACACGTAAGCAGAGCATACATTACATCAATCAGAACAGCCGATCGGTCGTGGCGCTGAAGAGGCACCTGGGATCATTGTAATCTTCCTCGGGGTGTTTTCTTTGAATATGAGCATGCTTTTTCAAAAAACCTCTTGCATTCTTCCTTAAAACGGTTCATCATAAAGGTTTACTAGGGGGGGGGTGGGGAGATGCGCGAACATCTGACGATGATGATCAAACCGGCGTCGGCTGCGTGCAATCTTGCCTGTGACTACTGTTTTTACCTCGATACGGCGAGAAACAGGAGCGTCCACCATCACCCGGTCATGAGCGATGAGGTTGCGGGCAAGATCATCGACAAGAGCATGGCTCTTGCTCGGAACATCCAGTTCGTCTTCCAGGGAGGGGAGCCTTCCTTGGCCGGTCTTTCATTCTTCGAGCGCTTTGTTTCGCGCGTCAATGAACGGCAGGGGGAGGGGCAACGGATCACCTGGGCGTTTCAGACCAACGGGGTGGGGTTGGACCGGTCTTGGGCCGACTTCTTCAAAGCCCATGGGTTTCTGGTGGGGATCTCGTTTGATGGGACGCGCCGGCTTCATGACCTCCATCGCGTCGACCGCCAAGGTCTGGGAAGTGGCCGGAGCGTGTTGAATACGATTGATCTGTTCACAAAGGAAGGGGTGGACTTCAACATCCTGAGCGTTGTGACGAACGATCTCGTTGATAATGTGCAAATGCTCTATTCCTTCCTGAACGAGCATGGGCTACACTATCAACAGTACATCCCCTGCATCGATCCGATGCAGGGGGGGAAGCGTTTTTTGAGTGCCGAGGGGTATGAACGATTCCTCAAGGCCATGTTCGACTTGTGGTTTGATTCATTCATGAACCAAACCCCGGTCTCAAACCGTTTTTTCGATAATCTCGTGGGGATGATAGCCGGCTATCCCCCTGAGAGTTGCGATATGGCCGGCATCTGTTCCGTGCAATACGTTTTCGAAGCCAACGGGGATGTGTATCCTTGCGATTTCTATTGCACTGATGAGCATCGATTGGGAACCATCCTTTTCGATGAATTTTCGACCCTCGATGAACGACGCCGGGGAATGCGCTTCATCGAGGAGAGTTCTAACACGATCGATGGGTGTGAGACATGTCCGTGGAAGCACTTGTGTAGAGGCGGTTGCAAGCGTTATCGAAATGACGACGGGTATCGCTTCTGTTCGACAATGATGGGGTTTTTCCCCTATGTGATTGAACGATTGCACTACGTGGCCAAGCAGATAACTCCTCCTTAGTGGGGTACTGCATGAAAACTGAAATCAAGAAGGGGAAACCGGAAGTAAATGTAAAATTCTTTCTCCGCCTGTTCTGGGAGACATTCACCTTGAGCATGTCCGGCTTCGGCGGAGGATTTGTCATCGTCAGCCTGATGCGCAAGAAGATGGTCGCAAAGCTCGGCTGGATCGACCAGGATGAGATGATGGACTTCGTCATCATCGCCCAATCCGCACCGGGATCCGCCTCCGTGAACGTGGCGATGATGGTCGGTTATCATCTGGCGAGAACTCCGGGTGCGCTTGTCGCGACGTTGGGGACGGTTCTGCCGCCGATGATCATCGTCTCGATCATCAGCGTCATCTACACCATACTCCAGGGCAACGTCTGGGTCGACGCGGCGTTTCTCGGGATGAGACCGGTGGTCGCAGCGATCGTCCTTCAGGTTTCGTGGAAGTTCTTCAAACCGTTTCTCAAAGTGAAAGCGATTCCGGCGGTTCTGCTCTTCATCATCAGTTTCGTCCTGCTCTATATTCTGAAGGTCAGCATGATCGCACTGATTCTGGTGATGCTGGCGCTCTCCACCACGGCCAACCTCCTTGACATGAGGAGGAGGAAGAAGCGGATGGAGGAAGACATATGATGCTCTATCTCCAGCTGTTCTTAAGCTTCTTCCAAATCGGTCTCTTTTCAATCGGAGGCGGGTATGTGGCGATGCCGTTGCTTCAACACCAGACGGTCGATCTTCACGGCTGGCTTACCCAAGCCCAGTTCATCGACCTGATCACGATCGCCGAGATGGTCCCCGGCTCGATGTCGATCAACTCGGCCACGTTCATCGGAATCAAGATCGCGGGGATTCCCGGCGCAATCGTCGCCATCGTCGGAAACATTCTGCCCTCCTTCATCATCATGCTGATTCTCGCCAAGCTGTATGAGCACTTCAGCGAGCAGCGGATCATTCGCAACGTGCTCACGAGTGTTCGCCCGATCGTGGTCGCAGCGATCCTCACCGCCGCATTGATTCTTCTGGAGTTTGCCGTCGGAACGTTCAAACAACCCAACATCTTCGCAATCATCGTCTTTCTGCTGGCGTACACGCTGCTCAGTTCAAAAAGAATTCCGATGGGCCCTGTCTCCGTTTTGGGGGTCGGTGCGCTGGTCGGAGTCGCCAAGTTAGGTATAGTATATCTTCTAGAGGCAGGTATAGTAGTAATATGATTCGTCTGACAAAAGGTGTGTTTTATGATCTGGCCATCTGGATGATGGGTTTCGGGATGCTTGTCGGAGTCGTCTTTCCCTTTTTCATGGAATTTCTGGGAATGGACCCCTCGACCGTGTACACCGTCTGGTTTTTCAGTGTGTGTATTTTTTCCGGGCTCCTCGTCGGGGCGGTGAACATCCTCCTTGCCCATTGGGTCGTCGGCAGCAGGCTGAATATGCTTTCCACCCATATGGGCAAGATCGAAGACAAGCTGCATATGATCAGCGGCAGCGACACGATGGTGGACTGTTCCGCCCAGGACTGCCACCTTCTCGTGGACAGCACCGATGCGATCGGCCGTTCTTCGGCATCCTTCAACAGCCTGGTCGATACGCTTTCCTCATCCCTTCAATTGGAGATGCAGATTCGCTCCTACACCCGGATGCTCACGACCCACCTGGAAGTGGAAGCGCTCTGCCAGAACGCCCTTTCCAGCCTGCTTGAGCTGTTCAACATCGACGGCGGGGCAGTCTTGGTTGAAATCAAAGGGAACCTGAAACTCCTCGGTTCCAGCGGATTGGCAAACGGTGAGGAGCTTGGCAAGAACCCTCAGGTTCTCGATACGCTGAGCCAGTTAAACCGCAAGCGGATCGACATCCCGGTTCAAGCCGAGATTGACGGAGTCATTGCAAGGTTCCGTCCTCAAACGGTGCTGCTGTTTCCCATCATCTACAAAGGCCTGGGGATGGGAGTCGTCATCCTTGCCGCCAAGCATTCGATCCCCCGCGATGTGGAAAAGAACCTCGACCTCTTCATCTCAAGCCTCGCTCTTGCCCTGCACAACGCGGTTACCCACGATCAGATCCAACGGCTCGCCGCCGTCGATCCCCTGACCGGGGTGTACAACCGCCGCTTCGGGCTGACCCGCCTCCGCGAGGAGTTCATCCGGTCGGTGAAGCAGAACACCACGCTGGGCATCCTGATGATCGACGTGGACCACTTCAAGGATGTCAACGACACCTACGGCCACACGGTCGGCGACCGGGTCCTGCAGGGGATCGCCTCCAGCGCCCGCACCCAGCTTCGCGAAGGCGACCTGTTGATCCGGCTCGGCGGAGATGAATTCATGGTCGTCCTGCTGGGGGCCAGCGGAAACGACGTTCTGGAGGTCGGCGAAGCGATTCGACGGACGGTCAGCGAGCGGACCACCAGCTGGGGCGAGCAGCAGATCAAGGTCACCGTCTCGATCGGAGGCGCTTCCCTGGCGACCGCCAATGTGAAGGATGAACAGGATCTGATCGACGCCGCCGACAAGGCGCTCTATCAGGTGAAAGAGAGCGGAAGAAACAGAGTTGGAATCTGATGTGAAGAAGCCCGTCACCCTGCTCGCCCTTGATTTCGGCGGAGTCGTCGTCGAATTCATCGATGATGAGGTGCTGGAGGCGATGAGCAAACACACCGGGTTCGATCATCCGACCTTCACCGAGCGCTATTGGAGGCATCGCTCCGACTTCGACCGCGATCGCTACACCCTCCTCGAATACTGGCGGTTGGTGACCGGGGAAGAGAATCCGCCAATCGATGCGCTTGTCTCGCTGGACTTGGCCGGATGGAGCCGGAGCGACCCGGCGATCATCCGGTGGGCTGAAGGCCTCAAAGAGCGCGGCTTGAAGCTGGCCCTTCTTTCGAACATGGCTACTCCGACCTATGAAGCGCTGCAAAAGGATGAGCATTGGCCGACCTTCTTCGACTATTACATCATCTCCGGTGTTCTCAAGGTCAACAAACCGGACAGGGCGATCTACGAACACCTCATTGCCGTCAGTGGCACAAAGCCTTCCGAGATCCTGTTTATCGATGACCTCATGCACAATGTCCAAGCCGCCCAAGCGGCGGGCATCCATGCGATCCACTACCGGGGCATGGATGACCTTGCAACCATCCTGCGAAGCGAGCATCCCTCTTTATGGTATCCACGATCGTAACGAAGCGGGACGGCCGGGAGATTCAACGCGTTCAGAAGGTTGAAGGCTTTACATGGGAAGCGCTGCGGCCTCAAGCGCCTCCGTTTGACAGCCGAGCCATCGGGGAGATCGCCCGGCTCTATCAGGTCACCATCATTCCAAAGAACCCCGGCAAGTTTGGTTGGTTTGTCTTTTTTCGATTGGATGAAGACCTTCCGTTTCCTCTTGCCATGACTCAAGGGGAAATCACCTTTTTGGATCCCAACCTTGCATTCGCTTCATATGTGAATGGATTGGTTTCCAGAGGAGAAATCGCCGTCAACGATCGGTTGGTGGTCAATGACCCTGTTTTGAGGGAATATCTCGATCGTCTGGCTGCAAAAGGCCTTCTTTCAATTGCAAAAGGAACGGCCGATTCCCTGCGCTTCATGCCGATCTCCGACGAGCTGGGGTTCGCTTCATCAGTAGAAGGAGATCTTGTGGTGAACTCCCACTTCTTTCTGATGGACTCTTCCGACCTTGATTCTCCGTTCTGCACCCTCGGTTCTCCCTATGGACTCTCGGTTCATCAGGGACTTGTGGAGCTTCCGCCGCTGAATGAACGGCCGGCGCTGTTCGTAAGCAAGGCCGGTGAGACATGGATCGGGGTGCCGAAGCTTTCCGATCTGACGATCGAGGTCGACGGGATTCCCCTTAAAGGAACGATCCACACCCGAAGGGAAGGCCGATCGACTCCGCCCTCCGATAACCAGGAGATCGTCATTGTCGGCAGGAAGGTGGTCGGGGTTGCGACGGGAGGGAAGACCCCCATCCCCATGGCGGGGTTCGTGGTCAGCTGCAAAGAAGCGATTGAACCGGGGAAAGGGATCGTCACCTACAAAGGATATGAGGATATCCTCTTCGCGATCCAGGTGGGCCCGTCGATGATGAACGCCGGTGAGATCGTCGATTCCTTTGATTGCTTCTTCTACGATCCGAAGTGCAATGACACAGCCTTCCCTCCCACCGTCTATCCTCTGGACTTCAATACCGGCCGGGCCGCCCGGATCGCCCTTGGAACGAACAACGAAGGCAAGCCGATCCTGCTTTGGGCGGAAGGGGCGAGCAAGGTCAGGCATGTGCCGGGGGCGGGCAGCAGCGGCGCTTCCCTGCTTGAGCTTGCCCGCTTCTGTGAAGAGGAAGGGTATGGGAACATCGTCAACCTGGACGGAGGGGGCTCGGCCCAGATCCTGATCGATGGAAAACGGCAGCTGAAGATCTCCGACCGCCATCCCTCGGACGAGGAGGCGGAGCGCCCGGTTCCCCGGGTGCTGGTCTATACCACCCGGGGATCGACATCCGCCTCGTAATCGATCTCCTTGTACCCGAAGCCGTGGATCCGGTCATACTCCTGCCGGACGAGGGCAAGATTCCCTCCTTTTAGAGGTTTTCCTTCTCGTTGCATGTCCCAGCGTCTTTGCACCGCCGCCTGGATTAGGGGATCCATTTCCCAGTCATCGAGGCGGATTCTGCCTGCTTTGTCGGTCGGAACGGGTGTGCCGGCATAGAGCCGGTCGGTGAAAAGCCGCCAGATCTGCTCGGTGCACTGCTCGTGGATGCCCTGCTCACTCATCACCGCATAGAGGAGCGCCATGTAGAGCGGAACGACGGGAATCACCGCCGATGCGCGGGTCACCAGCGCTTTGTTCACCGAGACATACGCCCTCAGGGTCTTGGAAAGCACCCCGGCGGTCTTTTCCAGATCTTCCTTCGCTTTCCCGATCGTCCCTTCCCGGTAGACGGGGTAGGTCATCTCCGGTCCGATGTAGGAGAAGGCGACGGTGACCGCCCCTTCGGCAAGGAGGTTTCTTCCGTCAAGAAGATCGATCCACAGCTTCCAGTCCTCGCCCCCCATCACCTTGACCGTCTCTTCCGTTTGCTCGGCTGTAGCGGGCTCGATCGTCTCCTTCGTGATCGTGGGGTCGTCCAGGTTCACCGACAAGGCGGAGTAGGGCTTTCCGATCGGTTTTAAAACCGAGCGGTAGGTCGCCCCGGTCTTGGGGTCGATTCGGACGGGACTTGCCAGCGAGTAGACGATGAGGTCGACCTGTCCGAACTCCTTCTCGATGAGATCCGCCGTCCTCTCCTTCACTTCGTCGCTGAACGCATCGCCGAAGACGCTGAACGCCCTCAGATTGCTTTTTCGGGCGTGCTCTTCAAACACCTTGGTGTTGTACCAACCCGGGGTGGCGGTCTTCTTCTCGCCCGGTTCCCGCTCGAAGGAGACGTTGATCGTATCCGCCCCGCCTCCGAAGGCGGCGACGATCCGGGAGGAGAGGCCGTAGCCGGTGGACCCCCCGATGACGAGCACCCGGGCGGGCATCTTTTCCGGAACGGGGGAGTACAAAGATCCTTTCGGGTTCTTGACCCAGACGATCTGATCCTCGACATGGCGGCGGCACCCCAAGGGGTGGGCGGTCAGCGAAACGTTTCTCAGCACTTTTCTGGTGATGACCATCTCATTCCTCTCCTTTGACGAGGATGCACATCCAGGACGCCTCGGCGGCGACGGTTCCGTTGACCGTGATCGTCCCCTTCTGGCGAAGAACCATCTGAGAGATCCGGACGTTTTCGACGGTGATGACCGCCTCGTCCCCCGGTCTTACCTGCGAGCGGAACTTCGCCTTTTCGATTGTGGCGAGGACGAAGAGGGAGCCCAGGGGAATGATTCCCGCTTGGCCCAGCCCCGCTCCGCCCGCTTGGGCCATCGTCTCGATGAGGAGCACTCCGGGGACGACCGGGTAGTCGGGGAAATGCCCTTTGAAGAAGAAATGATCGGGGGTGAAGACCCGCTTTGCCACCGTGTGGGACTCATCCGCTTCGAGGATTTCGTCGACGAAGAGGAACGGATCGCGGTGGGGCAATATCTCTTGAGGACTCAGTTTCACTATATTCACTCCTTGTATGTGGTAAAGACAAGCACGCCGTTGTGGCCTCCGAAGCCGAGGGAGTTGCTCATCGCATAGCGTATCCTACCACTTCGGCCATGGTTCGGTACATAGTCCAAATCCATTCCCTCATCCGGCTCGTCGAGGTTGATCGTCGGCGGAAGCGATAAAGATGACAAGCCGCCACCTCAAGGAGTTCAACGTAAGAGACCGCTCTTCGGATCAGTATCGTCGGAAATAGATAATAGCTCACAAAACTGTGACCGGCTCAATGTGCCGGACAGTGTCTGGCATATTGGATACTTCAAATATAGTTTCTCAGGGTTTGCAGGTTGAATCTTGAGAACCCACCACGTTGTACGGCGTGTTGACGACCATTCCGACGATCGCCGGAGGCTGCAGCGGGACTCATGGGGTGAGTTCCTCCACCTCGGCGGTTGCTGGAGTTTGGAGCATATCCTGCATGGCCGTGTTATACAAAGGAAGCAGTTGACAACCGTTTGCTCTTGCCCCGTGAGCTTCCCCGGGTATACTCTTTTTACATGGACAACCGGCCGACGATTGCGATCATGTATGATTTTGACAAGACGCTGACGACCAGGGCGATGCAGGAGTACTCCTTCATTCCCAATCTGGGGATGGAAGCCGCCGCCTTCTGGGGAAAGGCGAACGAGCTTGCCCGGAAGGAGGGGATGGACTCGGTCCTCGCCTATATGAAGCTGATGCTGGATGAGGCGAAACGGCACGACCAGCCGATTCGCCGGGGGGACTTCGTCTCGTTGGGGAAGACGCTGGAGTTCTACCCGGGGGTCGAAGCGTGGTTCGACCATGTCAACGAGCTTGGAAGGGAACTGGGGCTCCACATCGAGCACTTCATCATCTCAAGCGGACTTTCCGAGATCATCGAAGGTTCGGCGATCGGCAGCCACTTTAAAAAGATCTACGCATGCGAGTACTACTACGACGTGAACGGGGTCGCCAAGTGGCCGAAGCTGGCGATCAACTATACAGCAAAGACGCAGTTTCTCTTTCGAATCAACAAAGGGATTCTTGATGTGTGGGAGGACAATGCGCTCAACGATTATACACCGCAGGAGCTGCGCCCGGTTCCCTTTGTCAACATGATCTACATCGGGGACGGACTCACCGACGTACCGTGCATGAAGCTGGTGAAGGAATCCGGGGGTATCTCGATCGCCGTTCACGCCAAAGGCGAGGTCGACCTCTGCCACCGCCTGATGGCCGCCGGGCGGATCAATTTCTTCATCGAAGCGGACTACACCCCGCAAGGAGGGCTGTTTGCCTTGATGAAGAAGATTCTCACCCGGATGAGCAGTGCGAACGCTCTTGAAAAAACGCACCTCTTGATGAAGAAGGAGGCGATGTCTTATGGAAACAAAGGTCATCATCATTAATAAAAACGCCCTTCAGAAGTTTGCCGAAGGATATATCGAGTGTTTCGGGCACGCTCAGGCGATGATCATCGCCGAAGAGCATGAACATCACCACTACGCCCTCCCCATTCTCCGCTCCCTTCAAAAAGAGGGGGTGGAGGCAACCGGCCATACGTTCAAGCGAGCCGCGTTCAACAAGATATTTCCTCTTTTGGATGATAAACCGGTGGTGCCCGTCTTTTTCGGGGATGACCGCCTCCTTTCGGTGGGGAAGCGGGTCTCTTACAAGCTCAATCGCTCCTTCGCCGCGATTCCCACGGTTCTCGATTCACCGGCGATCGCCAGTCCCTGGCGCTTCATCTGGCCGGGGGCGTTCATTCCCTCCCAGCCTCCGACGCTCCTCCTCGTCGACACCGAACTGATCAGAAAGCCGAAGATCCTGCCTCAAGCGGTCGCCGAGGCCTTGCTGCTTCTTGCAACCCACGGGGAGGCGGTGCTGTTCGGCGAGGAGAACCTGAGGATCGATCTGCATACTCTGGCATGGGGAAGCGCCGACGAGTTCTTCGAAGCGTACCTGGACAACAGCAGGTACAGCCTCGAGCTTCTTGCGAAAGCGCTGGCTCAGGGCGGGGTGGTCGATCAGGAGCTTGAGTATGTCACGAGGCGGAACCGAAGGGTCCCCGTTTCCCTTCTGGCGCTGGGGATCTTCTATCTCGGCGAGCAGCTGTTCACGCTCAGTGAACGGGATGCGGTCGGGCACATGAAAAAAGATCGGGAAGACCTGATCAAACGCCTCTTTCTCCCTGCCGAGCAGGAAGCGCTCCTTGCGAAGAAGCCGAAGTCCTTCCAACGGCGCCCCTCCCTGAATCAGGTGAAACAGACCCTTGAAGCGAATATCCTCACCTTCGGGGAGATCAAGAGGAAGCTGAAGGAGGCCGGGTGCGCTGTCTCGGTCGAGGAAGCGCGGTGTTCGCTCGGCGAACTTAAGGACGAGCTGCTCAGGATGATGCTCCGCAGCGCTCACTTGGGAGTGCTCGACTACTACAATGAGCTGGGTCTTCTTGAGACGGCGCTGACGATGCTGGAGGGGATGTAAGCGCTTGACACCTTCTTTCTTCTCTTTCATCGTGTAGGCATGGTTGTCACGTTTCTTCAGCACGCTTCCTTTCTCGTCGAATGCGACAAGGTCGCCCTCCTCTTCGACTATTTCGATGGAGAGGTGACGCTTCCGGAAAACAAGGACCTCATCGTCTTCGCTTCCCACCGGCACGGCGATCATTACAATAAAAAGATCTTCGATCTTCCCGCCAAAGCGTTCGTTCTCAGCGACGATATTCCCACCGAAGATATTCCCCATGGAATCGTCGTCCATCGGATGGGTTCCCATCAGCGGATCGAGGTTGAAGGCCTCGTCGCACGGACTCTTCAATCCACCGACGAGGGGGTCGCCTTCCTGCTTGAGGTGGAAGGAAAGGTCATCTACTTCGCCGGCGATCTGAACAACTGGTTCTGGGAGGAGGAGGGAGAAGCGTATACCTCATGGATGGAACGGGAGTATCACAAAGAGATCGATCGGCTACCGGAAGCGGTCGACCTCGCGTTCGTTCCCGTCGATCCGCGCCTGAGGAAGCGGTATGGGTTAGGGGCTCGCGATCTGCTTGAACGGGTCTCCGTCTCCTACTTGGTCCCGATGCACATGTGGGGCGAGTTTGCGGTTGGAACGGCTTTGAAGGAGGCGGTATCGTCATATGATGTTGAGGTCCTGGCCGCCCAACGAAACGGTCAGCGATGGAGGATTGTATGAGGGGCGGATGTGCCTACTCCGACTTCGACCTTGAGCAACCGCCCCGCTATCAGATATGCTTGCAGTATATGGCCGACGAGGCGGAGGGTGGGGGGATGGCAGGAAAAAAACAAGGTACATTCATCAGCGATCTGCAAAAAGAGTTTGCCGGCTATAACGGGGGCAAGCTCGCTAAAGATATCGTGGCGGGCTTGACGGTAGCGGCAGTAGCCCTGCCGCTCGCCCTCGCCTTCGCCGTCAGCTGCGGAGCGGATGCCGCCAGCGGAATCATCACGGCGATCTTCTCCGGCCTGATCATCGGAGCCCTCGGCGGAGCGTCGTTCCAGATTTCCGGGCCTACCGGAACGATGGCGGGAGTCCTTCTGATCGTCGTGGCGAATCATGGGCATGAGGGGGTTCTTATTGTTACGTTCCTCGCCGGAATCATCCGGATCCTTGCCGGGGTCTTGAAGGTCGGAGCGCTTGTTTCCTATATCCCGATTCCCGTTGTCACCGGCTTCACCGCCGGAGTGGCGATCATCATCGCCACCGGCCAGATCAATTCCTTCTTCGGGACCGTAAGCGAAGGCGTCACGATTCTGGAACGACTCTTCTCCTATACCCGCCTCGGCTTCAACATCGATTGGCTCTCGGTGCTCTTCGGCGGGTTCGTCATCGCCTTGATGCTCCTGTGGCCCAAGAAACTCAATGAACGCCTTCCTTCCACGCTTTTGGCGCTGATCGTCACGATGATCGCCCAGATCATTCTGGACCTTCCCGTCGCCGAAGTCGGGCATATTCCCCGGAGCATCATCGGTGAACAGCGCCTCAACCTCTTCGCGCTTCCGTGGAAGAACCTGGGGGTCTACATCTCGCCGTCGATTTCAATCGCCGCGCTCGGGATGGTCGAAAGCCTTCTGTGCGGAACGTACGCCGAGAAGATGAAGGGCGAGAAGTTCCATGCGACGCGGGAGCTGTATGCGCAGGGAATCGGAAACATGATCATCCCGCTTTTCGGAGGCATTCCCGCCACCGCCGCGATCGCCCGTACGTCGGTGGCGATCCGGGCGGGCCAGCAGACCCGGCTTACCAGCATCTTCCACTCGATCGCCCTGATCGCAAGCGTGTTCTTTCTGGCTCCGTTCTTAAGCCGGGTTCCGCTTGCCGCGTTGGCGGGCGTGCTTTTGGTGACCGCATGGCGGATGAATGACTGGAAATCGATCAAGCAGATCTTCTCCAAGCGGATGAAGACCTCGATCGCCCAATTCTCCATCACCCTGGTCGCCACGGTCGTCTTCGATCTCACCACCGCGATCCTCCTTGGAATCGGTTTTTCAATCGTGATGTTCGTCATCAAGAGCAACAAGATCACGATCGAAATCGATCCGGTTACGAACCGGCTTGGCAAGAAAGCGAAACCCACCAAGGTGGTGTACGTGGATGGTGCGCTCTTCTTCGGCTCGCAAGGCAAGCTCACCGAATCGATCGCTCCGCTGATTGAGAGCGGGGTCAAGCGGATTCTTCTATCCCTTCGGGGGGTTCCCAATATCGATCACAGCTCGATCACCGAGCTGGCCGAGATCGTCCGGCTCGCCCGGAAGAAAGAGGTCGAGCTGCTCTTCTGCGGGGTTCAGCCGCGGGTGGAGTCGATGTTAAGGCGGCTGGACTTCTATTCCCTGCTGCCTGAAGAACGCTTCTACCCGTCGGTGGTCGTCGCCCTGGAGACGATCGCAAAAGAGGTGTAGGCTGCTGTTTGACTAGAACTGCATAGACCATTACACTGATCTCGTCGGGGAAGCTTCCTGTCCGTTGGGCGAAGTCAACTTCTTCCCCTATTTTTATTACCCCGGAGGTCTTTATGGACTTCTTATTGGGCGGTATTCTGGCCACGACGTGGAAAGATCTGGTCATGTACTGTGTTGGGGGAATCCTCATCTATTTGGCCATCAGGAAAAAACTGGAACCCTCGCTGCTTCTGCCGATGGGCTTCGGAGCGATTCTCGTAAACCTTCCCTTCAGCGGGGCGGTGACGCAGCTTGTCGAAGGGATCGGTCCGGTGCAGGGGATCCTTGATTGGCTCTTCTCCGTCGGCATCGAGTCGGCCGAGATGATGCCGCTTCTCCTCTTCGTGGGAATCGGGGCGATGATCGACTTCGGACCGCTGTTGTCGAACCCCAAGCTGATTCTCTTCGGAGCGGCGGCGCAGTGGGGAATCTTCGCCACGATCAGCGTGGCGACGCTGATGGGCTTCTCTCTGGCGGATGCCGCCTCAATCGGCATCATCGGGGCGGCGGACGGACCGACCTCGATTCTCGTCTCGCAGGTGCTCAAGTCCGGGTATGTCGGTCCAATCGCGATCGCGGCGTATTCCTACATGGCGCTGGTTCCGATCATCCAGCCCTTCGCGATCAAGCTTGTCACCACAAAGAAAGAGCGGATGATCCGGATGAGCTACAATCCCAAGTCCGTCTCCAAGACAACGAAGATCATCTTCCCGATCGTCGTCACGATCATTGCCGGGTATGTGGCGCCCGCCTCGGTCTCTCTGGTGGGGCTGTTGATGTTCGGAAACCTGATCCGGGAATCCACCGTTCTGGACTCGCTTTCGGAGACCGCCCAGACATCCCTGGTGAACCTCATCACCCTGCTTCTGGGAATCACGATCGCATCGACGATGAAAGCGGAGCAGTTCGTCCGCCTTCAGACGCTGATGATCATGCTGCTCGGGCTGCTTGCATTCGTCTTTGATACGATCGGAGGCGTCCTGTTCGCCAAGTTCCTGAACCTGTTTACAAAGAAGAAAATCAACCCGATGCTCGGAGCGGCGGGGATCAGTGCGTTTCCGATGTCCGCCCGGGTAATCCAGCGGATGGGCCAGGAGGCGGATCCCCAGAACCACCTCCTGATGCATGCAGTCGGGGCGAACGTCGCCGGTCAGATCGCCAGCGTCGTCGCCGGCGGCGTCATTCTCGGCCTTGTGCCGGCGATGCTGTAGGAGGGTGGGATGAATTCGATATTTCAGCAATCCTTGGTCTTGATGCTCAAAGGGATGGTGGGAATCTTCACCGTGATCATTCTCATCTACGTCGTCATCGTGATTCTCAACGCGATTTCCAAAAAGGAATAAGAGAAGAAACGCGGGCATTTTCGTCTATGCACTTCTGTATCAGTTCTGCGACCGTGTTCACTTCGCCGGTCAGCACCTGCGCCTCGGTCGAAAAAGCCGTATCGCTGGTTTCTTTGAATCCTGCGATGATGAGGTTCCGCTCTTTTATGAAGCATATCCCGGCAGTATTGTTGACATCTCACAGCTTCAGTATATGCTCCAGAAGGCCAAAAGCTACGGCTACCGACACTGCGGCTTCATTCTAGACCGCGGATACTTCTGCAAGCCGAATATCCGGTACATGGATTCCTGCGGCTATGAGTTCATCATCCGTAGCCGTCTCTACACCCTTCTCAAGGATGAGACGGAACGTATGGACAAGAGGCCAAACTACATGACGGTTCCTGCCGCATTGAAAGAATTGGACAAAATCGAGATGGTGAGGCAATATGATGGAGTGTATCGACTCGATCATGCGGTAACCAAGACTCAGAAGACGATTCTGAAGGCATTTGGGCTGGACAGTGATGATGTTCACACTACAGCAGTGTCCATCAGCGAAACGCTTGCTGCACAATCCGGAGGCAAGAAGTATGGCAAGAACTAAGACGATGGCTTCCATTGATGCAAAGATTGAAAAGGCTCAGACGACTGTTGAAAAGACGAAAGCCAGATATGATGCTACAATACCAGAACTTGAGAAGAAAAATCTTCAGGCGAAGGAGCTGATAACTGCAATCGAAAAGAGCGGAAAGCGTTGACCAGGTGTTTTCATTTTGAGTAATAACATTTCAGGAAGGTAAGGTTGTAATTCCACCTTTCACAAACAGGGATTTTCTTCGATGGCGATGGGATAACTATAATGGCATGTAAAACTTTAACCATTGTAGACATAGAAATGTAATTTGGAGGTAACCGCCTATGAGCGACTATAAACCGCCTTTTCATATGACGGATAACATGACATCGCTGATTGCGGAAATCAGTGAACAGGTCGGTCGTATTACTGTTTTACAGGAAGGAACTGTCAGCCCGCATCTTCGGCGTGAAAATCGTATCCGCACGATTCACTCTTCCCTTGCGATTGAGCACAATTCCCTCTCTCTTGAGCAGGTAACGGCTATCTTGGACGGTAAGCGTGTACTTGGAAATCCCAATGAGATCAAAGAGGTGCAGAACGCTTATGAAGCCTACGAACTTATGTTGCGTCTGAATCCGGCATCTGTTGACGATTTATTGAAGGCTCATAAGCTGATGATGAACGGGCTCGTGCCGGAGAACGGAAAATTCCGCTCCGGCGGCGTAGGTGTGTTTGACGGCGAGGTGCTGATTCATATCGCTCCTCCGGCTGAGTTTGTGCCGGAGCATATAAAGAACTTGTTTTCTTGGTATCAACAGTCGGAGCTTCATCCACTTATCAAAAGTGCTGTGTTCCACTATGAATTTGAATTCATCCATCCTTTCGCAGACGGCAATGGACGTATGGGACGGATGTGGCACAGCCTTCTGCTCGGCAAGTGGAAAGAGCTATTCTTCTGGCTGCCAATCGAAAAACTTATCCAGTCGAGGCAGAAGGAATACTATGATGCCCTCGGAGCAGCTGATAGGCAAGCAGATAGTGCCGGCTTTGTGGAATTGATGCTTGAGATTATCCGAGACAGCTTAAAGGAAGTGACGGTTGTTGGTCGCTCCACCGACCAAGATAGCGACCAAGTGACCGACCAAGATAAAACACCGACTGCACGTCTTCTGTCTGTTCTTGGAGACGATACCCTTTCGGCAGCAGAACTTATGGATCGGCTCGGACTCTCCCACAGACCGACCTTCCGTAAAAACTATCTGAATCCGGCTTTGGAGCAAGAACTCATTGAACGCACAATTCCCGATAAGCCGAACAGCAGAAATCAGAGGTATAGAAGGAGAAGTTGATTCGTGCATTCATTCTCTCCTACAAATATCAATTTTTGCATCAGGTCGGTGCAAAAATGATTTGATTGATGGTCAATAGTCAATACAATCAACAGACTATGCCCGTGCAAAAAGGAGTCGGTCTAAAGCCATGCATTATATCACTATAATTGAGGATGATATCGCCTCTTGGCTCTCATCGATTTGATGGGAGTCGATGTTTTTCCGATGTGGTATGATGGATTCCATGAAGATCAGCAAAGAAACAATGCAGGATGTCTTCAAGACGATCCTGCTCAGTCATGGGTTTTCCGATTCCGATGCAGCTGAGAGCGCCGCCATCTTTGTGCAGAACAGCTTGGACGGGGTGTATTCCCACGGGGTGAACCGATTTCCCCGGGTGGTCGAATACCTCAAAAAGGGGTACATCGACCCCAACGCCTCGATCGAGGTTGAAGGTTCCTTCGGATGCATTGAGCGCTGGAACGCCAACCTCGGGATGGGGAACCTGACTGCGAAGAAAGCGATGAAGCGGGCGATCGAATTGGCCGCTTTTCATGGGATGGGGTGCGTGGCGGTCCGAAACACCAACCACTGGATGCGGGGCGGAACCTATGGGTGGCAAGCCGCTGAAGCCGGCTGTATCGGCATGTGCTTCACCAACACGCTGCCGAACATGCCCGCTTGGGGAGCAAGGAATGGGCGGATTGGAAACAATCCCTTCGTTCTTGGGATCCCCCGAGAGAATGGAAAGCACATCGTCGTGGATATGGCGATGGCCCAATACTCCTATGGAAAGATTGAAGAGGCCAGGCTGGCAGACAGACAGCTTCCGTATCCGGGAGGGTATGACTCGGATGGAAACCTCACCACCGACCCCAAGGCGATCGAGGAGACGGGCAGGGTCCTGCCGATCGGGTATTGGAAGGGGAGTTCTCTGGCTCTCGTCCTCGATGCGGTCACCTCCGTCCTCTCCGGGGGAAACTCCACCCAGGCGATCGGAAAGCTCTGTGAGGACGAGATCGCGATCTCCCAGACCTTCATCGCGATCGATCCCTATCGATTGGGAACCAGAGAGGAGGCCGAAAGAATCCTTGAAGGAATCATCGACGATCTGAAACGGTCGGAACCGATTGATCCGGATATTCCCGTCTTCTATCCCGGCGAGCGGACGATCGCAACGCGCCGGATCAATACCAAGGATGGAATTCCCGTTACACCGGGTGTCTGGGAGGCCATTATGGCGTTACGGTAACACATGTTCAGGCGACGTTTATGACAAGCGCCCGATCCGCTCCGCTATCAACGCCTTATACGCTTTTTGAGCCTCTTTTGGCAGAAAGCTCTGCTCGATCGCTTCGAAGAATGTCTTTTGAAGACCGACGATTCGGGCGATGAGTCTTTCGACGGTTTTGGAGTGGATCCCATACTGCTGTGCCAGACAGACAAAATCTTCCTTTTTCAGCCTGTTCTTCTTGCCTCGCAGCGTCAGGGCGCTTTCTTCCCGGTCTTCAGGAAGGATGAGATTGGTCGGCAAGAGGTCATATGCGGGAGTCAATATGTATTCATCACCGTTCGGAGCGTAGAGGGAGAAGTTCTTCAGGTGCATGTCGCTGTTGCCCGTTACGAAGCAGAAGAGCAAGAGATGCCAGAGGGCGACCGCATCGAGCAGGCGCCTGGAGTAGCGCCTGAGGATCTTCCCCAGCTGCTCGCAGGAGGAGTGGTACTTGTCCTCGGTCAACCGCCCACTCAGCTGACAGAAATCCTCCATCGCGATCTTCGTCTCGCCGACCCGGTCGATTCGTTTCGTCAGATAGACAAGCGTTCCGTCTTCAAGGCGGTAGAGGGCGTGTTCGACGGTGGGAATCCTCGCCAGGGATGCAAGTTGCATCGTCAGGTGCTCATATTCGGGAAGAAGCGGGTATTCCTTCACCGGGAGCTTGACGATGTAGCCGAGCGGACGGCCGATGACGGTCAGCTGCCCTTTGCCCCGGGTTTTTAAGAGATGCAAAGCAAGTTTCTTTTGAACACCCGGGACGGCATGCCCCTGCTCGATAGAAGTCGCGGCACTGTGAAGAAGTCGACTCTCATCAAGCGCCAGCGTCGGCAGGCTCGTTGTTCCAAAGAATTTCTTTACACATGCCGGATGCCATTGGAAATCGTGTTCATCACGTGAAATCGGTTTGTTGCAATACAGACAGCGGGTCATTCCATGTTCTCCAAGGTGACTGCGCCAATCGTATCTCGGCATGCGACGTTGAGAAGTCCCATCCGATCCTTTGAGTCCAGTTTCCAGTTGTCAAGCGCCACCAAGAGAAGCCAGCCCTCCGGAATGAGACCATCAAAGAATGGGAACATCGTCGTGCTGTGATACGGAGTCGAAGAGAGGGGAAGGGTCAGGCTGACGTGCTTCGCATCGGGTCTTGCGAGGTATTCGTCATCATAGGAAAAGGTGTATCCGTCATCCGTCTCTTCAAGGATTCCCGCTCGAATGTTGTGAACAAGGACGAGTACTTTGCGATATGCCACGTCAAGACTCCTTTAGCTGAATTGGCACCGGAGCCATTTTGAATCCCAGCAAGGCCAACGCCTGATTGACTTTATCCAACCTGACGGTGGGCTTGCCGCCTTCAAGCTCTCTGACGAATCGGATACCGAGTCCGGATAAGAGGGCAAATTCTTCCTGAGTGAGCTTGGCTTGTTTACGATATTCGCGGACAAGAGTTGATAATTCATTCATACTTGATAGTATACCCGAACGGGATGTTTTTTCAAGGTTTCGGTTTATCTATACCCGAACGGGATGATTTACTCAAATTTTTATTTGATTATACCCGACCGGGTTGATTTAGATTGAATTATACCCGATCGGGTTGATATTACTGACCGTAGTAGGCGTTCTTTCCGTGTTTGCGCTGGTAGTGCTTGTCCAGAAGGTGCTGGTCGATCGGATGGTCGTTCCCTTTCAAAAGGAGGGTGTGGTACGCCATCATTGCCACCTCTTCCAAGATGATCGCATGTTCGACCGCATCCTTTGCGTCCTTGCCCCAGGCGAAGGGGCCGTGGCCTTCGATGAGGATCGCCGGAATCGCCAAGGGGTTGGAACGGTCGACCGTCTCGACGATCACCTTGCCGGTGTTCAGCTCATAGTGGTCTTCAGTCTCTTCCCTGTTCAGCGGCCGGGTGCAGGGAACCGGGCCGTAAAACGTATCGGCATGGGTGGTTCCGAAGGCGGGAATCGCTTTCCCGCTCTGGGCGAAGATCGTAGCCCACCGTGAGTGGGTGTGGACCACTGCGCCCACCTCGGGAAGGTGGTCGTAGAGATAGAGGTGGGTCGGAGTATCGGAGGAGGGCTTCAAAGATCCTTTTACCTGTTCTTTGGTTTTAAGGTTAAGAAGCACGATGTCGCTCGGGCGCAGCGATTCATACGGAACGCCCGAAGGCTTGATCGCCATCATTTCCCGTTTGGAATCAACCATCGAGACGTTTCCCCAGGTGAGGGTGATGAGACCGTTGCGCTTCAAGGCCATATTGGCTTCGTATACGATCTCCTGAAGTTCCTGATGCATTGCTCGCTCCTTTAATAGCGGACCGGCTTTCCGGTGCGGCCGCTCTGGTAGATCCCTTCGATCAGCTTCACCGTCTCCCGACCGTCATATCCCGAGGAAGCGGGATCCCTGTCTTCCAGGATCGCTTGGGTGAAGTCCTCAAGCTGCAGGGTGAAGAAGTAGGTGGTCGCATCCACTTCACGAAAGAGCTTGGCGTCCTCTTCTTTCCATCTTTCGAGATTACCCTGTTCTCCTTCGATAGTCCACAGGTCGTTTACCGCCGGGTCGGTGATCGTGCTCTGTCCAGCCACGAACATCGCCCCGCCGTCCGTCTGGACACCGGCCGAGAACGCGTTGGAGCCGTGGACGTGGACCTTGGCGTAGATTCCCGGCTTTTGCGAGTTGGAAACGAGGATCGAGGAGATCGCACCGCTTTTGAAGCGGACCGTCGCCACCGCGCTGTCCTCCACTTCGATGTAGGGGTGGTTGAAGTTGTCCCACTGGGCGTAGACCTCTTCGATCTCCCCAAGATACCAATGAAGAAGATCCAGCTGGTGGGGGGCTTGGTTGATCAGGACGCCGCCGCCCTCCAGCTCCCACGATCCTCGCCACGGGTCGCTGTCGTAATACGCCTTGTCCCGCCATCCGAGCATCGTCACCTGCCCGATGACCGGAGTGCCGAGATTTCCGCTGTCGATCGCTTTGCGGATCCGCTGGCACGCCGGATACCACCGGCGCTGGCTGATCACCCCGAGCTTCTTGTGCTTCTCCTCCGCTTTCTCGATCATCAGATCGCACTGCCGGACGGTCAGGGCCATCGGTTTTTCAACCATGACGTGAAGGCCGGCATCAAGGGCTTGAAGAGTGTGCTCCATGTGAAGCGGGTGGACGGTGGTCACCACCACCGCATCGACTTTCGCCTCTTTGACCATCTGATCAAGGTCCGTATACGCTTTGATCTTCCACTTCTGTGCGAACTGTCGGGCTTTTTCCATGTTTCGCCCCCAGACGGCGACGAGCTGAGCGTCCTTCACACTCTTGAGCGCCTGAGCGTGCAGGTGCGCGACCTTTCCGTATCCGAGCAATGCATATCGAACCATGATCATCCTCCTATGGAATCAGGACCACTTTGAGCAGGTCCCCCTCTTTGTTGTAGAGGCGGTCAAACCAAAGCTTCCCTTCGCTGAGCGGAGCGGTTTTGCTGATGAGGTCCGTCACATCGAGAACCTTGTCAGCCATCATCTTCAGAACAGCCGGGTATTCGCCGTTGATCGCGCACGAGCCCTGCAGCCTGATCTGGCGGGTTACCACGCTCTGCAGCGGAAGCTCGATCTTCGGCGAGACGTTGCCCACCAGGACGACAGTCCCGCCCTTGCGGGCAAGGGAGACCGCCGTTTGAATCGGAGCGGTGGCTCCGACCGCTTCATAGACGACTTTCAACCCGAGGTCGCCGGTAAGCTTCATGATCTTCCGGGACAGGGCGGGATCGGTCGAGTCGAAGGCGTAATCCGCCCCGACCTTCAACGCCATTTCCCGTCGTTTCTCATCGATGTCGAGGGCGATGATCTTTCCGCTGGTCACCGTCCGAAGCAGCTTGATCACAAGCAGCCCGATGAGCCCCGCCCCGACGACCGCCACGTCGTCATGAAGCGACGGGGAGGCGAGGGAAAGAGCGTGGGCGGCGACTCCCGCCGGCTCGACCATCGCCGCCTCCTCGAAGGAAAGGCCTTCAGGGAGGTGGAAGAGCACCCGCTCTTCGATGATCGCGTACTCGGCGAAGATTCCGTCCTGCTTGTACTCGTCGCATCCCACTCCGAGCACCCTCCGGTTGTCGCAGAGGTTGAAGAGTCCCTGCTTGCAGAAGGGGCACGCGCCGCAGAAGATCGTCGAGTCGAAGGTAACGCGGTCGCCGACCTTGAAGTTCGTGACCATCGACCCGACTTCTTCAATAACCCCCGAACCCTCATGGCCCATGATCAAAGGCGGTTGCCTTCGACCGGTGGAGCCATCGTAGCCGTGGACGTCGCTGCCGCAGATCGAGGCGGCTTTGATTCGGACCAACGTCTGGGTCGGGGAGGTGATGACCGGTTTTGGTACCTTCTGATAGCTAAGATTCTTATACTCAGTCAATACCAAAGCGTTCATGGCTTACCTCTGAATTCGGGCGCTGCCGCCTGAAGCGAACGCTTCAACCTCGTGAAGCCTCGCCATCGTGGTGTCGCCGGGGTATGTGGTGAGCAGTGCACCATGCGCCCAGCCGAGGTTCAACGCCTCCTGCGGCTCGCGGCCGTCAAGCAGGCCGTAGATCAGACCGGAGGCGAATCCGTCGCCGCCGCCGACCCGGTCAAGGATGTCCAGTTGAGCCGTCGGGGCCTGGTAGCCCTTTCCGTCAAGATAGAGGACCGCCGACCAGTCGTGGCGGTTGGTCGAATGGACGACCCGCATCGTTGTTCCGACCGCCTTCAGGTTCGGGAACTTCTTCTTGGCTTGTTCAGCCATGCCCCAGAACGCCGTAGGATCGAGCTTGTCCGTCGAGTGGACCTCGGGCCCCTTCAGTCCGAGACCCATCTGCAGGTCCTCTTCGTTGCCGACGAGGACATCGACGTACTGGACGATCTCGCTGAACGTCTTCTGGGCCGCCTTCTGGGGTTCGTCGCTGAGCGAGGACCAGAGCTTCTGGCGGTAGTTGAGGTCGAAGGAGACGAATGCTCCCTGCGCTTTCGCCCGGCGGAAGAACTCCTTGATCAGCTCGGGGGTCGTCTTGGAGAGAGCGGCGAAGATTCCACCGCTGTGAACCCAGCGGACTCCGCCTTCAAACAGCTTGTCATAATCGAAGCTGTCGGCATCCAGGCGGGCAGCCGCTTCGTCGCACCGGTTGTAGAAGACCACCGGTGCGCGCATTCCCTGGCCCCGATCGCTGTAGACGTGGGCCATGTTGGGTCCCCGGACACCGTCGTGCTCGAAGCGCTTGTAGAACGGGTGGACGCCCATCCTGCGGACTTCCGCTTCGATCTTCAGACCGAGGGGGTAGTCGACCATCGCCGTGGCGATTGCCGTCCGCTGGCCGAACGCCCGGCTGAGGTTCGCCGCGACGTTGAACTCTCCTCCGGAGACGTGCAGGTCGAAGGACGAGGCGTATTCAAAGGGAGTCGTTCCCGGGTCGAGTCGAATAACCAGTGCACCGAGGGAAAGGAGATCACGGGCTGCTTTGTCTTTTGCGAGTAATGTTTTCATAAGTATCCTCCTAGATTGAGTAAATGGTTGAAGCGGTCGAACCACCGCGGCCGGTCCAGTTGGTGTGGAAGAACTCGCCCCGCGGCTTGTCGGTCCGCTCGTAGGTGTGGGCTCCGAAGTAGTCGCGCTGCGCCTGCAAGAGGTTTGCCGGGAGCCGCTCGGTGCGGTAGCTGTCAAACCAGGAGAGTGCAGCACTCAGCGACGGGGTCGGAATTCCACTTTGGGCGGCCAGGGCGACGATTGCCCGCAGGCTTTGGTGGTTCTTCTTGAGAATCTCGGCGAAGTGGGCGTCGAGAATCAGGTTGGGAAGATCGGGGTTCTTTCGATACGCCTCGGTGATCTTGCCGAGGAAGCGGCTTCGAATGATGCACCCGCCCCGCCACAGCTGGGCGATTCCGCCAAGGTCGAGGTCCCACTTGTTGGTGATGCCGGCGGTCTTGATCAGGTCGAAGCCCTGGGCGTAGGAGATGATCTTCGCGGCGAAGAGCGCCTCCTGAAGCTGGGTGATGACCTGCTTTTTGTCAAAGGCGGGAGCCTTGATCTCAAGATCGAAGACCTTACTCGCCGCCACTCGCTGCTCCTTCAATGCGGAGACGCTGCGGGCGAACACCGACTCGACGATCAGGGTCAGGGGAACGCCTTCATGGAGGGCGCTGATCCCGGTCCACTTTCCGGTTCCCTTCTGGCCGGCGGCATCGAGGATCTTGTCGACGAGGAAAGTGCCGTCATCTTCCTGATAGGCAAGGATATCCTTGGTGATCTCGATCAGATAGGAATCGAGCTCGCCCTCGTTCCACTCGGCGAAGATCTTGTGCATCTCTTTGTTGGAAAGGCCCAAGAGCCGGCGCTGGATGTCATACACCTCGCAGATCAGCTGCATGTCACCGTATTCGATGCCGTTGTGAACCATCTTCACGAAGTGACCGGCTCCGCCGCTGCCGACCCAGTCGCAGCAGGGAATCCCGTCGACATGGGCGCTGATCCCTTGAAGCATCGGCTTGAGGGCGGGCCAGGCTTTCTTCGAACCGCCGGGCATGATCGAGGGGCCGAGCAGGGCGCCCTCCTCACCGCCGGAAACGCCCGTTCCGATGTAGAGCAGGCCTTTGGACTCCACATAGGCGACTCGTCTCTCGGTGTCCTCCCAGTTGGAGTTCCCTCCGTCGATGATCGTATCGCCCGCCTCGAGCAGGGGAATCAGCGATTCGATCATCTGATCGACCGGATCGCCCGCCTTGATCATCAGCATGATTTTTCGGGGCGATTGTACTTTGCTCACAAGCTCTTCAACGCTGTGAGCACCGATGATTGCCTTTCCTTTGGCTCGGGAAGCCAAAAAATTGTCAACCCGTTCGGTGTTTCGGTTGTAGACCGCGACACTGAAGCCTTTGGATTCCAGGTTCAGGACGAGGTTCTCGCCCATGACCGCCAATCCAATCAAGCCAATCTGTGCTTGTTTCATTGTACGTTTCTCCTTATGTTATACGCGGCGCTTCGCTATGGAGGCGCGCATTCTGTTCAATTGTTCGATCCCCCGTTCATCCAGGAGCTCCATGACGTGGATGTACAAGAGATCGATGATCGCCAAAGCAACGATCCGGGCGGAAAAGGACTCCGAGACCGCCCCGGAAGCACCTGTTTTGACCGTCAGGATGTAATCGGCGAGCCGGGCGAGCGGGGAGCGGGGGTTGCTTGTCAGCACCACGAGCTTCACCTGATTCGCTTTGAGCTCTTCAGCGAGGGCGATCGAGTCATAGCCGCTTCCGGTATGACTGATCAACAGCGCGACATCTTCCTTCGTTCCTTGGCTGGCCATCATCAGCTGAAGGTGGAAATCCGCCGCCCACTGGCAGTTGATTCCGGTCCGAACCAGTTTGTGCAGGGCGTCTTGGGCGACGATGTTCGATCCGCCGAGCCCCATCAGATAGACGTTTCGGGCGTTCGCCATCAACGTGGCGACTCCAAGGACCAAACCCCGATCAAGGGATTTCTGAGTTTCAAGCAGGCTTGCAATCGCGCTGTTGAAGACGGCGTCAAACCCGTCCGAGGCATCGATCACTTCCCGCTCAAAGAGCTGACTCGTCACGGGGACCGTTTCCCGGGCGAGGGCGATGCGGAAGCGTTGATAGCCGCTGTACCCGAGCTTCCGGGCGAAGCGGACCATCGTCGATTCGCTGATTCCGATCCGTTCGGCAAGTTCTTCAATGGAAGGATTCACGGACTCACGGGGATGCTCGAGGATGAAATCAGCGATTTGCTTCTCTTTCGCGCTCAAATCATCGTATCGCTCCTTGATCGTGAAGAGGGCGGAGATGTCGTGAATGCCATTTGCCATAGTTTCAGTATAGTATGAAATAAAAATTCATACAATGGCAAAAATATTCATATTTATTGATTTCTTCCTGAAAAACCGGGAAAACTCGGTCTAATTCAGAAAAATAAATTCAAAAATGGGAAAATAAACACAGATATGAAAAATACTTTCAGTTTTTTGCTGTGTATAGCTTTCTTGCCTATGCCGGAGTCGATAGGGGTTCAGGGATGGCCGTCGTAGCCATGATTATGACCTTGGCAATAATCTTCCATCGGATGTAGACCACCCCGGCTGACAGGACAATCTGAGGGAGCAATGAGATGTCATCCGTGGAATCGACAATCGTTGTGGCTCTTACAGTCCGATTTCTATCGTTGTTCTATTTCGAGAAACTTAAAAAAATTGAATATCTCGAAATAGAATGGTACCATATGAAAAAGCTTTGGGGAGCATATGATGAAACTGATTGAGCGACCTTTTTATTTGAATCAACTGAAAAGAGTAAAAGGCGTTCCGGATATAAAAGTCATTACCGGAATACGACGCTGTGGCAAATCCAAATTAATGGCATCTTACGCAGAATATATTCGAAAAGTTGATTTGAATGCGAATATTATCAACATTGATTACAGCGATATTGAGTTTGAAGAATTGAAGCATTATCAGACTCTTAATTCATACGTGGAAGAACACTATTGCAGTTCGAAGAATAACTATCTCTTCATTGATGAGGTGCAAATGTGTGAAGGCTTTGAACTTGCATTAAACAGTCTTCATGCGTCAGAAAAATACGATATATATGTGACCGGTTCAAATGCGTTTCTGCTCAGCAGTGATTTGGCTACATTGTTTACCGGTAGAACATTCAGTATTGAACTGTTTCCATTCTCTTTACGAGAGTATATGGATTATTTTGAACAATCAGATGTCTATGAAGCATTTATAGAATATCGAAAAACAGGTGGAATGTCCGGGTCATATGTATATCATGATGAAGCGAGCAGATCCAGATATTTGAATGACGTCTTTGATACGCTTGTAATTCGAGATATAGTTCAAAAGTATAAAATTCGAAATCTGCCGCTTCTGGAAAAAATAACGGACTTTTTAATGAACAATGTTTCAAATCTTGTGTCGGCAAACAAAATGGCAAACACGCTGATTTCGAATAGGATTAAAACAAATGACAGAACGGTTAGCGCATATATTTCTCATCTGTGCCATGCGTTCGCTTTTTACCGTATCAGAAGATACGACATAAAGAGAAAGAAATATTTAGCGTCAAATGATAAATATTATCTTGCCGATCCGGCATTTAGAAATGCCAGGCTCGGTAGCAGAAACCCGGATTTTGGCAGAATGTCGGAAAATCTCGTTGCATTAGAGTTATTAAGGCGCGGATACGAAGTTTATGCAGGTGTGCTCTATAAAAAAGAGATTGATTTTGTCGCCATCAGGCAAAACGAGAAACTATATATTCAAGTAGCCGAATTCATCGATAATCCGGAAACATTTGAGCGGGAGTACTCATCGTTACTGGCTATTAATGATGCCTACCCTAAAATGATATTGGCCAGAACGCGCCACGAACCTTATCAATATGAAGGAATTATAATAAAAGACATAGCTGACTGGCTTTATGGCGAGTCCGAGACGAATTCTCCTTGAATCTTTCCCGGAATGTGTCTCCGGTGATGTCACTTTTTCTTTGTCATTGTAAGGCTTCTTAGGGTTTGGGTTAATTAATCCGGCGCTTCATCGTTGTATTTTGAAATGAGAAAAGATGCGAACCCGTCCGATCGCCACCTCCTTTCCTGCGTCGAAGTCCATTGGGGTTCAGTGATGGCCGCCGTAGTCATGATTATGACTTTGGCGATCATTTTGACGATGATCTTCCGGAAGTACGTGATCCGGGGACTCACCACCGGGGCCGGTAAAGGTACATACAAAACATATATTGCTATCAAGATAGGAGTTTCCGGAGCTACATATCATCGATTGACTCAAGAGTGCGCCGACGAAGCCGGCATACAGATTGGAAGAAGAGCAGGAACTGAGATTGCCGGCAGATGTAGGCGATGTGATGTCGCTCCTCAATGAACCGTTCCGGGCCGGATCTGCCGGGCGTTGACTCCGGCCCAACAGGTCGCCGTTTCGGCGG
>ERZ795030.1551-NODE-1551-length-30579-cov-8.170685_pt1 | contig 30579 bp, 41 predicted proteins | sample MGYA00375122_ERZ795030 | MGnify/ENA primary metagenome ERZ795030 (study PRJEB30165, sample SAMN05720146) | activated sludge metagenome | isolation source: anaerobic digester from wastewater treatment plant | place: Japan | collected 2015-04-20 ... | reverse complement strand
ATCTAGCTTCAGTTACTACAGAAGATACGAAATCTTTTTGATTTTTAATTAGCTAACATCTACTGCGGCAAGTGTAGTAACTTTACTTACACTATGTTTTTCACCCTTAACTTTCATCCAAAATTTGGGGGATTCCCACCTAGGGGTTACAACTTTCCATACAATACCTTCACCTACACCAGATACACCAAACGCTGCACCTACCGGGCATGAATTTTCAACTGCAAGTGTAAGTTCTTGCAGCTTGTTTTGTGATAATTCAGGATTATTAAAATCTATAGATATTTTCCATGAAGGATAGTCGTATATGTTATATATTCCGATTTCATGATTACGTATATTGGATATCACACTACGAGGTTGCCATTCATCGTTGATATTAGCACCAAACACTATAAAGCGTTTAGATAAATTACTAATTGCTACACCCTTCTGTATTCCTTGACCACACCATTCACCAAATATAACTACATCATGTGCAGAATTACATACAGGTAAAAGTTTTAATATTTCTTTTTTCTTGTCGGTATAAGTACGCGCAAATCCTGCATTATCATTTAACGGTGTAATAATTCTTTCACGACTTTGAAACCACAGTGCATCTTCACTCTTATTATAGCCTATGGCACCATTGGTTCCGTGTAGCTTAGTTGTACCTTCTAACTCTAATATAGGTAGTGGTTTCAATGGATCAAAAACCGCTACACCTGACTGATCTACACCAGTATACTGAGCAGTTTCCTTAACAGATCGTATAAGATTACGATATTGACCTATATCAGGAAATTTTATAAATTTCATATTATGACCACTGATCTACAAACCCACCATCAAGAGTATAAACAGTATTACCATTAATGGTAATATCTAGTACTTCTTCTACCCCACGACACTTTGACATTGCTTGTTTATGAGCATCGTAAACGTTAATACTGGGTACGAGAACTTCACGATTACTTTCGCTATCGAGCTGCTTAATAGCATCCGGTGTACCAATTTTTGCAACGTATTTCTTATTCACTGCAGATATATGTTATAGTTAATGTGTTTGTTTAATGTTGAGAATCATATTCTATTATAACTCAAAACATAATCAACTACTTTGTTAGTAGATATAAATAATACTAAGTAAATGTATGTATGATATTTCAACGATAATTATTGAAGCTATGGATGTAGATGAGGATGAATTAGCTATGGGTATAGAAGTAGAAGCTGAACACACTAAAGATCTTAAAATGCGAAAGAAAATAGCTATGGATCATTTGAAGGAAGATCCGAAATATTATACAAAACTCAAGAATTCGGGTATACGCGGGGAATCCATAGATACTATAATAGGTTATAAAGCTCATACTACATTTAAATCTATACCACCACTAGGTATTAATAGACCTATACCAGTAGATGTATTGTTTTCTCGAAATACGAGAATGAATGAAAAACCATTTAGAGTTACATTATTTAGTAGAGATAAAATATTAACCCATATTGAATTATCACATATTCCACTAATTGAGGAATTAAATGATTGTTATTATCAACAGAGAATATTTAAGTGGATTAAAACTGCAGATGATTGTGTTGAATTTAAGTTAGGTGTGTGGTGATTTTGATCAATAAAAAAGCTCTATTGATAATTTCAATAGAGCTTTAAATTGGAGGTAGGTGTGGGATTCAAACCCACGGCCCGCTATTAACGAACTTCTGTTTTCAAGACAGACGCTTTAAATCACTCAGCCAACCTACCGTAAAATGGAGGAGAGTGTGGGATTCGAACCCACGGACCTGTTAAGATCAAAACTTTAGCAAAGTTTCGTCATAAACCACTCGACCAACTCTCCAAAAATGGCACGTCCCTTGAGACTTGAACTCAAACATGATGTTTTGGAGACATCTGTGCTACATTGACACTAGAGACGTATATAAAATATTTTTACAGAAATAGTAATAAAGACCGATCACGATAACTAATATACCGTGATCGGTCCGTGTATTTATCTATTACAATATGTTAATATGTCGGTTTCTTCTTATTGTATTGATCTAATACAATAAAGAAGAAACCAGCTACTACATATACCGTAACGGCGTCAATAACGATCATTGGCGTCATCCTTTTCTGTGTTAATTGCTCTCCTCCTATTGGACTTGAGCGGTTATATTGTGATTTATGATATCACAAATTGTAACATTGGTGCTCGTACCTCGAGTCGAACGAGGATTTATTGATTCGTAGTCAATTGATCTATCCATTGATCTATACGAGCATAAAAATGGAGGTGCGTACGAGAGTCGAACTCGTATAGGGAAAATTCCCACTCTTTTGCAGAGAGCTCCGTATCCAATTCCGGTCACCGCACCAATTTGCCAGTAAGTGAACTCTCGCTCTGGCGTGCCATCAATTACGCGTCACTTCCGCGACTCACCGTAAGCTGACTCGAGTGAGTAATACCGAATTTAAAGACGTATTTATGTTTCGTCTGTCACCAGCGGTAAAAATGGTGGTAGTAGTGAGAATCGAACTCACATCGTAGAGCTTATGAGACTCCTGTTCAGCCGTTGAACTATACTACCAAACATCTCTCGTTGGGGTAGTTATTTCCTATAATTATTCCGAACTACTCTAATAGGTTTCGTTCGCCGAGCGTGGTTATCTCGGTGCTACTGCTCCCTGTGGGATTTCGGGCATTCTTGATATAAATACCAAGACCGATCTTACGATCTGAGAGAATTGGAGCGCTCTGAGGGACTCGAACCCTCACTTCAAGTTTGGAAAACTCGATTGCTGAACCGTTAAACAATAAGAGCGCGTAAAATGGTGGGGATACCGAGACTCGAACTCGGATTGAGTTTTACCTCATTTCGCTGTCTAAAAGCGACGCTTTACCAATTTTGCTATATCCCCGAAATAGTGGGGCCTAAGAAGAGATTTGAACTCTTGTGCGGAGAAACTCCGTCCGGTTTACAAAACCGGTGCAATCAACCACTATGCGACTTAGGCGTAAGATGGGAGCGGAAGATGGAATCGAACCACGTCAGTAAGCTTATGAGACTAACCGGGGAGCCAGCACCCCTTCAACCGCTAATGGTACCCCCGACGAGATTTGAACTCGTATAGATAGACTGAAAATCTATTATCCTAAACCGTTAGATGACAGGGGCAAAATGGTGCAAGAGGTGGTAGTTGAAACCACACGAATTAACTGATTAAGAGTCAGTTGCCCGTCCACTGTAGCTTCTCTTGCGTATTTAAATGGTGGACACAGATGGGAATCAAACCCACAACATCCTGAATGCAAATCAGGTGCTCTATCAATTGAGCTACTGGCCCGTATAATACAAGTGGTGGGGATACACAGACTCGAACCGTGACATCTTTCGGATGTAAACCGAAGGTTTTAACCAATTAAACTATATCCCCGAAATAGTGGTGGGTACGGTTGGAATTGAACCAACAATGTTACCTTATAGGAATAGATTTACAGTCTATCGTGACACAACCAGTAGTCACCTCATACCCAGAAATGGTGCTGTCGGTCGGATTCGAACCGACACTTTACGATTTAAAAGAACGCTACTTTACCATTAAGTTACAACAGCATGTATAAATTGTCAAAGATCTTAATATCAATATATAATATATTGACAATATTGCAACTAAAATGGTGGGATAAGTCAGACTTGAACTGACAACACAGAGTGCTTCAAACTCCTGCTCTACATTGGAGCTATTATCCCAAATATAAATTAACATGGCGCCCTATACGAGACTTGAACTCGTAACCTTTCCTTAGACAGAGGACTGCTCTACGTTAGAGCTAATAGGGCTTAGAATGGCTTCTGAGAATGGAGTTGAACCATTATCGAAAACACAGATTAACAGTCTGCCGGCTTACCAGTTAGCCTACTCAGAAACAAATGGCTGGGACCGAGTGAATTGAACACCCATACTGCGAGTCAAAGTCGCGTATAATAACCGTTATATGAGATCCCAAATAGTGGTAGTCAAGGTGGGGTTCGAACCCACTTCCGTTGCGTTATCAACACAATGCTCATCCATATGAGCTTCTTGACTGTAAATATGAATAATTCAATATAAGCGCGGGGATTTGAACCCCGGATCTTTCCGCCCCAAACGGAACGCGATACCAAGCTACGCTACGCTTATATTGAATCATCCTATATCTCGATTAGCGTTATTATAACTCCGACGCTTGAGCGGCTTTAGTAATTTCAAAGATCAAAAATAAACCCCGAGCTTTTTCTTGCTCGGGGTGTGATGGTTTTTTGGTTAGTTAAATAACCTTATCATCACACCTACCGAACTTAGTATTAAATGTATATGCTCCGGACATATCAATACTACATTCATTTCGGAGTGTTGTATGTTTCTGTGACGGTTGCATATTTATTAATTACTTAGACAATAGTATGATGTTTTTTGTTAAAGTCAATAACTTTTTCTAACTATTTTGATATAATTTCTGCGTATTGATTATCGGATGCTAAACTTACTCCTAATATTTTATCAACATGCGGAATTTGATCAGGTACAAATCTACCAAACTTAACAATTATATTAGGGTATTGAGATAATTGATTTATTTGATCAATTATCTCAGATTTATTATATCCGGTATATATTACAATATCTGCATTTGTACTAGATCTAAAATCAGAAATTAATCCAAGTAGAAATTCAAAAGAATCAAAAGCTTCTAAACCCCCGATTACTAAAGCTTTAGTAATCGGGTTTTCATTAAAACGTTTGACTATTGATAATGTATCTACCGTGATAGTGGGTAGACGTGATATTAAACTATTATGACACTTAACTTTAAAATTACATTCCTTCTCACACTTAAAAGTGCATGTAGGAAATGCGATATACATAGATGGTGTCTTATAATTTACAAAATCTTCATCAACAATAGTTTTAACGTGTATCAACATATTACACTAAATCCTTAGTCATCTCAGCATGATCATACCAGCGTCGGGTTGTGAATTCCTTAAATCTATCCTTAGAATATGCTTTAGATGGTACTAGGTACCCCACAATTCGTTGATATGTATCAAATACTGGTTCACCACACTCAGGGCAATTATTACTACCGACGAATCCGTGATGATTTTTACATACGTTAATCTTGGTGTTGAATGCGAAATACATTACACCGCTTTTTGCAATATATTGTAACATTTCCCAGGCACTTTCAGTGTTAGGGAAATTATTTTCAATGTTGATATGTGCGATAGCACCACCAGAGCATTTCTTATCTAAAATAGAACTCAATCTAACCTTTTCATTAATTGAGCACTTTTCAGATAACGGAATCCATTGATTTGAATATATGAACTTACCGGTAGATCCAAACAATAGGTTATCTTTCTGACATAATACGATTGCGCAACGCTCAGCTGGAACAGATTCCACATTAAATGAATAATCTTTTGTGAATGAGTCTTTTACTTCGTTAATCGCATCGAATATCTTACTAGCTAACTCAATACCCTCAGGTGTATAACTCTTATATCCGAATTCATCTGTTTTAATATATCCAAATGATTCTACTACTTCATACAATCCGAGAATACCTACCGTGCAATATTGTTTAGCCATTTCAATACCACCATCAGTATAATTAGGTAGTAGACCCTTTTCAATGTTTCGTTGAATAATATGTCTAATAACATCTAATGTTTTACAACATAGAGTAACTCGCTTCTTTAATATACTAAGATACTTCTTTTCGTCCTTATTAGATTCAAGAGCAACACGCATTAAATTGACAGTATTAACCTTAACAGAACCAATAGATAATGCGGTACCACCGATAGAATTAATAAAAGCGCTTAGTTTTGATGTATCTGATACTAAACGGCAGCAGTTTGATAGAGATGTTACATCTTCACTAATAAAGAAATTACTATCATTCCATGTAGTATTATGATCACTACACCATTTAGCAAATTCTTCATCTACGAATTTACCATCTCTATACAGTAGTGAATAAGTTAATACAGGGAAAGTAAATAGATTTTCTTTACGGATATTAGATACCACTTCCATGAAAATCTTTTGATGTGTAATAATGTTTTCAATCTCATCAATTACATACGTACCGTCGGGGTATTGAACGCCACCAAATAATGACTGTAGGTAATTACGATCAAAAATTGTCATATTTACGAATGCAGTTTGATCTACCCGCATGAATGGTTGATTCAATCGGTATACTAATTTCTGGAATATTTGACGGACATAATAATCCTTATCTTTAATAATATGTCCTGTTTCACAGTCCTTTTTCCAGAAATAATATGTCCAGATTAATACATTTGCGATGCCCACCGCACCGCTAGATCTATTTGATGTATAACTGATATACTCAATAACATCATCAATAAATGTGGTTAGATGTTTAGGTGCTTTAGCATTGTATTTACCTAAGAAGAATAAACCTTCAGTTGCTAGTCGAGTTAAATCGTATGAATAGCAATATGGCATGAATGTCGATGTGTGAGAGTCATGTAGGTACATAGCCCCAGTATATTCAGCTTCAAGCCAATCCTTTGCTGTTTTTAGTCCATACTTCTTCTTAAGTTCATAGAATATCTTATTAAATGCAAAAAGTTTATCGTGTGATTTTCCCTTTTCAGATAATAAACTTCTAATATCTCTCGTGGAAGCATTTGCATTAGAATCAATAGTTGCATCTGCAACACTCTTATCGATAAAACCATCAATAAAATCTGAGAAATTTAGTTGAGAATCATGAAAGCCGTTAAGCAATTCAAAATCTTCACCATATTCGCTTGAAATCTTATGATATGCGCTTTCGAAATCTTTTTTAACTTTTACTGTAGTAATCATAGTGAATTTACAAAATTAATAGCATCTACAAAACCCATGCGTCGATCATTATAATCAAGTACAGGAGATTCTGTAATACCTAATTGTATCATTTCATCTACATTAGTAAATGTAGTGAACTCGATATTTTTTGACTTTAATTTACTCTCTAATACCCGACATTTTGGGCAATGGGTAGTATATAATATAATCATAATATATAGAAAAATATACTAGCATATTAAATGCTAGTATGTTACTTACGTCAATAATTTTTATTAGCTATTTAGTGTATGAATGTCTGGACGATTACGATATAAACCATTGTGATCTAACCCGTAACCAATAACAAAATTATTAGGTATATTAAACCCAACGAAAGTAGCTTCAAATGGTACTTTCCTACATTCCTTCTTATCTAATAAAACACAAGTCTTAAGTGATCTTGGTTTCATATTAGATATTACATTAGTAATATTATGTAGTGTCAATCCGGTGTCTAATATATCATCTACTAATAATATATCAGTATTTTCGATATTATCAATATGATTAAGATTGTTAATCGCTAATACTCCAGTGCTCGTAGTACCTTTATAACTAGACGCTTTAATACTATCTAGATATATATAGCCGTTTAATTGCCGTATTAAATCGGCAGTAAACACTATAGATCCATTAAGAATACTGATAACGGTTAATGGGTGTGTAAGATCTCGAGAGTTATCAATTTCTTTTGCTAATTCAATAACTCTCTGCTGTATTTGGTTTTTATCTATTAAAATCATTGAGTATTTGCAAGAGCAATAATAGCTGCATAGCAGTTAATTTCTGGATCCATAACAGTAGTATGTCTAAACATATGTTCTGCTAATATGATCATAAATTTACGTTTACGTTCTTTATGTTGTGATAAATTTGTATCAATATCTACAGCATTGAACATATCTTTGAGTAATCCGTGATAATCTTTATTATATACCGTATCGTTTTCAATAATATATCTACGTATAGCGGTTACATCCTCACCAGATATTACCTTACTGAGTACACCCTGCGCGAAATCTAACCCAGCATTTAATTGCTGAATGTTAAGCTTTCCGTCTATTATACTCTTAGCTACGACATTAATAATTTTTCTGATGTCAGGATATACATTCCTAATGAGAGTTATTAGGTTAATCTTTTGATCAGTATTTACAGAAATCTTTTCACTTACTAATATTTCGCTTATACGCTTAATACAGCCTTCAATAGATGGTATAATATCATAATCCTGACATCTACTTTGTATAGCTTGAATGATTTTATATCGATAATTAGCGGTTAAAATGAATCGTACATTGTTGGAATATTCTTCCATACAATTACGTAAAGCTTGTTGAGCTTGAATTGATAACCCGTCCGCTTCATCCAGAATAATAACTTTGAGCTTACCATCAATACTCTTAGTGGTAGCAAAACTCATTATCTTAGTACGAATAGTATCAATACCGTTTTCATCTGATGCGTTAATGTATAGATATGTACAATCAAGAATATCAGTAACTATAATCTTAGCAAGAGATGTTTTACCCTGACCGGGCGGACTTACAAACAATAAATGGGGTATAGTTTGTTGAGATCTAAACTCTTCAAACTTCTCTTTTATGGTATCTGATAGTATAATCTCCCTGAGTACTTTCGGTCTATATTTCTCTACCCACAGATTTGAAAATATATCCATATTTATTATCGACCCGAATTACCGAAACCGGCTGCACCACGATTAGTTTCTTCTATTGTATCACTCCAGCCTACACTAGGTTTGATGAGTGGGAAGAATGCAAGTTGAGCAATTCTATCACCCTTTTGTACTTGATAGTCCTTATCTGAGAAATTATATAGTTTGATACCTAAATCGCCTCTATATGGGTTATCTATAACACCTAAATGAGGTTGAATACCGTGTTTAAATCCCATACCACTTCTAGGTAATACAATAAACCAGATGTTTGGTGTTACACTAGCAACGGTTAATCCGGTCGGAACTATAGCAGATCCGTTTGCGGGGATAAAAACATCTTCAACTGCAGTAACATCTAGTCCGGTGTCTTCATCTCTCTTACTACCCGGTAATACTGCATCTGGATGAGTTTTCTTAAATTGAATACTATATTCTGATTCAAATGTATCGAAACAAGCTGATAATGACATATTTGTAAGTTATTAAATGTACAGGATATATTATATGTTATATGCTTGTAAATTCTACTATATCATCTAAATATTTGATATGGCTGATGATTTTCCGTCTTTACAAGTTGATGACTTATTGAATCAATTACGTACAACTCCCCCAGATTTTATCGTTAAGAGTGATAGTAGTAATAATTCTATACTAGAATCATTATCAACTGAACCTGTAAAAGAGGAGGATCTTGGTGATTATATTATCAAGAAGACGACAACCTTAGTGGATCAGACAATGTCTGCTTTTAAAGATATAAAAAATATAGCGGTAGCGTCTAATGACCCAGATACAATATCAGCATTAGCTGATTTAGTAAAAGCTGCTAATTCTGCTATAGATAGCTTAAATAAAATCAATATGCAGAATAAAAAACTAAAATCTGCAAAAGAAGTTGCTGCTATATATGCTGCAGCAAAAGCTAAAGAAGATAAACCACCTTCCAGTACGAATATTATTACAATCGGTTCCAGAGAGGAAGTATTGAAAATATTAGATCAAGCTAAACAAAAATCTTCAGCAATTGATGCTGAATATACGGAACAAACACTATCTACTTAACGTACTTAGGATTTTTAACGAATACAACATTTACTAGATGGGTAATACAACCGTCATTGTAGAATACACTATTAACTATAGATTTCACGGTATCCCAATCCCCACCTGCTAATCCACAAGATAGGTTATATGGTAACCCGACTAATATTGAATTAGTATCTAGTGTTGTATTATCTGTAGTTTTTGATAGTGCAAAACTCTTTACTTTTTGTAGTGCATCATTTAATGCATCATAACTAACAAATCTACCATTAGAACCATAACTTGCCTGTGTATACATATTGATAATATGCTTACCTGTTTGTATATCACTGCATATAGAAATATTACCTAGAGTGTTCACTCCATTCTCACTAGCATTAGTATCTACCTTGTATACATCGGGGTATCGTTGTTTGATTTGTAGAGCTATACCGGCTCCCATCGTATTTCTGCAATTACAACTATGAGCTATAATATCTATACCTTGTGGAAAATCAAGCAAATCTCCTGTTATGGTATTAATCATAATGTAATACAATAAAGTATCTTACACAGTATATGTAGTATTTGATCTTCATGAGAATTAATGTGTCTATCACATTTTATCATATCTATCACATAATGACATAGTAATTCTACGAATGCATATATTACATTACCTGTAATTAACTATACTACACCTGCATGTATAAGTGAATGTGACAATAACCAATATCGCCAATTAGGAGATTGTATATTATCTCTAGGTATGTTAGGGTTTTTTACCTTTAGCCATTGCATCTGACTGTAATGCAAAATCAGCAACCGCATGACCAATAATTAGCTTAAACAGTAGTTCCATAATTAGTGGGGGTTATGTTCTGTATCTGTATTTTATCTTTACAATCTTTACAATCTACTATAACTTTAGTGTTGAAACTCTCCGTATTTTTCTTACTCCAATCAATATCATCATAATTATTACGAAATTGATTGGAGTAGTTATTTCTGGGTCTGTCACCTTTACCGTTCATATGTCGTGTAAGCTAAACGTACTCGTTCCCAATGCAATGCTCTCTATCACAATCCATACCTAGTGGATAATAACTTTTACTCATATTTTTATCCGCCCGTGCTATATTATCTTTTATGAATAATTCATCAAGTTCAGTTTGAATTTGTTTCTGGGTGTGTGGGGTGAGTAGTGGCCACGCTTTAACTAGATCATCAGCGAAACAACAAGAATGTATCGTCATACGGCCGACGAAATACCTAAACGACCAAAACACTAATTCATCCACACCACCCTGAAAACACTTAGATAGAAGCACATCTTTATTTTTCATGTTAAATTAATAGTGTATTTATTAAAGGCTATACTACGATCACCAACTAATTTATAACCAATCTTTCTAGCTGTAGTTGCTATGATTTCAACTGTAGTACCCGGTACTTTCTTAACCATAGCTTTTTGTGCATTACGAAGTGTAGGATTATATCCCTTACTATGAGCTTTCATGATATATCCCTTAAGTAATGAATTTAGGTTATAAATCTTAGGTTTAGTGGTTGGTGAGTGGAGTTTTGATAAATTATTAACTACCGTCGGTTTATATCCAATCGTATCTACTACTATAGTGTATGGTGTTAAATGTTCACTATTACAAAACCTAATACCCGCTGAATCGGTAATATTAATCTTTAATACGAATTCAAGATTCATAAGAAATTCAATACGATCTAAATCATCTAATTTTGATCCAAAATCAGTATGAATTGTAATATTACTCTTAGATATACCTGTAGCATCCTCAATTATAGATAACACTTCATCATATTTAGAATATGAAGTAACATCGATTAATTGCGATACTAGCTTATATTCATACCATGAATTAGCACCATAGTTAGTATGTAATCTACGTGTAAGATTACCATTCATGTATAGTGATTCAATGACCTTTTTAACTGTTGAGTGTGAAACATTTTGAGTGTTTACATTATCAACTTTAAGCGAATCATTTTGAAATTCGGTTATAGTATATAGCTTATTATTTACATCATCTCTTATTGCTTGTGTAACATCATAAGCGGAAAATACGCTATTTGCAAAGTCTGTGTTAATAATATCCGTAACAGCTTGAATTAGTGGTTTCATAAATGATATGTGCTATATGATAGGTGTGAATCATTATATTTCAACAATATAATTACTCAAATTCTACTAAATATGTGAGATCAAATTGGTTTTCATTATATACAATCATTTCATTATTGATCACACCTGATACTCCAGCTTTAGCAAATGTAGAATTATATCCACTTTTAGGGTATGATCCGTAATAATTAACAGGAGTAAAAGCATTACCCATTGCAACATTACAAAGGAACATAAAACAGTTCGTTTCATACTTACCGTCCCAATATCCATACGAGTAGTTTAAAGATTTAGTACTCTGATCACTGAAATAGCATCCATGACCATATAGTTTACCGGCGATGGTCGCGGTATTAGGTGGTGTCACTTTAAGTCCACCCTTAAGGATTGATAATATATTAGCCTTTTTAGTACCGTGCCACAATTCTTGTATATTACCAATACTTTTACCTGTATTAAACCTCGATCTTACAGTTTCAATATGTACTGTATAAATTTCCTTGATATGTAACCTATGAGATGAGTGGCTAGATTTCTTAGTACTATCAAATTTTCGTTGAATCCTATTGCGCTCATTAACATCAGTACAGATATCCATTTCAACATTAAATACTGGGGGTGTATTAGCCGTTAATGTGGGTACACCGGTTGTAGTGGGTTGTTGAGATGCTTGATAACTAGATTGTAGTGAATCAAGAATATCATTCTGTTTGATCAATAGTTCATCACTACCAAAAATCTTACGAATATCAAACTTCATGCCAATATCTTGAGGTATGATTCTCAAATACTGAGAGATGTCTGATTTAACATCATCTAAATTACGAGCTTTTTTAATCTTTGCTAGTATATCGCGAGCCTCATCAATACCGGTAGGTGTAACAATACCCAGCGGTGTAGTAAATAAACCAGTATTTGCATTATACTGAATTTGTGTAGATGAGGTGATCTGGTGGATGTTAGCTTTGATTAACCTATCAATCAGCTTATCAAGTACTGGTGTCTTTGTTCGTATCTCTTTTTTAGCTATGACACTAACATCAGATATAACACTAACACTTGGTGTATTAGATGAAACCGTCTTGAGGTGTGTATACCCCTTACGAAGTTTTTCTTTTTCTTTTGTATCGAGAAAATGTTGACCCGCAGATGGATGTTTTTTAGATTGTGAAGCTTTACCTACACGACCCCACTCTACGATCACATCATTATTATCATATAGTGTACCGGTCCAATACTTATTGTTATTAGCATCGACATCACACATGATGAGCCGTACGGTATTGATTATATTAGGCATGATATTAGATTCTGAAGGTTTTGTTATACTGTACGGTGATTATTTGAGTCATACCGTTCAAACCGTTCACAGCATTAAAGATTTGATCTGTATTGTATCTACCACTAAAGTGCGCGGCAACCATACGCTTAACATTGTATCTATTACACAAATCATATGACTCTTGCAGTGTATAATGTTTATCTCCCTTACGATCTTTATGATTAATAAAGGTACAATCCATTACTACATATTCAGCATCTTTAATATCATCACCATTAATCTTATATGCATCAAGCGCATATGCAAAAATGGTGGCTTTATATGCTTCCATTATATAAGCTTTAGATACAATACCAGACTTAAGTAGTTCGGGTACGTTCCGACCTATATATTCTGGTCGTAGCTTATTCCGAGTTTCAACAATTCGGTAACCTAGAGATAATACATTTTGTTGATGATGTGTTGTAAATGTCTCAATGTGAATTAATCCGTTAGTTCCGGGTATATTTATATTAGTACCACTTTTAACCGGAACCCATTGTAATTCAAAATTTAATCCACCTCGTATAGTATACTGATTGACGATAAAGATCTTAATAGATTCAACCAATACATCTCCATCCGGATAGTAAATGGTTAGTGGTTTATTCTTATCACCTCTCGCGGAATTACGAGACCATACTAATGATGGTAAACCTAAAATATGATCACCATGACCATGAGAAATACAAACCCGCTCCACACCAAAAATATGATTACCTTGATATGTTGCAAAACCTTCACCACAATCAAACAATGTTCTGGTTGGAATATGATAACACCAGGTGGAATACATTGCTTTTGATTGAATCTCAATGGTTGTATTATTCATGTATGAAATTATGATGCATAGTAACTAACATGCAATAAAAAACCCCCGATTAATAAATCGGGGGTTTTTACTATTAGTTTATTACTTTACTATTCGAACATCTGACAAACTACTATAATTATGATCTAATATATATCCTGCATCATAAAGTATATCACGTATATCACCTACTGATACACCTTTAACGGCTTTTTGTGCATTACGAATGGTAGGAAAGATTCCTAACTTCAACCTACCATTAACATACTTGATAAGTTTTACTTTAACATCTTCTGTTTTAAGTTTTTGTGTACCACCAATTTCAACATTACTAACTTTATTAACCTTCTTGGTGTTTTTAACAGGTGGTGCCCAAGTATCGAGGTTGATAATTTCTGTATGTGGTGGTATGCTATTATCACTCCAACCAATATCTCGAACTACTTTCATTTTACAGCATCTACCTTTAGAATTTTCATATGTAGTCGGGATAGATACTACATCCATAGGATCTACTTCAACTAAAAATCTCTTAGATGATTTATCGCCACCGAAATGGTAGTTATAGTAGTTAATAGATGCAAAATATAAACCTCTACCAGAACATACACCCCTACTACTATCTACCTTCTCTCTATCCATTTCTACACATTTACCCACTTCATACAAAATAGTACCGGAATGGTGATCATAACCATCTGATCGTGTTACTTTATATGCAAGAAATGTACCATTGGTGGTAATCGGTAGATCATTAACCGCAATAAAATCTAGTAATCCAGATTGAATAATATTATCCGGATTTCTTGCAATCTTATTCAATAGATTATAATATGCGGTAATATCATATCCGCTATAAAACCAGTCAGCAATTTTCTTAGTTAGTTTATTATTAAACGTTAACTTACCAACCGTAATATTACCATTATTATCAACCTTAAGTTTCGGTATTTTACTGTTTTTAGATTTCTTATTAAATTCTTTAACTATCTTCTTTGTTGCTGTCTTAATGTATCCATATTCACCTAATAATGATTCAATACCAGATGGTGTACCAGTCTTTACAGAATTATATATCTTTTCATATCCGGGATCTGATTTTAATATTTGATATGATTTACCATTAAGAGTTACTACTAACTGCTTAGGTGTAGATATGTAGCTAATTTTTAATTTTTTCATGGTTGGTGATTATGATACTACTAAATTATGATTGTTCAAGTGTTTGTTTTACTTTTCGATAATCATTTACAGCATGTATGTATTCATTGATATGATTAATGTTAGATATAAGACATTCCGATATAGTATTGACACTTATATATTTACTAATATTCGATACTAATGGGTATTTAGTAATGAAAGATGATAGTAAGTCTTTATATCTATCTTCCCTTGATTTAAATTGCGGTACATGGAACGCTGTATTTATGGCGTCTAATAAAAAATTCTTATTATATGTATTACTGCTGTCTGTAGTTACGACTAATATACTATGTTCTATTTCTTTAATAGTACTACGTATAATATTCTTTAAGTCTTCATGAATATCCCCATTACTAATCTCATTAAGTTTATCAATGATTTGTTTATTGGTTTCGATATTACTAATACCAAACGTAAAGGTAGGTACGTTATCAGCTATAGCTTGTAGAATATGGGTATTATTAGTTACAAATGTTTGTACGTAATTATCAATAGTAATTAATTTACTATTAGATTTTAGTATCTTCGTAAATAATCTATTAGGTACATAATATATTTTAGCGTCTGTTTTTAGTTGTTCGCATATAACTCTAACTAATCTTTCAACATCACAGACACTTAAATTGTCACATATAGTATTTCCATGGTGAGTGGGTATGATTATACCACCCCATTCTGTATACGGATCTGTGGTATTGATTTCTGTATATGTTACATTGTTTGTAGCTGCAGAATATTTAAGAATTATTGATTCATATACCTGTGCTGTTTTAATCTTTTTGGTCGGTTCAGTGGGTATTACATCCTCCCACTTCTTCATATAAAGTGTGGGATTGAATCCAAATACTTGTATGAAATGATTGAGACCTAATTCAGTAAATGCATAATATCTACCGGGTGCTATAGTACGAGCTTTTTTAAGTTCGGGTGTTTTTTTAAGGTCGTTTTGATTGGTGATGATATAATAACTATTAGAGATGTTTTCCCAATTAAAATTCATAGATCTGTATTCATTAGATCTTCTGTAATCAGAAGATATATGATACATACAAGCCTCAAACTGTTGCTTACCTTGTTCGATCTCCCTATATTTTAGTTTACCGGTAACAGGATCTCTCTCACCAACTATTTCTGGATCTAAATAACCATTTTTATCGGGTACTGCGGTTGAGGGTATGATAGGTGTATATTTGGATATAGTACTGAAGTGATCAAATAAACACGGTACAGTAACTGTTAGTTTAGTGTTAGGTTCTGTATACTTAATGTTGATATCTGAATCACAATCAATAATTTTACATACAGATTTATAATAAGCTGCAACATCTACTAAATCCTTACACTTATTAACATTATCTTGAATAATCTGATATGCTTCATTATATGCTACATCAACAAGTTGATTAATAAATGCAGTAGTCTCCTTTGTATACTCAACAGCTTCTCTACTTGCATTGATAGTTATAGAGCCTATCGGTACATTAAATATAATATGGTTATATTTAAGAAACTTATGAGTGTGATCTATCGGATATTTTACAATACCCATCTTAATATAAGAAAAGGATAATGAATCCTTACATTTATAACAAATCCAATTTGTACCTTCAAAGTATTTTACGGGTGGTTTGAAGTATTCAGATGTATCATAAACATACGGAATATTAATATCATTAATATTCGTTACATTGAATTGAACATCATCTACACCATATATGAATCGTCTCAGTTCATAGCATAAATCTCTCCACATTTCTCGTGGAACATTAATAGATATAGCAATACCGTTAGGCTCTGTGGTGTTAGATTGAGATAGTGTAGCAATTTTACCACACTTTGTCTCATCAATATAACATAAATATTCAGTACGTGTACCATCTAGATATGATGTAACATTAAATGAGTCAGTAACACAAAAACCTACTAAGCGTCCGATACCCATCATACCGACAAACTTATTTGATATCGACCTAGTAGATTTACCTACTTTAGTGTATATATTACGGATTTTATCATCAGACATGCCAGTACCGTAATCACGAATAGTAAACGTAGAGTTGTTAGTATCCGTTGGTAGTGTGTAATCTATACATTTATTCCTAACATCTAACTCAGAACCGCCATTATTGATAGCAAGCTCAACCATAGCATCATATGCATTAGAAGAAATCTCACGGATGAAACTACCAAGCTTATTTGAGTATAGTTTATTACGTATGATCTCAAGTATTAATGATACATCTTCTGTATCAATACCGAACGTATTTTCATCGAAGTCACCAGACCTCTCGATGGTTATTGATGAGTCGTTTCTAATCATACAATTATCCTTCCATTACTGCTTCCATACTGTCCGCAAAATTAAAAATGATGTTTGCGTCATTATGGCCTTCAGTATTATTCCATCGTAAATTTACAATAGATGAAACACCACCATTAAAACCGATGTATACCTCACATCGAGGTTGACGTTTATATGTATCAGTAAACCAATCCATAATCTTAGTATACACGGAATATGATTTCCGGAGCTTAGGATCTTTTTCAAAAGTTACAAACGTAAGATAGTTCATTAGTCAAAAGTATTAATTTTAGGGGTTAAATGCAATATAAAATACAGAAAAATACATAAGACACATGAAAAATACGTGTGTCTCAATAAAAATATGAGTATTATTGTAGTTAGGTTGTATACTGAATGCCAGTGAGATTATGGAAAATACTAGAATACTTGAATAGACATCAGATCACTGTTCATTTTTATGTGAGTCACAAATTAATTCATGTAACTCTCTATTCCAACCACATCGGTATTCTATATCTTCATCTGTAGATGAAACAGCATTATGAACATCAATCAAATCTTTATGATATGTTCGATGTGTAGTACCATCCTGTAAATTAGTAGTTTCTACTGCAAATGGATATTCTGAGATATCAGGTAATGAAATCATTTTTTAATATTAATGGGGAATTTAAAACGGGAAGTAAGATTGCTAGTACCGGTAGTAGTTGGTCCTTTATATGACGCAGTTAAATCCTTAACTACAGTATTTGACGTTTTTGTTTTATGCAGTCTTTGGGTTATCATAACAAAATTATTGATTGTTTAGTTTCCATTTAGCATTTGACCCTCTCCCGTCTTTAACGAGTATATTGTCAACATTAGTTAGAATTCTCAAATAGTGTTGTACTCTCCAGCTATCGTTGATAGCCGCATGTAATTCACCAAGCGTAGCGGTTTTATGCTCTGTAATATATTGAATAATTTGATCGCGCTCTTTATCACCGCGTTTAGTTGCTTGATTCATTTTGTTAGACTCTTCAACTTGAATTACTTTCTCAAAATTAAATCCGGTTTCTGTCATTTCAAACTTAATTTCACCGCAACGACCGAATCTATTTTTATATACACGAACAGTTTTAATAGTATCTACATCTTCATCTGTCTCAATTTCCATATTCATATCAACTGTATGTGGTACAAGTGTGCCACCTTTTGCTGTACCTACGGATGTAAGATGTTGAATAATACCCAATACGCATTCTTCTTTTTGTGCTGTAGCAACCAGCTTTTTAATTGCGTATTTTTGTAGTGCTAACGGTTTAGTAATATGACGACATGTAAGGAATTGAAATGAATCGATAATTAATACATCTAAAAATTTCATCATTCCGCATAACTCATCAACATCAGTCATGTTAGCAATCTGAACTTTAGTTAAACCTAGACGTTTAGCGTTATAAGCAATCTGATAGATGTTCTCTTCACCGCTAGCATATCCGGTTAATTTACCATTAAGTTGTAATGATTCTAACATCTGTAACAGGTACGTAGTTTTACCAGTACCAGCCTTACCTGTTACAGTGAAGGACGAACCAGGTAAAAATCCTTGACCTCCTAGTAACTCATCAAACAATTTAATACCGGTCGTAAAACGCTGATAAAAAACAGGAGGTATTTCGATTAGACCTACTTGTTTAAAACCTGTTTGCGTAAACTGAAGAGTTGTTTCTAATGTATCGTTAGACATTGATCAGTAAAGTAAAACTCTTGAGTTAATATGCAATAAAAAAGTAGGATTATTTGAAGTATAATTGGTGGTTGAGATTAATCAACTTTATGTTTTTAGTTGAATACTATGTGATATATGGGATAATGATTCATACATTTCATAAATATATGACAATTAATGAAGCTCAAACAATATCCGCACTCGCACGTAATGCTAACGGTTGTAAATTCGCCTCTGTTTTATACCGCTCTGTCGACACCAGAGAGCTTGCTCGCTATTCTCTACTCATTGGTGTTAGTTATGAAAATGCTGTAGATCGAGATCTTGAATTCTTATATAGGTTAAAAAAATATAAACCGTATGGAGATGCAAATACTCCAGCAGCACTAGTACATATTCAAGCCGTTGATGAATTAATTAATGGGCTTGAGCGTTCTAAGAGTAAATTTAATCAAACATCGAATGCCGCAGACATCTATACTAATATCTGTAATGGTATTAAGAAGCATAAGGAAACGGGTGTATTCTATTTATGGGGGTTTGTACAACAGAAAACGGTTATTAACCCATCTACGGTACCATCTAAGTCAGTACAATCTAAACCCCTCACTATTGAAAAAAATAGAATACGTAGTAAACTTCATACAGACTCGTATCGACAATTTAAGATTGATAATATTGGTACGGTCAAAATTAACAATCAAACACTAGTATTAGAATAACATTATGGCATTAACTAAAGATGATGTATTAGAAGCTCTACAGACCGCTAACATTGATCCTGCTAAGGTGCGAGACGTGGTAGAGAAGCTTAATCAGATTGAGGAAGAGAAGAAGGAAGAGAAAGCTGAAAATAAGACACCCAAACAAAAGACTCAGCATGTATTGTTTGTTATGGATGACGGTACACTTACCGGTAAAGAATTAATCGGTTATGCTGTTCAGATTCCATCTGATAGATCACCATCTACAGCTTATGGTAGTTTTGTGGATTGCGTTCGAGGTTATAACAATGGAGCAAGAAAAGCAAAGAAACATCCCATTACTAAAGTGGGTGATGGTATGATTACGCTTCGTGGTAAGTGGCTTAAGGATGCTAAACTCAGCATTAAGACAAAAGAAGCGGTATTAGTGATGCCTGTAAAGAATGATATTGATAATCCCACTAAGGAAGTTGTAACTAATGACTAATTGGGTAAGTACTTAATATGCCCAAAACTAGTTATGTTGATATTAAGAGTAAGTTACATAGTATATTAGATTCGATTAAATCAATACCCGACTATGAAGATAAGAAGGCTGCTACTATTAGTGGTATAAACGATCTTAATATCAACGAAAATGATAAAAAGCGAATGTTAATGATAGTTAGATATCAGTGTCCGAATAGCTTTAAGCTTACCACGTATTTATATAATGCTATGCTTAAATTTGAGGGATTAGGTGTAAAGTAATATGGATGTATTTGTAATAAATACATTACCAGATAAATCAGTTGAAGCATTAACGGATACATTCTCTAATTTAGGGAATGTATCCGTTGTTTCACCATATAGGGGTAGTCAGATAGATGAAGCTTTTCCGCTAACTCATATATATAACGATAATAATGGAAAGCTGGATTCTACTGGTGTAAATGTTCAACATTTGACTGCAATTGAAAAAATTGTACAGCGGGGCGTCGGTGGTATTATTATCTTAGATACTGTTAGAGTAACTGATGTACGTTTTGTTACTACATACCCAATACCGAAGAATGCTGATATGTGTATATACACTTCACCAGGTGTACAGATAAATGGTATCGTTTTAAGTGGATCTAAATGGGTATTATTAGATAGTGATGATTCAATTTTTAACAATGTGTGTAATTCATATTATATAACACCATCTGGTGCTAAAAAGATATATAGTATGAGAAATGAAATCCTAAGCACAGGTAAATCATTCGGTGAGTTTATACAATCAGTGTCTAATCATCTAGCTACAGATCGTATTATTACATATATGAGCTTTGATGCAGTGGTTACAAAACCAAAATATAGATAAAAAAATCCCAACCATGTGGTTGGGATTTTTTAGTTATAGAATCGACGACCCTAAAACCCGGTCGCTTTAGCGCTGGGATACAGAGTCGCAAGGGCGTTTGAAGAAAATTTTCAAAAAATGTAAGAAATTTTACGAAATAAGTTGAAAATTTCTAAAATTTAGTGTAAATAATTCCGTGGTCCTTAAAGCCTACAAATATCGAATTTATCCAACCGAGTCTCAGAAAGTTCTACTTTCCAAGACTTTTGGTTGTGTTCGATATGTTTATAATCGAGGCTTACATTTGAAAACTTCAGTTTATCAAACTGAAAAGAAAGGTCTTTCCGTTTTTGAAATCATGAATCAAATGGCTAAATGGAAGGAAACTGAGGAAGCGAAATGGTTGAAAGAAGTTAATAGTCAATCACTTCAAATGAGTTTGAGAAACTTAGATATGGCTTTTACTAGGTTTTTTAAAGAGAAAGGGGGGTTTCCTAAGTTCAAAAGTAAATATGACGGGCAATCTTTTGCAAACCCCCAAGGTACAAAAGTTGATTGGGATAAGTCATTAGTTTCGATTCCAAAATTTAAAAAAGGAATTAAAGCGGTTTTTCATCGTCAATTTGAGGGAAAAATCAAATCTTCAACAGTTTCAAGAACACCTACGGGAAATTTTTTCATTTCAATTTTAGTCGAGGAAAACGTTGATCTACCTAAACTTCCAGAAAAAGACGAAAATAAATGTATTGGAATTGACCTCGGTCTAAAAGACTTCGCAATCCTGTCTGACGGAACGAAGATCAAAAATCCGAAACATCTCAAAAGTAATCTAAAAAGATTGGCAAAAGCTCAACGTAAGTTAGCTAAAAAGAAGAAGTTATCAAAGAATCGAGAAAAACAAAAAAGAAAAGTAGCAAAAATTCATGAAAAAGTAGCAAATTGTAGGAAAGATTTTCTTCATAAAACAACTGCTAGTTTAACCAAAAACCAAAGTTACACTAGTATAGCTGTCGAAGATTTAAACGTAAGTGGAATGTTAAAAAATCAAAAATTATCTAGGTCAATTTCAGATGTAGGTTGGGGGGCTTTTAAACAGTTTCTCTCTTACAAATGTAATTGGTATGGAAAAAATCTGATTGAAATCGGAAGGTTTGAACCGAGTTCAAGGCTTTGTGATTGTGGATATTACAATCATGAGTTGACTTTGAAAGATCGGGTCTGGACTTGCCCGATTTGTAAGAAAACTCACGATAGAGATGTTCTCGCGGCGAACAACATTAAAAGGTTCGCTTTCAGAGAACAAAACACGTATAAAGAAGAATTTTTACCGCCGGAACAGCGGGATTTTAAGCCTGTGGAGAAAAACATTGGTTTTTCTGTGAAGCAGGAAGCCACAGCCCTTTAGGGCTGTGGTAGTTCACGTAATGTAAGATATACAGTAACACCACCAGATATAAACGATAGTACACATAATACTAATGTAACCATAATAAGATTACTTACATCTAACTTTACACGACAAATGTGTTGATTTATGTCTAATGAGTTATTATTATGGTCTTTGTTAAATTCAACATATGAAAAAGTCCAATAAGTCGTTCGATCTCACTGTTACCAAGGATGGTACTACTAATAACCAATCAGTTGGTACGCGATCCGGTGTCGCGAATTTTATTCGTGAACTACTGGGGGGTGTTCAATCTGGTAGTGTTAATATCAACATTGAGGTTAAGGATGTCCCGGTATCAGTCACTCCGACCGATACTCCACCGTCTGCTTAATATAATCAAAGACCTGGGGTATATTAATATCCCAGGTCTTTTTTTTTTTTTTGGTGTGCTGCAGCTGCAGCTAAGGAATCGTCCGGCTACACGGAAGCTGATTTCTTCATTCAGCTTAAGACTGATACTGCGTTCGATTCAATTGATGCTAATTATAATGCAGCTCTTGCATCTCTCGATACCGCCCTTCTTGATGCTCCTACTAATCAAACCAAGTAACAAATGAATATGATTAAACTTATCCTAACTGTACTACTTACTTTTAGTGCAGTAAATGCCCAACCCACATTTATTCGTGGTGATCTAAATATTCGTTATAATACTCGTAGTATCGACGGTGAGGTAGAAGAGGGTGTTGATGATGTATATACTATGAATATTGTTGTATCTAATAGTGCTCAATTTCGTGGTACTATTATGTATCGACCATACATCAAGAATACATTCTCTAACCAAGAAGGGTCAGCTACATTTAATCTTAATTTAGATGTTGTTAACCCTAATAACCCTACTCAATCTCGTAATATTGGTATGATGACAGGTAAGGTACCTATCGATTATGATAACATTTATGATTACTCTAATGGGGATGTTCAAGTTAGTATCTTCTCTATGGGTACTGCTAAGGGGTTTGATAGTAAATATCGAGGTATTACTGCAGGTAAAGCTCCAGTTGATACCGGATTAATGTCTAATATTCGAAAGAAGATTTCTGATAGGATTAATATCTCTAAATCTGTAGGCGGTAAATCAGTTACTATTGCTGTTACTAAATACGACAAGATGGAATTTGTTAATCATATTATTGCTGCAGGTCCGGTACAAATCTATTCTGAAGTTACGGTTAATGGATGTATGTTGTATGATTATGAGAGGTCTGCTTGGTATCTACAAGACATGTCAGTGACATATCCAGTTGATGGTCGAATGATGATTGATAAGATTTCTGGTAATATTCGATGGAATTCAACTGAAAATAAGTATGAGTTTGATGTTAGAGTGAATGAACCCCCAATGACTGAAGCCTCGGTATTTTCAGGTCCGGCTGATGAATCTGCATTTTTCACTGTAGATAATACTATTGCATCTTTAACTGGAGATATTAAGTATCAAGATACCACCGTGAATAACATCGTAACCGGCTCATCAGTTAAGATTGATCTGGTGGGTAATAAGTTAACAAAGCATCAGACTATGTACTTGGCTAAGTTGTTACTGATTAGTAATATCGTACCGCTTAACGCTGATTAATACTACTCTAAAACCACCACATAATGTGGTGGTTTTTTATTGCGCTTATTAATATTCAATATACATTCAATTTATGCCTAATTTTACAAGACTAGTTGATATTGCAAGGGCTATTAAACTCGAAAAACAGAGTGGTAGGAGTTTTCATGTAGCATTTGCATTAAGACATAGAAAGATTGTCGAAATTGGTGTAAACAACCTAAAAAAGTGTAGTCCTGCATCATTAAAATATAAACCATACAATGATTGGCATAGACCGGATTATAAAGCTCGAATTCACGCAGAAATGGATTGTATTGGTAGGTTAAACAGATTAGATATAGATCATAAAAAGATCATTATTGTATCTATTCGTATAGATAATAATGGTAGGGTTTCTTGTGGTAAGCCGTGTCCAAACTGTTCATATCAACTGGGTTTAGCAGGATACACTAAAGTCTTTTATTCAGATTCTAACGGTCAATTTAACAAACTATAACATGTTTAACATAGGTAATCATATTAGAGATTGTACACGACCGGTAATTACCGGTCATATATTCTGTAAAATACAAACAGAATCAAGAAAATGGAATCCAATCACAAAGAAGCCTGATGGAGAATTAGTAACTAAGGTTTCGTATATTGTGATTAGTAAAGCCACTAATCATTCATTTGAAATCGAACATAAAAATGCGGAGCTATTATGATTAAGAGGTTATGGATTAAGTTAAAGATGATTTCAGCTACTATTAACTATATAATAGTAGCTGAATTAGGTACTCGTGCGGAATATGAATCGTATGAGTCACTATATAAAGTTTACATGCATTCATTGTATAATGAATTAAAAGCATCTAAGTAAACATATATGAATAAAGATCAGCAACATTTAGAGCGTGCATATAGTAAAATTTTATCAGAATCTGTTAATTTAGATGATATGTCACCGATTGATTTGGATGATCACTATCATCCATCACAATATAATCGCCGAATTAAAACCGTAGTTAATGTTCGAGATGAAATTGAAAATGAACTTAAAATGCTGGGGTTACCATATCAAGGTAGTGTTCAGATATATGCAGTAAATGATATAGATGTATCAACAGATGATCATTTAGAAATATATTGGTCAACACCCGAAGGTAAAGATGTTCAGATTGCTACATTTTTACCGACTAGGTGGATTGCATATGATGAGAATGGTAATATTGCTACACAAGAACCATACACTTGGGGTAAAGCTAATCAAGCGGTTATTGATACCGTTAGAAAGGTATTAGATCCGTCATATGAATCAGTACCCGATGAAGAATAAAGTATAATTGTATTTGCATTTAGTGTGTTAGTTGTTATCATTTGTCTTGTCAATTAAGTTATAAATGGGGTGGTAGCTCAACTGGATAGAGCATCGGTTTTCTAAACCGACGGTCGGGAGTTCGAGTCTCCCCCACCCCACCAACTTAAGATAAAATTTAACAAAACAAGCATTGTGATTTCAGCATTTATCATTCTATTAGTGTTAACATTCACGACTGGTGTGTATACCGGTTACAATTATTGTAATTATCGTAAAAAATATAATACAACCACGGATCAAAACCATGAAAAATAGAATCGTTGTATGTATTATATCCATTCTGTGCGGTATTGGGTTTTTATATGCATCTCAACATTTAGCCACATTAGCTCATAACGCACCACGTGATGATTACGGTCCATCAATATTAGAAACAATTTATACAATTCCGGCAGTATTTTTCATGACCTCCGGTATGTGTTTAACGATTGGTGGTGTTGTTGTAATCATATCAACACTTTTATCTGAAATTAAGAAATAACACAACCATAATTTACCGGGCGTTTAGCTCAGCGGTTAGAGCAGGGGACTCATAATCCCTTGGTCGAGGGTTCGAATCCCCCAGCGCCCACCAATTTTACCTATGACTAACAACAATCAGAAACATCGTGACGTCAATCAAGTACCCAAGAATTTTGTATACAACCTTCGCCTCAGCGGTATTAAGGTTCGTATCAAGCATTATCGCTGGGTATATGATAGTCTAACTAATGATTATTATCTGGCTCATGTAACAAAAGAGAATAAGAAATCTGTAATTATTGATGATGCTCGCGGTGGTCGTACAGAGGTAGAAGTTACTATGCATGATGGTCGGTCATATTCTGCTAGTTCCATCTGCCATTATATGGATAACTATAATAAGAGGTATGGTGTGTATACAGCAGCCACTCGAGCTCTTAAGGCTGCCAAGGAAGCATCAAAACAGCGTAAGGGTATATATTGTAAAATTTTAGTGGGTGATGACTCGCATGTGGTAGTTTAATACCGTTAATGTATTAAGGATACTATGAAAGAGTTAATACATTTGCTTATTTTCATCATCCTATGTATAGTATGTTTGGTGGTGTGGTTTGTAGTAAATTTCAGTACTAGTGGTGTTGTGTTTATGATTGGTTGTTGCGTGCTAATTATAACATATTTCAGCTCAGATGCTGTAGATTGAGATAGTGATTATATCAGACCTTTAGTGCTTGATTGTTATACAAAACTCAAATAATATTGAGGTATGAAATCAAACACTAAAGGTTCTGCGTTATTGGTAACTATTATTATCGGTACGGTGTTGTTGATAGCTGTAACTGGGATTCTCACTCTTTCGCTTAATGAGTATCGAGGATTATTAAAATCTTATCTCGATACTGCAGCTTTTCATATTGCAGAATCGGGTATTGATCGAGCTGCTGCAGCTATTACGAATAATGATTTTTCAAATGCTGTAGATGTTATACCCTCAAGTGTTTCTAATGAATCGGGTATCTGGTATAAAGGAATGCGTAATGGTGTAGTTGTATATTATCGCGGATTCTTTCCTATGGTAGATTTAGGTAATGGTAGATCCGGTATGTGTTCTGTAATGTGTTATCCTACTACGAGTACTACATATACCATATATACTCTAGGTACTGCAACTAACGGTACAAACATCACATCTCAACGAGCAATAAAGGTAGAATTTAAAGCTAATCAAAATACAGGTAGTGGTAATGGTGCTGCTATAGTAGCGAAGCGATCATTGAGTATTGGTTCGGGTTCCGACGAAAACCCGTTTGATGTAACTCGCGAATCGTATATTCGAGTAGCTAGTTATGATAGTAATAAGGGAGCTCCTAATATGGTAGTAGATATGAAGACTGGAGCGATTACTGGTAGTAATTATGATGACGATACATCTATCGGTGTTAGAGATGTTAATGGTACTGCTAACATATACTCTGCTATTGTATATGGTAATATCGTAACAGGTGGAGATAGGTCATCCATCATACTTCAAAATAATACTAAGTATGGTACTAAACAATGTACGTCAGGTAATCCATATGCCTGTACGTTAGTAGATATAGATAGTGCTGCAGCATACTATAAAAATAATACTGCAAATATCGGCTATACGGGGTTTAATATATCCGATACTGGTGGTGTCGGTGATAATATATCTACAAACTTTAAATTCAATGATAGCGATTTCAATATAGATGGTTTTAATACTGATGGATCATATAATACTGATGGATTAATTCAAACTAGACTCACATACGACAAAGATGGCACTAAGCTAGTTGACTCAAGTAATGCCAATCTCAATAAGAATAAGGTATATATCGGTCCTAGTAATTACACTTCGGGATCTGGTACAAAATCGTATACTGTTGTTGATAATGTAAATGACATGGAAGAGATTGTCATTAGAGGTCAAGCTGTATTGATTGTTGGTAACAATATGAATAATGCTAATTTGAAATTATCATTTGTAGATGATCAATCGACTCTTACATTAGTACTTGGTAATACTAGTACATCTAATGGTACATACACATTAATGACTCAAAACGAGCTTAATAATATTGCCCCTGATGACAACATGCAAGGTGTAAATCAAAATATACAGAATGCTGATTATATACCATCAAGATTTAAGATTGAAAGTGCAGGAACACCAACTGTATGGTTCCGTGTTGGTAATAAGAGTAGAGCTTCAGCAGTAATCAAAGTACCTAATGGTAAGGCTTATATTGATTGTCAATCGGCATCTAGACGTAATCAATTTAGGGGTCAGTTAATTGCTGACGATGTTACAATTCTAGGTAATTGTTGTCTAGACTTCTTCTATGATGTGCAATTAGGAAAATCAAAGGATACCAAATCTAAATTATCATTAACTAGCTGGAAACAGATTCTACCATCAACATATGTTAATCAATTATGAACACACAATCTAGATTCCTATTAGATCTACATTACTTTTTCGCTCAAACTGATGGTACTTATGCAATACCTAACTCATCGGTGGGTGATTTACTTAAACGAGCTAAAATAGAAATCGAAGCACTTCTACAACCACCACCAACTAAGAACTATATAAATCATTCAGTAGTTGAATTACAAAATATGATATTATCTAACACAATCAGTGATACGGATAAGCGACAAATCTTAGCTGAACTTAATTTTAGAACATTTAATACGGGGTATAAATTCGGTCGAACCGATGCAGAATTGTCAGAATTGTCAGCTAGAGATTTTGAAAATAAATATTGATTATTAACAATAAACAACTACTATTATATACCAATACACAATATGGACCTAAGAGCGCAAGTAATTGGATATTTACGAGTTACAGATCCTACTCATCGTCTAACATATACAAAATATGTGACAGATGCAATAGAACGCGGTATTAAACCGATATCAGCTCAAGATTGGGATATTCTTGTTAGTATGGTGGGTGATCGACAAATGACTGATACTGCAGTCGAGCGCAACTTTATAATTAATATGAAGATTGCAATTGATAATAAACCGTAAATTAATACTTTCACGTCTCGGTATTGGCACAGTTTCCTAAACTGATAGCGCATAATTGGATAATGTGAGTTCGATCCTCACCCGAGATACCAAATTTTAGTATACACATGAATGAATTAAAAGAGCTTGAGTTTGATATTAGTGAAGCTGAATATGAGGCTTCTAAATTACTAGATAGTGGAAACACATCTGAATATCTCGAAATGCAAGATCATATTACATCCTTAAAATTACGTAGGGATCGTATTATTAAGCAATCAAAATTATCATAATGTAATAATTGTATTAAATAGATAACAATTTAACTATAATATGAGCAGAAAAACCACAACAAACGAAATCGACCATTAAACCGCAATGCATGTATTGTGTTAATATAGATAATAATACTATTGAAGATCCTACTAATAAGGCTTATATAGAAACAGAAATTTTAGTATGTGAATCACCCGAAAACTACTAACAAATGCAAAGAATAATGATTGGGATGTAAAGGATGGTAGTGAAGTTGTTGTATATAAAATCGTTCCAATTGGAATTATTAAAAGGGGCGGTTGGAGTTTTAATGGATTAAGTAATATATAATTTTTGCGACGATAGTGTAGCGGAAACACGGCAAGTCCGAGCGCGGTATCCCGCAAGTAGGCATCCAAATGGCAATCGGAAGTTCGATTCTTTCTCGTCGCACTAAAACAAATAAATTAAAATGAAATCCTTAAAATTTAAAAGCGGACTGCAAAAAATTCGAGATATTAAAACTCCGTGTCTTCATCCAGAACATAATCCACCTTCGCATATTTCATTACCCCCCGGTGAATATGTTCATATCTGTCCGGGGTGCGGAGAAAAGAGAACTTTTGTGGTTCCGAACTTGTTTTGTTAAGTGTATAAAAATAAAATGTCCAAAATGTGACGGGGCAGGTTATTTACTTTTACTAAATTTGAAAAACAAAAAGAAACGAACAAAACATAATTTCGGAATTTCTGGTACTTGTCCGGTTTGCGATACTTGGTTGCGTGGCGGCGAGAAATGCCCAAAATGTAGTAAAAAAGTTAAGAAAAGTTCTTGACTTAATCCAGAGTTTTTTCATCATACATTTATGAATGAAATCGGCGACCAACTTGCTCCAGAAAGAGAATTTAATTCGCTTGAGAAGTTAATTTATTATACACATAATGAACATTTTCGCGTGGAGCAACGGAAAATTTGTGAAAACAAAATAAAATTCCGCAGCGCAGCAGAAGCCAGACAATTTAATCAATCTCATGGGCACAATAGATATGTTCGTTTATACCCGTACAAATGTCCGGTTTGTGGATTTTTTCATTTGACTAAAAATAAACACGTTGATGAAAAAAGCATCCATTAAAACGAACCAAAAAACCTTGACTTTCATAACAAAAATACCATTATCGGTTGTGTTACTTAAAATATAAAAAACTAAAACATATAAACACATGAATAATCTTAAAAATCGGTTTGACCGTTTCCTTTCAATTGCGCTAAACGGTACACGGGTTGCTGT
>ERZ795030.1550-NODE-1550-length-30596-cov-9.928326_pt1 | contig 30596 bp, 29 predicted proteins | sample MGYA00375122_ERZ795030 | MGnify/ENA primary metagenome ERZ795030 (study PRJEB30165, sample SAMN05720146) | activated sludge metagenome | isolation source: anaerobic digester from wastewater treatment plant | place: Japan | collected 2015-04-20 ... | reverse complement strand
TAATCCAGTCTATTTCATCTTAGGTTTTGATATACGAAAATTAGTTAACAAAATATATAGAATCGAGGTGGTTTTATTTGCGTGCTCAGACGCCGAGAGCCTGCAGTTGGCCTCCATTATCCCATCTGCAGTTGCGTTTCTTCTTTGGAGTCTTCAAACAGAAAACGACAGGCGATTCAAAGAATCGGAGCGTCATTCATTTGACCTTGATAAGTAAGCGCTTTCAGTATAATATATTATGAGGTAATTTATAATTACCGAATCGCTTAACACTATTCATCGTGCGTCCCGGAAGGCGCGAAAGCCATCCCGCGACAAACGTCAGGAGGAAACCACAAGTGTATCAGAGCAGTTATCTCAACAAACTATTTGAAGATGTCAAAAAGAAATATTCCTCAGAACCTGAGTTTATCTCGGCGGTCGAGGAATTTTTTGATTCGATGGACTACATTGTCGACGACGAACCAAATATCGAAAAGTACGCCATTCTTGAGCGCATCTTAATTCCGGAGAGAGTCATCTCCTTTCGCGTCGCCTGGGTTGATGACAAAGGCAAAGTCCAAGTCAACAAGGGCTGGCGCGTCCAGTTTAACTCGGCGATCGGACCTTACAAGGGCGGCATTCGTTTCGATAGTTCCGTCAACCTCTCGATTCTGAAGTTTTTAGCCTTTGAGCAAACCTTCAAAAACAGCTTGACCGGCCTTCCTCTCGGCGGCGGCAAGGGCGGTGCGGATTTCACTCCTCGCGGCCGTTCCGATGAAGAGATTATGAGATTCTGCCAAGCCTATGTTTCCGAATTGTTCCGCCACATCGGTCCCGACACCGACGTGCCGGCCGGTGATTTCGGCGTCGGCGCCCGCGAAATCGGCTATATGTATGGCATGTATAAAAAACTATCTAACGACTTTGTCGGCACTTTTACCGGCAAGGGTATTTCCTATGGCGGTTCCCTGGGCCGCAAAGAAGCGACCGGCTACGGCCTTCTTTATTTCGTTTCAGAAATGTTAAAGACATTCCATAACGATACCTTAAAAGGTAAGCGCGTCATCATTTCCGGTTCCGGCAAAGTCGGCAAGCACGCCGCCGTCAAAGCCCACGCCTTAGGGGCGAAAGTCGTCGCCATGTCAGATATTAATGGCTTCGTCTATGACGAAAACGGTCTCGATGTGCCATTAATTGATAAGTTGTCTGAGCCGAAAGGCGAGTATTCTCTCGAATATATGAAGATCTATCCTGAAGCGAAGTTTGTTCCGACCCCGAAACTAATGTGGGGCATGCCCTGCGATATCGCTCTTCCATGTGCGACTCAGAACGAAATTGACCTCGAAGACGCCAAAAAGCTGAAGGCTAACGGCTGCTATATGCTCGTCGAAGGCGCCAACATGCCGACGGCGGTGGAAGCCATTCGCTTCTGCAACGAAAATGGTATTCTCTTCGCTCCCGGCAAAGCCAGCAATGCCGGCGGCGTCGCCGTCTCCGGCCTGGAGATGAGTCAGAACGCCATGCACTTGTCTTGGACTTATGAAGAAGTCGACCAAAAACTCGAACAAATCATGAAAAATATCTTCCGCAAATGCCACGAGACAGCTCAAAAATACGGGCAGCCGAAAAACCTGGCCCTCGGCGCGAACATCGCCGGCTTTATCAAAGTCTATGACGCGATGCTTCAAGAGGGTGTCATTTAATAATGAAAATCGTCAATCCGATTCGACCTCCGCATATCCTGCTTCCCAAAGACGGCGTCGACATGAATGCCTTCGCCGTTATCGCCTGCGACCAGTTTACGAGTCAATGCGATTACTGGGACGGTCTTAAAGAAAAAATCGGTGACAAGCCATCGACTTTTCACATGATTTTTCCCGAGGCTTATCTCACTTTGGTAAATGAAAAAGATTATATTACCGGCATCAATCGAAACATCGACCGCTACTTAAAAGAAGACGTTCTTAAAGACATCGGCGAGTGCTTTGTCCTCGTCGAACGGAACACCCCGCACACAAAGCGAAGACTCGGTTTAGTCATCTCCGTGGATTTAGAAGCTTACTCCTACGAAAAGGGAACAAAAGCTTTGATTCGGGCGACCGAGGCGACGATTGTCGAACGCATTCCGCCGCGGTTGAAGATTCGCGAAAATGCTCCGGTCGAACTCACTCATACGCTCTTCTTGTTTGATGATCCCAAGAAGTCAATTATTGAAAAAATCTACGAAAAGCGTGCAGAAATGCCGTTATTGTACGATTTTGACCTTAATCAGAACGGGGGCCACCTGCGCGGATATCAAGTTAAAGATACACAAAAAGTCATCGACGCTTTCACAAAATTAACCGAAGAAAACGGCAAGGATTTGATGTTTGTCGTCGGTGACGGCAATCACTCTTTAGCGACCGCGAAAGCCCATTGGGACCGCTTGAAAGTCGGTTTGTCCGCCAAGGAAAGAGAGACACATCCGGCCCGCTTTGCCTTGGTCGAAGCTATTAACCTCTATGATGAAGGCTTGGATTTTGAGCCTATTCACCGCGTCGTGTTTGAAGTCAAATCCGACTTTGTTCCCGGCCTTAGAAAAGTGGTGGATGGCACTCATGAAACACATGTCTACTGCAAGCCGAAAGGACAATCGCCGCTATCGGTACCGGCGAATGCCCCCCTCGCCTACCGCCTCATTCAAGATTACATCGATACCTATGTTAAAAATACTCCCGGTTCATCCGTCGATTACATTCACGATATCGATTACACCCATGAAGTCGCCGACAAACATCCGACCTCGGTCGCGGTGGCGATGCCGGCCCTTACTAAAGCCGATTTGTTTGATTATATCGCCAAAGGCGATGTGCTGCCTCGCAAAACCTTTTCGATGGGGCATGCCGTTGAGAAGCGTTACTATCTCGAATGCAAGAGAATAAAATAGATAACGGAAGGAGAAACATATGAAACGTATCTACAACTTTTCTGCCGGGCCAGCCGTTTTGCCCGAGGAGGTGTTGCAACAGGCCGCCGATGAGATGCTCGATTATAAAGGATCGGGAATGTCGGTTATGGAAATGTCGCACCGCTCCAAAACTTATCAGGCCATCATCGACGAAGCCGAAGCCGATTTGCGCAAGGTTTTAAACATTCCCGGCAACTACAAAGTCCTTTTCGTTCAAGGCGGAGGCACCGTTCAGTTTGCGATGGTTCCGATGAATCTTTCAAAGAACAGAATTTATGACTTTATTTTGACGGGTCACTGGTCAAAAGCCGCCAAAAAAGAAGCGGAGATCTTTGGTAAAGTCAATGTCATCGCCTCCTCTGAAGATAAGAATTTCTCTTATATTCCCAATCTTGATAATGTCAAAGCCTCACCCGATTCAGACTTTGTCTGCATGTGCGATAACAACACCATCTTTGGCACCAAATACAAAAAGTATCCCGAATTTCCTGGTAAGATTTTAGTCAACGATGCTTCCTCTTCGTTTCTGAGCGAACCGATGGACGTGACGAAGTTCGGCCTCATTTATGCCGGCGCCCAGAAAAACGTCGGTCCGGCCGGTGTCGTCATCGTCATCATCCGCGAAGATTTGCTGGAAAACGAACCCCTTCCCGGAACGCCTACTTTATTGAAGTATAAGGTGCTGGCCGATGCTGGCTCGATGTATAACACGCCTCCGACTTACGGTATCTACATCTGCGGTCTCGTCTTTAAATGGATTCTCGCTCACGGCGGACTCGAAGCCATGAAAGAAAGAAACGAGAAGAAAGCCGCTTTAATCTATGACTTCCTCGACAACAGCAAGATTTTTAAAGGCACGGTCGATAAGGGTTCGCGTTCATTAATGAACGTCTGTTTCAGGACGGACAGCGAAGAACTCAATGAAGCCTTCCTTGAAGGCGCGAAGAAAGCCGGTTTTGCCAACCTCAAAGGTCACCGCTCCGTCGGCGGTATGAGAGCCTCGATTTATAATGCCATGCCCCTCGCTGGCGTCGAAGCCTTAGTTAAATTCATGCGCGAGTTTGAAGCCGCCCACGTCAAATAGGTCGCGCCATGAAAAAAGTACTTTGCTTAAACAAGATATCCCCCGTCGGATTAAAGACTCTTCCTCATAATTATGAGGTCACCTCTGAAATAAATGAGGCCGATGCCATCCTGGTGCGCTCAGCCGTCATGCACGAGATGATTTTACCTGATAATGTCGTCGCTGTCGCCCGGGCCGGAGCCGGAGTCAATAACATTCCGCTCGATGCATACGCGAAAGCCGGCGTCGTCGTCTTCAACACGCCCGGCGCGAACGCCAACGCCGTCAAGGAATTAACGATTGCCGGAATGCTTCTTGCCGCCCGCGATATTCATGGCGGCATGAAATGGGTTGAAGCAAATAAAGATGATGTCGAGATTAACAAAAACATGGAAAAAGCCAAGGCCGCTTTTGCCGGGACCGAACTTCTTGGTAAGACGATTGGCATCTTTGGCTTAGGCGCGGTCGGAACTCTGGTCGCTCAAGGTGCCTATGGCATGGGTATGAGTGTTGCGGCCTATGAGCCGTCGCAAGCAACGATTGATAAAAACCGCGATCTGTTTCCTGCCGGTCTCCGCTTGGTCGCAAGTGCCGATGAACTATACGCTGCGGCCGATTACATCAGCTTAAATGTCCCACTTCTACCCGCCACCAAAGGCATGATAAACCGCGAGAGTATCGCCAAGATGAAAGACGGTGTTGTCATCATCAACTTAGCGCGCGATGCCATCGTTAATGATGATGACATTCGCCAAGCTTTAAAAGAAGGCAAAGTCCGTCGCTATGTGACTGATTTTCCCAATCATGCGACCGCCAACATGGAAGGCGTCGTCGCCATCCCTCATCTCGGGGCCTCGACTGAAGAAGCCGAAGACAACTGTGCAACGATGGCTGTCAAACAAATTGTCGATTTTATCGAAAACGGCAACATCGTCAATTCCGTGAATTATCCAAATATCGAGCTTGGTCCGAAAACGGAAGCTCACCGCATCGTTTTGCTCCACGACGCTAACGAAGGGCTTTCGGGCCAGATCATCAAGATTGTCGAAACCCGCGGCGTCGTCAAACAAATCGCCAGCAAAGTCAAAGGCGCCTTTGGCGTCACGCTCGTCGACTTTGTCAAGACGAAAGGCGAATGCTCAGAAGGTGTGTGCTTAGGTGATCAACTGGGCGAACTGCCCGGTATCATCAGCCTCCGCGTCATTCATTAACTAACACGGTAGCGAACAAAGAGCCATAAAATGGCTCTTTTTCTTTTTTTGTTATCGACGTTAATTATATTATATGATTCAGAAATTTAGTCACTTAAATACGGCGATATCTTGCTTACTATTGCGGTTTCAGATTCATTCGTAAAAAGCATAATTTTGTGATTCTTGTTCCGATTATATTTGATGCCCATAAAGCAAATTGTCATAAAGAATCGAAGATAAGATAGTTCTTGCTGCACGAATAAAAAAACACCGCAAATTACTGAAAAAACGAGCAATTGCGGTGTTTTTCACGCTAAAAAGTTACGATTTGATGATTGTTCCCGTCTTTTCCAGGAACGCTTCTTTGGCTTTTTCAAGAGAACTTATTATCGCCGTTTTGCCTGTCTTGGCTTTCAAAAACATTAAACATGCCTGAACTTTTGGATACATGCTCCCCTTAGCAAAATAGCCTTCCTCGGAATATTTCTCAATCTCTGCCATCGTGATGAGTTCGAGGCGCTTTTCACCCGGCTTGCGGTAGTTGATATAAGCGTTATCGACAGCGGTCAGAATAACGAGATAATCGGCATCGACTAATGCGGCGACTTTCGCGCTGGCATAGTCTTTATCGATGACGGCGGCAATGCCTTCAAGATGACTTCCTTTGTAGATAACGGGAATTCCTCCTCCGCCGGCGCATATGACGACATGCTGATCCTTGATAAGTGAGAGAATCATCTCTTTTTCGACGACATCAACGGGAATCGGCGAGGCGACGACGCGGCGATATCCGCGGCCGCTGTCTTCCTTCATGACATAGCCTTTTTCCTGGGCAATGATGTCCGCTTCTTCTTTACTATAGAAGGCGCCGACTGGTTTCGTCGGATTCTGGAATAAGGGATCGTGTTCATCGACGAGGACTTGAGTGACGATGGTGGCGACGTGCTTTGCAATGCCTTGCTTAGCAAGTTCGTTATAAATGGCATTCTGCAGATGGAAGCCGATATAACCCTGGCTCATCGCTCCACATTCCGGAAAAGGCATATCGGGTGTCGACTTCGATTCGGCAAAAGCCAAATTGATCATGCCAACTTGTGGACCGTTTCCGTGGACGATGATCACCTCGTGACCGGCTTTGATTAAGGCGACGATCGGCTCGGCGACATTAATAAGTAATTTCTTCTGTTCTTCGGCGTTATTTCCCAGGGCGTTCCCCCCGAGTGAGACGACATATCTGCTCATGGTTGTTTTCCTTCTCGTGCGCTAATTTTGCACAACTTAAATATTATACAACCCCTCAAAATTATCAACAACGATTTGCCTTATTGTGCAATATATTGCACGGAAAGTATTTTCTCGCATGCGTTCGTGAGGCAGGGGGCGCTCAAGCCTGAGGGGCAAGCACGCGAGCGCTCATCATCCGCACTTCTCAGCATGCGCAAATACGCGTTTGCATTGAATTGCCCCACCCTTTATAATTTAGTTGTTGTAAACACCACGACAGTAAGACGCGGTTATCTCAGACAACATTGTTGAATGGGAAGAACCGATATCAAACAAGGAGTAAACTTGATGACCCAAGGGATTATTCTAGCGGCCGGCTACTCAAGCCGGGCCGAGACGAATAAAATGCTGTTAGTTTATAAAGGCAAGTTTTTACTCGCCCATGCCGTGGAAGGAATGATGCCGTTTGTCGATGAAATCATCGTCGTCACCGGGCATTTCCACGAAACCATTAAAGAGGTTGTTAAACCATACGCAAAAGTCACCATCGTCTATAACGGCGATTATGCCCAGGGGATGTTCAGCTCGGTCCAAGCCGGGGTCCGCAAGACAAATGGTGATTTTTTTGTTCTCCCCGGCGATTGCCCGTTCGTCACTGCCGATACCTATCGTAAAATGCTCGCCGGAAGCAAAGAAATACGCGTTCCCGCCTATCGAGGACAGACGGGCCACCCTCTTTTTCTTAAGCATTCGCTAAGAGACGAATTGCTTAATGAGCCGGTTACTTCAAACCTCAAAGTATTTCGCAATCGCCACGATTATGAAATAATCAAGACAGAGGATTTACAGATTTTGATGGACATCGATACCCTTCATGACTATCAAAATTTAGATAAATAGAGAAAGGAAACAACACATGGAAGCAAATCGCTACCTACGACCGGCGACCTTAGAAGAAGCTCACCAGCTCCTGCTTCAAGATGCCAAAAACATTTTGCTGGGCGGTGGTCTCTGGCTAAAAAAATCGACATCTTCCGCGAATGCCTTAATCGATTTAAGCGCTCTCGGCCTCGATCAAATCAAGAACACCGGCGACCACATCGAAGTCGGGGCAATGGTCAGCCTGCGGGATTTTGAAATGAGCCCCCTCGTCAAGAACATCCAAGGAGGCATCCTCGTCTCGGCCGTCAGCCAGATTATGGGCGTCGCCTTTCGCAATGGCGCGACCGTCGGCGGTTCCGTCGCTGGGAAATTCCCCTTTTCCGATTTGATTACGCCCCTGCTGGCGCTTGACACAACTTTAATCTTTTATCCAAAAAAGGAATTAGGCCTCGCTGATTTTTTAAATCAGAAAGGACGCTCGAGCGATATCCTCACCCATGTTGTTATCAAAAAAAGCACAGGCCGCGCATTTTTTAAGAAAGTTAAAACAACCGCTCTTGACTTTGCCGTCATTAATGTTGCTATCAGCCGTTTGAATAATGAATATCGCATTGCGATTGGCAGCCGTCCATCCGTGGCTGCCCTCGCCGTCAAAGCGATGGACACAGTTAATGGCATGAAAGCGTTGTCCGATGAGCAAATTGCTCAGGCCGCCACTCTCGCTTCCGAAGAATTGCTCTATGCGTCGACAAACGCCGCTAGCGCCGAATATCGCAAAGCCCTCGTCCGGGCTTACATCAAGCGCGGTCTTGAGGAGGTCAGCAAATAATGAAAGTCAGTTTTGTTCTTAACGGCCGAAATATCTCTTATGAGATTGCTCCCGGCGAGTATTTGGCCGACACCCTTCGCGCCAATCACATCTTATCGGTTAAAAAAGCTTGTGATGAAGCAGCCTGCGGGGCTTGCACCGTCTTATTAGATGGGCGTCCCATCTTATCGTGCTCGTTTTTATCTGCGCGCGTCGAGGGAAGAAGCGTGACGACAGTCGAGGCCGTCCAGGATGAAGTCTCGGAAATCAGTGATTTCTTCTCTGATGAAGGCGCCGATCAATGCGGCTTCTGCAATACCGGTCTCGCTCTGACCATCCTCGCCCTAAGAAATGAACTGAAAAATCCGACCGACGAAGAAATCAAACATTTTGTCGTCGGCAATCTGTGTCGGTGCACCGGCTATCAAGCCCAGTTTAAAGCGATCAAACGTTATTTGGAGGCTCATAAATGAAAACGAAAGTCGTCAATCACAAAACGCCTTCAGTCCACGGCAAAGGAATTATGATGGGTCGTCCCTCTTTTACCGATGATCTCGCCGAACCCAATTCCTTAATCGTCAAGATTTTACGAAGCCCCCATGCCTTTGCCCGCATCAAAAGCATCGATGTGTCTAAGGCTAAAGCCTTAACCGGTGTCGAACTTGTTTTGACTCATCACGATGTTCCGCGTAAGTCGTTTACGAGAGCCGGCCAAGGCTATCCCGAACCTTCTCCTCACGATAAGTTTATCCTTGATGAGTATGTTCGCTATGTCGGTGATGAAGTCGCCTGCGTCGCGGCCATTAACGAAAGCATCGCCAATCAGGCGTTAAAGTTAATTGAAGTCGAATATGAAATTCTTGAACCGGTCCTCGATTTTGAAACCGCCTTTGAACACAAAAGCATTATTCATCCTGAAGATGGCATTAATGAGATGTTTCCCATCGGCTTTGAACCGAAGAAAAATGTCGCCGCCTCCTATCACATGCACGTTGGCGATGTCGAAGCGACGCTTGCCAAGTGCGATGTCGTAATCGACGAAACATTTTACACGCAAGCACAGGCCCATGCGATGCTTGAACCTCACACCGCGAATGCCCGCCTGGATTATTTGAACCGCCTCGTCATCTACACGGCGACGCAAACTCCCTATCACGTCCGGCGCATCATCTCGCAGACGCTTGATCTGCCAATCAGCAAAATCCGCGTCATCAAACCGCGAGTGGGTGGCGGTTTTGGCGGCAAGCAAGCCTTGCATGGCGAATTTTTCGTTTCGCTTGTCACGTTAAAAACGAAGAAACCGGCCAAAATTATATTTTCCCGCCAGGAAGTATTTGAATCCTCTTATACTCGCCACCCGATGCGCATTAGAATGCGCTTGGGAGCGAACAAAGACGGGACACTAAAAGCGATTGATTGCTATAGCCTGTCCGATACCGGCGCCTATGGCGAGCATGCTTTGACCGTCTTCATGATTACTGGTTCCAAGGTATTGCCTTTATATAATAAAGTCGATGCCGTTCGCTTTGGCGGACGCGTAGTCTACACAAACCACGTCTCGGCGGGAGCCTACCGCGGATATGGGGCGATTCAAGGTAATTTTGCCTTGGAATCCGCAATTGATGTCCTGGCTAAAAAATTAAATATCGATCCCCTCGAACTTCGTCGCAAGAATATGATGGGCGAAGGAGAAACGAGCCCGATTTTTTCAATCATGGGCGAGGGCACGGAAGGCACAGCCATGGACATGGATACGTGCAAACTCGGTTACTGCCTCGACCGCGGCGCGGAATTAATAGGCTGGAAAGATAAATACCCGTTTGTTCAAGTCGGCCCCCACAAAGTGCGCTCAGTCGGAATGGCTATTGCCATGCAAGGTAGTGGCATTCCTTATATCGACATGGCCGCTGCGACGATAAAGCTTAACGATGACGGCTTTTATAATCTGACCGTCGGCGCGACCGAAATCGGCCAGGGCAGCGACACCGTCATCACGCAAATCGTCGCCGAAGCATTGATGACGACAGTCGATAAAGTAATCATCTATTCCTCAGATACGGATCTGACTCCGTTTGATGTCGGCGCTTATGCTTCGAGCACGACTTATGTCTCGGGCAATGCCGCATTAAAAGCTGCCTTAAAGATGAAGAAAATGCTCATTGAAGAAGCTGCCCAATATCTGAATGCCAAGCCTGAAGAAGTGATGTTTGATGGCAAGGAATTCAGGACGGAGGATAAGCGTCTGACTTTGGCGGATATGGCCAATAAACTTTATTACAACGAAAATCAGCATCAGCTGAGCGCGACTGAAAGTTTCGTTGGACACAAATCGCCACCTCCTTTCATGGCTGGTTATGTCGAGATTGAACTCGACACCGAAACCGGTGAATACGATATTCTCCATTATGTCAGCGTCGTCGATTGCGGCGTAACGATTAACCCGATGCTGGCTAAAGGCCAAGTCGAGGGCGGCATCGTTCAGGGTCTCGGTATGGCATGCTTCGAAGATGTCAAATACAGCGGCCGCGGGAAACTAAACAGCAACAGTTTCCTCTACTACAAAATTCCATCGATGCTCGACGTTAAAAAGCTGACGACGGAATTTGCCGAGAGCTATGAGGAAAGCGGACCTTACGGCGCGAAATCAGTCGGCGAAATCGGCATCGACACACCGCCTGCCGCCATCGCCAATGCCGTCGCTAACGCCACCGGCGTGCGCATCAACAAATTACCTGTTACCCCCGAAAAGATATTTCAGGGGCTAAATAAAAAATAAAGGAGTCAGGTTATGAATAACAAAAAAACGCTTAAAAACACAGTGATGGCCGTCATCTTTTTCGGTGCCGTCTGGGGCTTACTAGAAGCCACGATGGGCTATCTTTTGCACTGGTTGCCTGGCATGTGGTCGGGTCTCGTCATGTTTCCGATCGGCTCGGCTCTGATGTACTGGGCCTATCAAAACACCGGCCGCAGAAGCGCCATTCTCTATGTCGGCTTATTAGCCGCGGCAATCAAGGCCATCAACTTTGCTTTTCCGATTCACTGGGAAGGCTTGATGCGCGTCTACACGCCGATGATTTCGATCATTTTGGAATCATTGACGGTTTTTGCTGTCAGCTATCTCTTTGAAAAGAAAGCCTCGCCGGTTAATCAAACATTAATTCATCTCGGAGCAATTGTTTTAGCAATCGTCTCCTGGCGCACGCTTTTCTTGGCTAACCAAGCCGTTCAATCCGCCATCAGCGGAAACCTGGCCGCCCAGCTCTCAAGCTTTGAAGCAAGTGCCCGCTTCGTCTTTGTTAATGGCGCCTATGAATTGCTCGTCTTTGCGATTATCTACATCATTTACCGCTCCATTCAAGCATTGCTTGCGATGAGGAAAGAGCCACTCAAAACCCCCAACTGGCTGATGTATGTCCTGTCGCCGCTAACATTTGTTTTTGCGGTTTTGGCAGTCGTCATTCCAAATCTCCTATAAGGATATTAATTTTGATTCTTAAACACCAAACACAGCAGGGCAGAAGGACTCGGAATGATTAAAATTATCACCGGAAAAGTCAATGCCGGTAAAACCACGACGCTTCTTAAGACCTATCGCTTAGACCGCAAGGGAGATGGCTTTGCCGCCATCAAAAAAATGAATGGGAATGAAGTCTATGGTTATAACATGCTTCACCTCAGCAACGACAACATCATTCCGTGGATGGTTCATCAAAAATACTTTCTGAGGGACTTCACGAAAACCGGCAAATTCGGACCATTCTATCTCAATTTGGACTTGCTGGCGATGCTTGAAAGCATCATCGATGAACTCATCGCTCAACGCATCTCGCCGATTTATCTCGACGAAGTCGGTGTTCTTGAAATCAACGGCGGAGGATATCACAACATCTTGAAGAAGTTACTGTCCAGCGGCCTTGATCTCGTCATCACCGTCCGCGACGATCTCGTCAAGCCGGTCGCCAGCCACTTCGATATTAATGACTATGAACTCGTTCAGGTTCAAGGAGAGGAGTAAAACCATGTACGATTATGCAATCATGAATGGCAAACTCTACATCAACGGTCACTGGGAAACGCATAACCTTTATATTTCAGAAGGGAAAATTGCGTTGATCAGCGATGACTTTTTGGACGCGGCTAATGTCACCGATGCCGATGGACTCGAAGTCCTGCCCGGCATCATCGACCCCCATGTCCATTTCGAACTGGACTTAGGCAAATATAAATCCGTCGATGACTTCTATCACGGAACGGTGGCCGCCGCCTATGGCGGAGTCACTTCCATCGTCGATTTTCTCGATCCGGCCGGAAATGCCGATGAGCTGCAGAAAGCCTTTGATAAGCGAATGGCTTTAGCAAAAAACTCCGTCGTCGATTTCCGCCTCCATGCCTGCATTAAAAATCCGAGCGGTGATCTTGAGGAATTCGTCAAGAAGATGAAAAGCCTCGACATGCATACTTTAAAATTGTTTACGACTTATTCGGATTCCGGTCGCCGGACTTATGAAAAAGACATCATTAAGCTGCTTGAACTATCCGAAAAATATAAATTCTTGCTCTTGGCGCACATCGAAAATGATGAACTGATTCGCCTCGATAAGGACTTCACCTATCAGGATTTGCCGATCAGCCGTTCGTCAGAAGCCGAAAGAAGTGAGGCTTTAAAACTCGCCCAACTCGTCCGCGACCACGGCGGGAAGCTCTATATGGTCCACTTAAGTGACGGCCATACTTTGGAAGCTCTCATTGAAAATTATGGCGATATTCTCAATCGGCGCTTCTTCGTTGAAAGCTGCCCGCAGTATTTTACGTTTACGAATGATGATTTACAGAGGGAAGATGGCTACTTATATACATTTGCCCCGCCTCTTCGCAGCTTTGTTTCGCGCAAGCTCCTCTTCGTCAACCAGAAACATATCGACACGATCGGTACGGATCACTGCGCCTTCAATGTCGCCGACAAAAAAGGCAAACTGCTCTTTGAGATGCCGCTTGGCATCGGGGGCATCGAACACTCCTTTACGATTATGCGCCACCACTTAGGCGATGCCGTTATCAATAAGATGACTGTGAATATCGTCCGCATTCAGGGGCTTGAAGGCAAAGGCGAAATCAAAGTCGGAAACGATGCCGATCTCGTCTTCTTCAAACCCGCACCGCGCAGTTTGATTCTCGATCAGCACGGCCGCGCCGATTACTCCCTTTACATCGGTCAGCCCTCGCACGGCCAAGTCATCTCGACGATGGTCCGCGGCCAATTTGTCATTGAGAACCGCGTCTATCAGGGAGGCCGCGGGCAGTGGATTAAAGGACGGGATATCGAATGAAAAAAGCCATAATCAACGCTAAAATATATGATTTTGCAACGTTTTTAGATAATGGTTTTGTTATTTTCGATCATGTCATTAATCAAGTTGGAGCGATGGAAAACTTCGTCGATGAAGGATACGAAATCATCGATGCCCGTGGTGCTTTGCTCATGCCAGGCCTCGTCTGTGCCCACACCCACATCTATTCCAAATTCGCTCGGGGGCTATCCCTGCCATTTAATCCCAAAAACTTTCAGGAAATTTTAGACCAGATGTGGTGGAAGTTAGACCGTCACATCGATAACAAAGCCTCATATTATAGCGGCATTGTGGCCGCCGCCGATTTTCTTCGCGACGGAGTGACGACGATCATCGATCATCACGCCAGCGGGAAAGAAATCGCCGGCTCGCTCGCCTCCTTAAAGAAAGCGGTGTGCGATGAAGCTTCTGTCCGCGCTCTGTTCGCTTTTGAAGTGAGCGATCGCTTTGATGTTAATCAAGCCATTCAGGAAAATGTCGCCTTCATCAAGAATTTTAAAACTCCTTTTACCGCCGGCCTCTTCGGCCTTCATGCCTCGATGAGCCTCTCCGAAGCAAGCCTTGAAAAAGTGCGCGCGAATTTAAACGGCGCTCCGATTCACATTCATGTCGCTGAAAGCGAAATGGATGAAGAAGACGCGCAGAGCAAATATCACGAAAGCGTTGTCGAACGGCTCGACCGCCACGGCCTGATTAACGAAGACAGTCTCCTTATTCACTGCGTTCATGTCAGCGAACACGAACTCGACATCATCGAAAAGCGGAAAGCCGCCATCGTCGTCAATGTCACATCGAACATGAATAATGCCGTCGGTCTTCCCGACATCAATAAATTCCGGGACAAAGGCATTCCCGTGATGATCGGAAATGATGGGCTCTCCAGCGGAGCCGCCAACGAATATATAAATCTTTTATATGGTATGCACCTTCTTTATAAGAAGCCGACTGCTTTTGGACTCGGCGAGCTCCTTGAGATGATCGATTCTGGATACGACTATGTCTCCCGTCGCCTCGGCATTAAACTCGGGCGAATCGAAAGCGGCTACGAAGCCGATCTGCTTCTCGTTCCTTATATGGCTCCGACAGCAATGGATCAAAGCAATGCTCTCGGTCACATCTTTTTCGGCATGATGCACGCCTTTAAGCCGAGCGATGTCTTCGTCGCCGGTGAGCAATTAGTCAAAAATTACGAACTGACGAACAAAAAACTCGTCATGGAATACGAAAGAAGCCAAGAAGTCGCCAATCGACTATGGCAAAGAATCAAAGGAGAGAAATGATGGATTTATCGACAAAGTTTGATGGATTAGTGCTCGCTAATCCGCTCATGCCGGCGGCCGGACCCCTCGTTGGGGATAGCGAACGCCTCATCTTTATGAAAGAGGCCGGCTGCGGAGCGATTGTCACAAAGACAATTTCGACCAAAGATGCCCACATTCCGCGCCCGTGCATTTACGGAGACCGCGAATACATCATGAACAGCGAATTATGGAGCGAATACAACAAAGAGAAATGGATTGAAGAATTTCTCCCTGAGTTCGTCTCCAAAAATGATGGCCGCCCCCTCATTGTCAGCGTTGGCTACACCAAAGAAGATATGGAAGTTTTAATACCTCTCTTGGACCGTTTTGCCGATGCCTTTGAGGTGTCAACCCACTATGTGGGTACCGACCATTCCGTCATCGCCGAAACCGTCAGAACAATTCGCAAGCACACCAAAAAACCTCTCTATATGAAGATCAGCCCCCACATTCCCGATCCGTCAGGATTTGCCAGGGCGATTAAAGAGGCGGGTGCAAGCGGCGTCGTCGCCGTCAACTCCTTAGGTCCGACGATGAAAATTGATATTAAGAAACGGCGCATCATCTACGCCAACGAAAAAGGCTTTGTGTGGACGAGCGGGCCGGTCATTAAAAATCTCGCTTTAGCGACGGTGTACACGATTAAACAAGCCGAGCCGTCATTGACCGTCATCGGCGTTGGCGGCATCGCCTCGGCAGATGACGTCATCGAATTCTTGCTGGCGGGCGCAAGCGGCGTGCAAATGCTCTCCGCCGCTCTCTTAAAAGGCAAACAGCTCTATGCCAAGATTATCGAGGACTTGCCCAAAGCTCTCGAAAGAAACGGCTTCACTTCAATACAGGAAGTAATTGATACGCAGCTCACTAACAAAGTCAGATATGAAGGTAATACCCCCTATCTCATTCCGGAAAAGTGCATTCGCTGTATGTTGTGTGTGAAAATCTGTCCATACTTTGCCATCGAGATGAAAGATGTCATCACTTTTGATTCAACCAAGTGCTTTCAGTGCGGTCTTTGCCCCGTCAAATGCCCGACGGGAGCCATCGTCATGGAAGAAAAGGAGTAATTAATGTTCGATCCGAATAAATCAACACCGAAAATCGACCACGAAGAAAAATGTTCTGGTCAGGCCGTCTATGTCTCGGACATCACCTTTGACGACATTTTGTATGCCAAGACAGTCCGTTCGACAATCGCCAAAGGATATATTCGCGCGATTGGCGTGCCAACCCTTCCCTGTGGCTATCACATCGTCGACCACCGCGATGTCGTCAAAGAAAACTATGTCAAAATGATTTTAACCGACTGGCCCGTTTTTGCCGTCGATCGCGTCAACTATATCGGCGAGCCGATTCTTCTCGTGGTCGGTCCCGACAAGCGCGTCATCGATGAAATCGTCTCCGCCATTCAAATCGACTATGAAGAAGAGACGCCCGTTTTTGACTTTGTCAACAGCGTCGTCCACAAGTCCTTTGCGAAGGGTGATTACAGCCAGGCCGCAAAAGCGGCGAAGCGGACGATTATAGAAACTTTTAATACCGGTTATCAGGAGCAAGCCTACATCGAACCGCAAGGCATGCTAGCTTATCTTGAAGAAGGCGGTAAAGTCACTTTGGTCGGTTCGATGCAGTGTCCTTACTACATTAAAAACGCCGTCATTAATACCTTGGGCTATCCCGAAGATAAAGTCCGCGTCATTCAGCCCGCGGTGGGAGGCGCCTTTGGCGGAAAAGAAGAATTTCCTTCGACCATCGCCTGCCAACTCGCGACTGCTGTCGTCAAAATCAAAAGGCCGATTAAGATGATTTTTGAACGCGAAGAGGACATGCTTGTCACGACGAAGCGCCACCCTTCCGAAATCACTCTTGAAGCCAAGATTGATGAAAACAATAAAGTATTGGGTATTAAAGCCCACGTCAGCCTCGACGCCGGAGCGTATATCGGCTTAAGCGGCGTCGTGCTCTCGCGCGCCATGCTGGCGGTCACGAATGCCTATACGATAAATAACCTCGATGTCAGCGGCGATGTCTATGTGACGAACACCGTTCCGACGGGAGCCTTTCGCGGGTTTGGTTCGCCGCAGATGATCTTTGCCATCGAAATGTTTATGAATCACCTCGCCAAAGATTTAGGTCTCGACCCGTACCAGTTCCGCCTTAACCATTTGGTTAGGCAAGGCGACTTGACTTCGACATCCGGTCTTTATCGCGACCCGATCATCCTCAAAGACATGATCGGCAAAGCGATGGCCATTTCTGACTATCAGAAAAAGACGGAAGAATATGCTAAACTCGACTCCTTTAAAGGCATCGGGATGAGCTGGTTTTTACACGGATGCGGCTTTACTGGCGATGGCGAAAGTGCGCACATCAAGGCTAAAGTCCGAATTGTCAAAGACGAAAAAGATGTCGTCCATCTCCATATTGCCGCCGTCGACATGGGTCAAGGAGCGAGAACCTCGCTTAAACGCGTGGTGGCGATGACTTTAGGTGTCGAAAACGAGCAAGTTGTTTTTGATTATCCCGATACCGACCTGGCTCCCGACTCAGGACCGACGGTCGCCTCGCGGACAATGATGATTGTCGGTGGACTTCTAGCCCGCGCCGCCCAAAACTTAAAAGACAGCTGGAAAGCGGGCGAACGCCAGGAAATCATCGAAAATTATCAGCCTCCACAATACATTAAATGGGATGAAAGTAAGCTGCAAGGCGATGCCTATCCCGCTTATTCATGGGGCGTCAACATCGTCGAAGTCGAAGTCTCGCCGGTTACCTATGAGGTCGAACTCAAAGGCATCTGGAGCGTCTACGATGTCGGCAAAGCCATCGACGAAAGAATCGTCATCGGCCAAGCCGATGGCGGTATCACCCAGGGCGTAGCTTATGGCTATCTTGAAGTAATGCGCCATGAAAACGGCAAGTTGAGGCAGAAGAATTTAACCGATTATATCATTCCGACGTCAATGGATATGCCGCCGATGGAAACCATCATCATGGATAATCCGTTTGCCTATGGTCCTTACGGAGCCAAAGGCGCCGGTGAATTGACGCTTGTCGGAGGCGCGCCGGCGGTGGCCCTTGCGATTGAAAACGCCATCAAGCGCCGCGTCAACCGCATTCCCGCCACGCCCGAACACATCATGGAGTTACTAAATAATGAATAGCATAAAATTTAATTTAAATGGACAGGATGTCGCCGTCGAACTCAATCCGAGCTTGCGCTTGCTTGATGTTCTTCGCGACCATTTTCATCTGACCGGCACGAAAGAAGGTTGCGGTGAAGGCGAATGCGGAGCGTGCTCGGTCTTAATTAACGGCCGCGTCGTCAACAGCTGTTGCTTTCCTCTGGCTAACGCCAACGGCAAAAAGATTTTGACCATCGAAGGTTTGGCCGCCACCAAGCGCTATCAAATTTTAAAAGATGCCTTTCACATCGAAGGCGGTTCGCAATGCGGAATATGCACGCCGGGCATGATTATGGCCGCCGAGAGTTTGCTTTCGATGAACCCCCATCCGACCGATGAGGAAATTCGCATCGGGTTGTCGGGAAACTTGTGCCGTTGCACCGGCTACAACATGATTATCAAGGCGGTTAAAACGGCCGCCAAGTTAGGAGAAGGATTATGGTAAGACATATCATTCCCAATAATCTTAACGAAGCCCTCAATTTTTTAAACGAAGGACCCTTCCACATCATGGCCGGCGGCACTGATTTGATGATTCAAAAAAGAAGCACGGCCGGCACGCCCCCGAAATTCGCCAAAGACGTTCTTTATATCGCTAACCTCGCCGAACTTAATTATATTAAGAAGGACGAAGCCCACCGCTGCATCCGCATTGGTGCGGCCGCCAAGTTAGAAGATATTTATAACCACGTCGATACCCCGGCTCTACTAAAAGATATCATTCGCGAAATTGGCAGCCCCGGCATTCGCCACAGCGCGACATTAGGCGGCAATATCGCCAACGCCTCACCCGCTGGCGACAGCTTGGTCGCCCTCTATCTTTTTGATGCCGAAATTGTTTTATTAAGTGTCGACGGTGAGCGGATTGTGCCGATTAAAAAGTTTATTACCGGCGTGCGCCGCATCGATCTCCGCAGCAACGAATTAATCAAAGAAATAGTCATACCCATAATTCCGATTACCGCCTACAAATGGTATAAAGTCGGAGGTCGGCGCGCCGATTCGATCAGCAAGGTGTCCTTTGCCGGAGTCTATCTTTCCAACTTTGGTTTAGTGGCGGATATTCGGTTTGCTTTCGGCTCTGTTTCGGCGACCGTGGCGCGTAGTATCGAACTTGAAAATTCGCTTAAAAACCGTCCAATTGAGCAAATAATCGGTGATTTACCGCGTATTTTAGAGGAAGCCGACAAGATGATTTCCCCGATTGATGATCAGCGTTCTAATAAGATTTACCGTCGTAAAGTTGCTGGCAACATTATGGAACGCTTTATAAAAAACATTGCGTAAAGAAGGTGAAATAATGCACAAATTTAAAGGTTATCGCTGCACTCTGTGCGGCAAGACCTATGCTCCCGATGAGGCCATTTATACATGTCCTTCCTGCGGCGACAAAGGAATTTTAGATGTTGAATATGATTACGAAAAAATCAGGGAAAAGGTCACGCTTGATTACTTTAAAAACAACCGCGATTATTCGATGTGGCGCTATGCGCCCCTCATGAGTATTGTCGATGACCATATCAGCGAAATGCTTCGAATCGGCTGGACTCCACTTTATAAGTCAAAGCGGCTGGCCGGGCATTTCGGCCTTAAAAATCTCTATATTAAAGACGAGGGTCTAAACCCCAGTGGCTCCACCAAGGACCGGGCCAGCGGCGTCGCCGTCTTAAAGGCGATTGAAGCCGGCGCGAAGATCATCTCCTGCTCCTCGACTGGTAATGCCGCTTCGAGTTGCGCCTGCCAGGCGGCTCACATGGGCCTCAAAAGCGTTATCTTTGTTCCCAAGAGAGCTCCGATCGGCAAGCTGACGCAACTGTCGATCTATGGCGCGACCGTCATCTGCGTCGATGGCGATTATAAAGATACTTATAACCTGTCGCGTAAGGCAATCGAGACACACCATTGGTATAATCGCAACGCCGCGATTAATCCGCACATGGTCGAAGGTAAAAAAACGGTGGCTCTTGAAATTGCCGAGCAGCTTAATTTTGAACCGACCGATTGGGTCGCCATCTCGGTCGGCGACGGATGCAGCGTCGGCGGCGTCTATAAAGGCTTTTATGATTTTTACCAGTTAGGTCTTATTAAACGCATTCCAAAAATTCTTGGTGTGCAAAGCACGGGGTGCGCGCCGTTTGTGACGGCTTTTGAAAATGATGAGCCATTAAAGGAGGCTGATGAGAACACATTGGCCGATTCCATCGCCGTCGGCATTCCCCGCAACCCGAACAAAGGTCTAAATGCCATCAAAAAGAGCGGAGGGCACTTTATAAGCGTCAGCGATGAGCATATACTAGAGAGTATGGCGCTTTTAGGGCGCCTTGAAGGCATCTTCGGAGAACCAGCGGGCGTGACTGCGCTCGCCGGCGTCGAAGAGGCTCTGCGCAGAGGTTTGATAAAGCCTGATGAATCGGTGACATTTATCGTTACCGGCAACGGTCTAAAAGACCCGACGAATGCTCAAAAGGCAATTAGTCAACCCGTCCTTCTTAAGCCCGATATCGAGGCCCTGAACAAGTATTTGAAAGAAAAAGGAGTCAAATAAACATGACAAAAATTCCATTTGGACCTACTTATGATGAGATGCTTCACCCAGATCGCATCAATCCGGAAGTCCGCGCGAAAGCCCTAAAGGCCAAGTACGCGGATGAACTTGATCCCATCAATCTTTTCAACATCAACTGGAAAGATGATCACGGCCAGGTCCGCAAAATTGTTCTCCCGAAAGAATTGACCGGCGTCGAAGCCAACATCGTCGTGCTCTTAGGCAAACAATTTCCGTCTGGATCCCATAAAGTGGGACCGGCCTATTCGACCCTGATTGAAGGATGTATCGATGGCGACATTGTTCCTGGTCAGCACACGATTTTAGGACCATCGACCGGCAACTTCGGCATCGGCGTTTCCTACATCGCCAATTTAATGAAATATCAGGCTATCGTCATCATGCCCGACAATATGTCCAAAGAGCGTTATGATCGCATTCAGCGCTACGGCGCCAAACTCGATCTGACGCCCGGTTCAGAATCTGATGTCATCTTGACATTAGAAAGAACCTATGAGCTCAAGAAAAATCCGAATTACCGAACTCTTGCCCAATTCGAATTGATGCCCAATTATCGTTTTCACCGTCACGTCACCGGAAATAGTTGCGTCGAAGCTGTCAAAGATGTTGGCAATGGTCGCATCGCTTGTTTCGCGTCTGCTCCTGGCAGCGCCGGTACATTAGCCGCGGGCGATGGCATTAAAGCCGTCTTCCCCGAATGCAAAATCGCCGCTCTTGAACCATACGAATGCTCGACGCTCACCAACGGTGGCCGCGGTCAGCATCGCATCGAAGGCATCGGCGACAAGATGTGCACGCTGATTCACAACATTCTGACGACTGATTTCATCGCCTTGATTAAGGATGACGATTCGGTTCGCGGTTTGAAAATCATTCATGATGCACCTCAAGTCTTAGTGCGCCACGGCGTCGACAAAAAAGTCGCCGAGGAAATGCGTGAACTATTTGGCGTATCCGGCATCTGCAATATCTTAGGCGCCATTAAAATGGCAAAACACCTGAGACTCGGCCCCGGCGATAATGTCGTGACAATCGCCACCGACGGCTACGACCGCTACGAAAGCGTTCTCGAATTACTCGAGAAGCGCGAACTTGAAACCGCCGATTATGTCCTAGAACGCTGGTTCAAAGATATCTTCCTTGGCGCGGAAGATGCCAACATCGAAGATGCGCGTCTGCCGGTTGTTAAAGAGCGACTCTTTAAACAAAAGGAAAAAGACTGGCTTAAATTTGGCTATACCCAAGAGTACCTTGATTCGATGAGACATGCGGAATTCTGGGAAAACGAATATCACAAAGTCAATGAATACGATGAAAAGATTAAAAAAATGAGAGGAAAAGAACTGTGAGCAAAAACATTCCCTTCAGTGAAATACTGAAAAAAGCCGAATCTTACAAAAAGGAGATGACTGCTTTTCTCCGCGATATGATCGCCTTGCCTAGCGAGTCGTGCCAGGAAAAAGAAGTCATCCACCGCATCAAGCAAGAGATGGAAAAGGTTGGCTTTGACCGCATCGTCATCGATAAGATGGGCAATGTGTTAGGCTATATTGGACACGGCAAACATCTGATCGGCATGGATGCCCATATCGACACCGTCGGCATCGGCGACATTCGCAACTGGACTTTTGATCCGTATAAAGGCTACGAAGACGATGTTCACATCGGCGGTCGTGGCGCAAGCGATCAGGAAGGCGGCATGGCCTCGATGGTCTACGCCGGCAAAATCATTAAAGACCTAGGTCTTGAAGACGACTACACGTTGGTTGTGACGGGTACCGTGCAGGAAGAAGACTGCGACGGAATCCCGTGGCAATATATCATTGAGGAAGACAAAGTTCGCCCCGAATTCGTCGTCATCACCGAACCGACTTCGTGCCGCATTTACCGCGGCCATCGCGGTAGGATGGAAATCAAAGTGACGACGCGCGGCATCTCCTGCCATGGCAGCGCCCCTGAAAGAGGCGACAACGCCATCTATAAGATGGGGCCGATCATCGGCGAAATCAAGCAACTCAATGAGCGGTTAAAATTTGATCCCTTCCTCGGCAAAGGCACGATGACAATCAGTGAGATTTTTCATACCTCGCCTTCGCGTTGCGCGGTGGCCGACAGTTGCTGGATCTCGATTGACCGCCGTTTAACGATGGGCGAGACGCATTTAGGCGCGCTTGACGAAATCAGAGCTTTACCCTCGGTTAAAGAGTCTGGTGCCACCGTTGAAATGTACATGTATGAACGTCCTTCTTGGACGGGCTTAGTATATCCAACCGAGTCCTATTTCCCGACGTGGGTTATTCCCGCCGACCATGTCATCTGTACGTCCTCGGTCGATGCCTATAAAGGCTTGTTTAAAAAAGACCCGGTCGTTGACAAATGGACCTTCTCGACGAACGGTGTAACCATTATGGGACGTTATGGCATTCCCTGCATCGGCTTTGGGCCCGGTGACGAAAAAGAGGCACACGCGCCCAATGAAAAGACGAGAAAAGAAGACCTCGTCATCGCTGCCGCGCTCTATGCCGCCATTCCTTTAATGTACGTCAGCAAACTCAAAAAATAAGGAGAAAACGAATGAGCAAACTGTTTTACAAAAAAACGATGAAACCACTCTTCAAAGGCCGCCACTTCATCACCCTTGAAGAATGGACTAAAGAAGAAATCGATAAGCTACTGGAAGTCTCTTACGATTTAAAAAACAAATTCTACAAGAATATTCCGACCCCCTATCTCGAGAATAAAACCGGCTTCTTGATGTTCTTCGAACAATCGACAAGGACGAGAAACTCGATGGAATCCGGACTCGCCCAATTAGGCGGTCACGCGACGTTCCTCGACACCTCGATGATGCAGATTTCCCATGGCGAAAGCGCCAAAGATACCGCCGTCATCTTGTCCTCGTTTGGACATGGCATTGCCTGCCGCTACTGCAATTACGGCGTTGGCAACAAATATCTTCGCGAGATGGCCGCGCACTCAACCGTGCCGATCATGAATTTGCAGTGTGACCTCTATCACCCGATGCAGGGCCTCGCGGATTTAATGACCATTCAGGAAGTATTTCCGAACACAAAGCATCTGAAAGTATCGATTATCTGGGCTTATGCCGAAAGCCATAAAAAGCCCATCAGCGTCCCGCTCACCCAAATTCTGCTCTTCCCGCGCTATGCGATGGATGTCACCCTCGCCTATCCGGAAGGTTATGACCTCCCTGACTGGGCCGTTGAGAAAGCAAAAAAGAACGCCCTTGAAAATGGTGGCTCCTTCCGCATCACCCACGATATGAAAGAAGCTTTTAAAGACGCCGATATCGTCATTCCGAAGAACTGGGGCAGCTGGGTTAAAAACCAGTCCACGGTCGTCGTCGACGATTATATCAAAACCTTAAAAGGCTGGAAGTGCACCGAAGAGATGATGAAGCTCGCCAGCCCGAATGTCAAATACATGCACGCCCTTCCGGCGGACCGCGGCAACGAAGTCGAAGATTCGGTCATCGATGGCCCGCACTCCATCGTCTATCAGGAAGCGGAAAACCGCCTCCACACCGCCAAAGCCGTCATGGCGATGGTGATGGGCGATAAGTAAAACAAATCTACTTTTGTTAAGGGATTGCTCAAAAAAAGAGAGCAGTCCCTTTTTATATCTTTTTTTCAAAATACGCGAGGTTTACAATATTTACGGGGGAATTGTATGGATATTTTTAATGACGAGCGGCGCATACTAAGCCGCGTCAATAACGTCCGAGCCCTGGTGATGGTCGGCCGCCAGTTCGGCAATAATATTAAAATGCACGCCACGTCTTTTACCGGAGTGAAGACAATCGGCCTTTTTTACTTGCGCGAAAATACCTCGTGCCGCATCGATGTTGATTTTGAAGTTCTCAGCGGACGCGCGAAAGTCGTTTTAATTAGAAAGCAATCGATTCGCGATATCGCCGTGAGCACGGCCAGAGAAGTGCGTATTTTTAAACTCGAAAAGGGCTTTAACCGCATTCGCTTGGTCGGTGAAAAAGCCGAGGTCCGACTCACGCTGGTTTTGACTAAAGGAGTTACTTTTCTTGACCAGTAAATTTGGCATTCATCACACCGTTATTTAAGTCGGAGCCTCAATTCATTTTCCTCACTTAATAAAGCATAATATTGGCCCTACTATCATTTGAAGCGCTAAAATATAGTAAGTTAAATAGTCATTTTTGACTGACATAGATAATTATTCGGAGGATAAAAAAATGGAACAACTAATTTTTGGAAAAAACAAAGACCGCTTCTACATGGGAGAAAGCGAAGATAAAGCCCTCGCTGAGGTGACTTTTAAAAAACATAAAGATAATATTATTATCTTAGATCATACTTATGTCAATCGTTCGTTAAGAGGGCGCGGAATGGGTAAAATTCTTGTCGATCGCGTCGTTTCCTATGCTCGCGAAAACAACCTTAAAATCATTCCGACCTGTCCTTTTGCCAAAGATATCATGGAAATGTCGAAGGTTTATGCCGATGTCTTGATGAGCGACGCCACCCTCCAAGAAGTTAAAGACGTGGCTTGCCCCCTTTAAAACAATTAACGGATTTCACGCAAAAAACGGCGCTCGTCGTATTTTTTTGCTTAATAATATTTCGATTGTTTAATATAATTACCGGGGGTGATCATTATGTCATTATTTGAATTTCGAAGAATCGCCGATGAAAAATTAAGCGGCAAGTGGAGCGAAGCGGCCTTAGTGCAATTTCTTTATAGTCTTTTGGTTGGCTTTGTCACTTCCATCGGTGGTATTGGCATGTTCTTAATCGGCGGTCCGATTAATATCGGTTATGCGATGTTTATCGCTGATTTATATCGTGGCGAAAGACCGAATATCGGCACCTTGGTCAAAGGTTTTGACGAAAGAGTCGGCGACCGCATTTTGCTCGGACTCATCAGCCAGTTATATCTACTCCTTTGGTCGATGCTCTTTCTTATTCCCGGCATCATCAAATCCTTCTCCTACTCGATGATTTACTTTATTCAACTCGATAATCCTGATATGCATTATGAAGATGTCATCATGCGCAGCCGCAAGATTATGAACGGCAATAAGTGGCGGCTCTTCTGCTTGTATCTGAGCCACATCGTCTGGTACATCCTCGTCCTCTTGACTTTTGGCATCCTCACCTTCTGGGTCGAGCCGAAAGTCAACCTCGCCAAATATGCGATGTATCTAGAAATCAAAAACAACTATTAAGACAAGTTAACTGACCGGCAAAACAAATTGTCGGTCTATTTATTTATATAATGTATAAATACAATCACATTTTTGCTAATATAATATTGTTCGTTTTTAGGGGGATCCACCAATGTTAAATATCAAAAACGTCAGCAAATCATATGATAAAAAGAAATTAGCCATCAATAATATTTCCATGCATTTAGAGCCGGGCGATTTGTATGGTTTTGTCGGTCCAAACGGAGCTGGTAAAACGACGCTGATCAAATCGATTGCCGGTATCATCAGCTTCGATAGCGGCACCATCACTTTCGATGGTCACACCATCGCCAAGGAACCTCTCGAGTTTAAAAAGCAATTAGCCTACATTCCCGACCACCCCGATTTATATGAGACCTTGTCGGGCCGGCAGTTCATCGATTTTATCGCCGATGCTTTTAACGTCTCTTTAGAACGCCGCAATCAGCTCATCGGCAAATACGCCGCGGAATTCGAGATGCTCGATTCTCTTGATAAACCGATTTCCTCCTACTCGCACGGCATGAAGCAAAAAACAGCTTTGATGGCCGCCCTTGTCCACGAGCCGAAACTTATCTTGTTAGACGAGCCGTTTGTCGGCCTTGATCCGAAAGCCGCCTTCGCCTTAAAAAAGACCTTTAAAGAGATTACCGATGCAGGCACGATTATCCTCTTTTCTTCGCACGTCCTGGAAGTCGTTGAAAAACTGTGCAACAAAATTGCCATTATCAAACAAGGCGAGATTATCGCCGACGGCAAGACCCATGAAGTCTTAAAAGATCGTTCGCTCGAGAACTTCTTTATGGAGATCGCTTAACGTGTTTTTTAAATTGCTGAAGGTTTTTCTAAAAGAAAACTTTGGCGCGCGCCGCCTTTTCGGAAGCAAAGTCGCCAAATCAAAAGGGCGCATCATCGCCTTCGCCCTCCTTTTTGTCTACTCCTTTGCCAGCATCGGTTTTTCGACCGGCATGATGTTTTATTCAATGGGGCTGAAGCGCGAGTTAATGCTCTATGTCGCCTCTTATGCCTCGGGATTGGGCTTCTTGTTTGCCCTCCTTCAGGCCAACGGCTTTCTTTTTCAGTTTAAAGATTACGAGATTCTCGGACCCCTTCCGATAAAACCGATTTCTCTTCTTCTGGCCAAACTGAAGACGATGATGGTTTTTATCTATCTTGTGCTGACGGCTTTGACCTTGCCTCTTTTTATCGTTTATTACATCCTGGTGCCATTTGACCTTTTGGGTTTTATTTTCTTGCTGTTCGGTTACTTGCTCTTACCCTTGCCCTCGATTATTCTCGGCTCCTTTTTATCGCTTTTAATCGCCAAGATTTCCAAGCGCTTTGCCAAATCGAACCTCATTCAAACCATTTTGATGTTCGTCCTTTTTCTCACCATCTTTGGCTTCTCGCTTATCAGCAGTGCAAGCAGCGGTGAAGGCTCGTTTATTCCCGTTTGGATCATCGATGCGATATCGAGTTTCTACCTGCCGAATGAATGGTATGCTTCCGCCGTCCACGAAAACAATCTCTTAAATTTTGTTTACCTGTTCTTAAGCCATGCCGGTATTTTCGTCATCTTTCTTTTCGCCATCTCCAAATTGAGTGTTAAGACCAATCAGAACCGGACTGCCAACAAGCAAGTTATTATCAAGAGCAATAAGCGTCAGCAGACGCCGATTTTCATCGCTCTCATTAAAAAAGAGTGGCGAAAATTTGTCGGTACACCCATCTACATTTTTAACACCGGATTCGGCTTAATCATGCTTGCCATCATGGCGGTGGCGGCCATATTTTTAAAAAATGAGTTGGCGGCTTCGCTCGGATTATTCGCTCCCTTCGTCCTCTTAATCGCCTATGCTTTTTGCCTGTCGACGGTTTATACTCCGGCGATTAGCCTCTCGCTGGAAGGCAATAATTTTGGTCTTCTAAAAACACTGCCGATTAAAGGCGAGACGATCATGAGCGCCAAAATCATCTTTAATCTACTGATTGAAGTGCCAGTCATCATCTTCACTTTCCCCTTTGCCGCCATCGGCCTCGGCCTTGATTTATGGACTTCACTGGCGAGTTTTCTCGCCGTTATCTCATTTGCGGTTCTCACCTCGATATTCTTTGCCTGGCTCAATCTCTTTTTCCCGCGCTTTGACTTTAAAAGCGAAGCGGAAATCGTCAAGCAAAGCATGTCGGCTTTCATCGCCGTCTTCGTCGGCTTTGGCATCATCGCGCTGGAGGGGGCAATTCTCTTCGGCTTGATCATGATTCCCATTCCGCTTGCTTTTCCGATTCTATTTCTGACAATTATCAATGGTTTACTAGCTTTCCTCATCTACTGGCCGATGCACAAAACAGCTTCCCTTCGTTTGCAGAAAATAGAAGCATAAAGATAATGTGAATACGAATTGTTTGTTTTTTGATGTGCTATTATAAAATTAGAAAAAAGAGGTGGATTTTATGGCAAAAGGCGTTAAAGCAAAAGTCCCGCCCTTCATGCAGGGGCCGAGCGGCAATCAGATTCGCCGCCAAAACACGAGAGTAAAACAGAAACCGCAAAGGTCAAATATAACCAGCCGCCGCGGCAGCTAGTTTTCGCCCTTCCTAGCGGAGGCGGCACAAGGGGGAACAAATGAATAAATTTGCGTTATTTTTAAAGACGTCGCTTCTCGATCCGTTTGTTCGCAGCTTTCAAAGGTTTACCGACTCAATTATATTGAGCATTCTTCTCGTTATTTTTAGCATCGTCAATCTCGAAACGCGGGGCGGACTGGCCTTTTTTGGCGAGATGCTGCCCTTTTTATGGCTGACCCTGCCCTTCTTAATTTTTAAGACTCTTCTCGCTGAAAGAATCGGTCTTAAAGTCCTTTGGAAATATCTTCTTACCGGTGGTGCCCTCATCGTGACGGTTTCCTTCTTTTTGTTGACCCGCTTCTGGCTTACGACAACCGATGTAATTTTAAGCATTCGTTTGGCGGCGGCCTGGGCTATCGCCGTCTTGCTCGCTCTCATCGTCAACTATTTTCCCAAGCGCGAAAACTTCGCCTTTTTTGTAGTCTTTTTACTCACGAAATTTTTCGTGACCATCTTCTATGCCGCTGTCTTATATGGCGGCATTTTTGCCATTTTGGCGAGCATTGAAGCATTGTTCGGAATCAACCTCAGCGAATTTATCTACATTGATTTGTTTTTTGCCGTCATCGGCTTCGTGGCTGTTCCGGTCTTCATTGGCTTTTTACCTAGCCACAGCGAAGATAAGCAAGAAAGCGATTACCATGTCATCTGGAAGACGGTCTTTGCCTTCATCGTCGTGCCTTTAATCATGATTTTCTCGGCGATTTTAATCGTCTATCTAATTACTTCCTTTGTAAATCCGAATTACTATGGTTTCGTGTATCTGATATCGGCCTTGGTCACCGCCTTCTTGACCTTAGCCATGATTTTCTTGCTCGAGAAGTTTGAGACTCATTACCCCCATGTCCATTTCTTTAATAAATACTGGCCGTTTGTTTTACTCGCCATCTTCGCCGGTTTCGTTTACGAACTAGTTATCGCCTTGCTGGCTGAGGGCTTTACTTTGACGACGAGCATCTACTTATATCTCGGAATTGCCTTGCTGGCATTGACAATCGTTCGCCTAATTAAAAAACCCTTGCGACTCGGTCACGGTCAGATTATTGGAGTGACGTCTTTGCTAACGGCGGTGACGGCGGTTTTTATGCCTTTTATTAACATTCTCAATCTCGCCACATATTCAGCGAATGCCCGCATTGAGCGCCTTTTAGTCAGCGCGGATATGCTCGTTTCCGGCGAGGTCGTCCCGGCCGGGCCGGAAGTCTCACGCGAAACAAAAGGTGAAATCTCGACCGCCATCCTCTCCTTCCGCGATCTTGGCTATGACCGCATTCGGTGTCTTCCGGACGACTTCACTCTCGATGACTTCGAAGAGGTGTTCGGATTTGAACTTTACGATTATTACACCGATGACCGCATTCCTTTAACATATTACGCCGATTATGAGGTCATCGATTTTTCGGCCATGAGTACCGCTGCGTATAGCGATTTTATCTATATTCCTTCTTTAGTCGGCTACGGTGAAATGGATGGCGTTTTCGCTTACCAGTATGACACCGAAACCGGACTTTGGTCGCTGAGCAAAAACGCTGGCGACTATATCGAAATAGATATGGGCGAAGTCCTGCAAAGCTTTTATGCCTTATTTGATAAAACCGAAGATTTTTCCCTCGATTTATATACGGATTTAAAATATGTTCCTGATTCCGGCGAATTCGATGCCTATTTCGTCAGCATTGCCGGCACCTATGATCCCAGCGAAGATATCTACTATGTCGCGGAAGCCCAATTCTATTTGGGCGTCGATTAATTCATTCGCCGATAATTTTGATTAAGACGCGCTTTTTGCGCATGCCGTCGAATTCCCCGTAAAATATTTGCTCCCAAGGGCCGAAATCTAGTTTTCCTTCACTGATGGCGACGACGACTTCGCGGCCCATAATCTGCCGCTTTAAGTGGGCGTCAGCATTGTCTTCAAAACCATTGTGTTCATATTGATTGTAGGGTTTTTCGGGAGCTATTTTTTCTAGAAAGCGCTCGAAATCGTGATGGAGGCCGACTTCGTCGTCGTTGATAAACACACTGGCGGTGATGTGCATGGCATTAACCAGGACGATGCCTTCGGAGATTCCGCTTTTTTCGATGGCTCTAATGACATCGGAAGTGATGTTGATAAATTCCCGGCGCAAGTCGGTTTTAATCCAGATTTCATCGCGATATGTTTTCATAAGTTCCTCCTCTTTTATATTGGCAACATCCTGATTAATTACAAGTGTTTACCCGCAAACGAAATCGGGGCGGCTGGTTA
>ERZ795030.1544-NODE-1544-length-30728-cov-5.020604_pt1 | contig 30728 bp, 20 predicted proteins | sample MGYA00375122_ERZ795030 | MGnify/ENA primary metagenome ERZ795030 (study PRJEB30165, sample SAMN05720146) | activated sludge metagenome | isolation source: anaerobic digester from wastewater treatment plant | place: Japan | collected 2015-04-20 ... | reverse complement strand
CGCCGTACGCGTAGTTGTGTCTGCGGATCGTCTCGGCTATTTCGGGGTTCTCGTCGCAACCGGCCACCGCCAATTTTCCGCCGCTGCCGTGTCCATGTGGGGCGACGATTGCCGGGCGTGGGCCGTCCGCATTTTTCGGGATAAGCACATAGGCGCATAGCAAGACATCCGGCTCCGTGAAGAGTTCGATGCGTTGCCGCAGGTAATCGCCGCAATCCTTTTCTTCGGTGATGCGGGGTTTGGGCGCGGTGCGCGTCATGGTGTCGTATCCGATCAGCGTCTTGAGTTTCCGCACGGTTCGGCGGCGCCACTGACGCAGTTCGTCGGGAGTCGTGGCGTTGAGCCGCAGTTTGCGATCGACTTGTCCGAAGCGTTTCGCCAAATGGTCATGCGTTTGCAGATAGCGTGTCATGGAATTCATGGTTGCATCCTCTGTTGCGCCACGCCTCGCGCCCGGTGCGGCGGCATGCGTTCACTGATCTCGGGAGACGGGGCGGTGGATGAAGTTGATGTCTGCGCGTTCCAGGGGCGGCGCTTGGCGATCTTTGGGCGAGACCCGCTCGGGCGGGGCAGGCCAGACGATGGCGATCGCAGGGTCGGAATAGAGCAGGGCGCGGTCGGCCTGCGGAACGTATACGTTGCTGCATTTATAATACAACATCGTATCGTCTTCCATCGCAAGGAAGCCGTGCGCGAATCCGACGGGTATCCACAGGGCATTTTTGTTGCCCGCGTCGAGCATGCGCCCGACCCATTTGCCGAAAGTCGGCGACCCGCGGCGCAGGTCGACGGCGACGTCGAACGCGCGGCCGCGGAGAACGCGAACCAGTTTGCCCATGCCGTGCGGCTCCAACTGATAATGCATGCCCCGCAGCGTGCCCTTTGCCGACAAGCTGACGTTGTCCTGGACGAACGCGATGTCGAATCCGGCGCTTCGCCAGGCGGCCTCGACATAGTTTTCCATGAGAAACCCGCGTTCGTCCGCCACGAAGCCCGCAGACACCTCGAAGACGCCGGGCAACTCGGTTTCCGTAAAAGTCACGGGAAGGGACATGAGCGAAAATCCTCCTTGAGGGGCGCGGGGAACGTCAATCGGCCTGGTCCAGAATCACGAATTCGACGCGTCGGTTGCGGGCGCGCGTCTCGGGAGATTCGTTGCGCACAAGCGGACGGTATTCGCCATACCCGCTGGCCGACAGCAGTTCGGGGAGTATCTGGTAATGCGCAATCAGGTACATGACCACGTTGGTGGCTCGCTCGGTCGACAGTTGCCAATTCGTTTCGTAGCGTCCGCTGCGGACCGGCACATCGTCGGTGTGCCCTTCCACGCGGACGTATTTTCCGGTTTGGGCCAATATCATGCCCACGCTGTCCAGGAGAGGAGCGGCTTGCGGCGAGAGGGATGCGTTGCCCGATTCGAAAAGCAGCGAATCGGCCAAGCGGACCACGAGGCTGTTCCCGCCCGCTCCCACGGTCACGGCCACGTTCTGCCCCAGGCCTTTCTCTTGCACGAGTCCTTCGATCTTTTCCTTGATGCTCGTCATGCCGCGCGAGTGGAGGGACTCCGCCTTTTTCTTGGCGCTTTGCGAGGCCTGCGCGGCCTCCAGGGGCAACGGGGGGGAAGAAGACCGCTGGGTTCGCTGCATGACGGCGACGCTGTTGCCGGTTTGGATGCCCATGCCGCTGCCCGCGACGGGACTGGTCGGCAGGTTCTTGAATGCGGTCCGCATGGTGAAGATGAGCTGCTGCATCTTGGATGCGTCGACCTTGGACATGGCATACATGACGATGAAGAACACCATCAGCAGGGTGATCAGGTCGGCGTAGGTCAGGAGCCACCGCTCCTCGTTCTCGTGTTCTTCATCGTGGCGCCGTTTGCGCTCCATGCGTTTCTCCTGCGACGCCGCTTATTTGCCGCCGGATTTGCCCGCCGCTTGCTTGGCGCGCAGGCGTTCGGCCGAGGGTCCGTCCACAAAGGAAAGCAGTTTTTCATGAATAATCCGCGGGTTGTCGCCGGATTGGATCGAAAGAATGCCTTCGATGATGATTTCGGAGAATTTTGTTTGCCGCTTGGCCACGAAGGTCATTTTCTTGGCCATGGGCAAGAACACGAGGTTGGCGAAGGCGATGCCATAAAGCGTGGCGATGAAAGCCATGGCGATCGAGTGGCCCAGCTTGTCGGTGTCGGCCAGATGGCTCAACACGGCGATCAGGCCCATCACCGTGCCGATAATGCCCATGGTCGGAGAGAAGCCGCCCGCTGCTTGGTAGATGCCCGCCTGCGTTTTCGCTTCTTCCTCGGTGATGGCTGCCTCCGTCGCCAACATGTCCTTCACGAGCGCCGGGTCCGTGGCGTCCACGATCAGGCGAATGCCGCGTTTCAAAATGGGGTTGTCCACTTTGATGGGCGTGTTTTCGAGGACCAGCAACCCTTCGCGCCGGGCGGCCGTCGCCAGTTCCACGAAAACGTCGATGATCTCTTCGACCGAGACCTTCGACTTCTGGAAGGCCATCATGGTGCTTTTGGGGAGTTTGAGGATTTCCTCGATGGAAAAGCAGGCGAGCGTCGCGCCGGTTGTGCCTCCCGCGATAATCATGAACGCCGATGGGCTTATAAGCGAGAGAAGGCTGGTGCCCTCGAGAACTGCGCCCAACAGCACCGCCACGATGCCGAAGAGTATGCTGACCAGTGTGATTGGGTCCACTGCTATACCGCCCCCCCGGTGATGGATGCACTCGCTTGGCCGGGCATGGAATACGACTCCGCCGGCGCGGGGCATTCTAGCACACCTTCCAAGGGTCAAGACAAGCCTCGAATCGGGCGGGGATGACCTATGCGCGGATGGGCGTTTCGATGCGCCGCATGCGCTTGTCCGGAAGGAGTTTCGCCTGTCGCGGACCTTCCCGCAAAAATGCTATGCTGACGGCGAATGAGTGCACACAGGTGCGCAGGCCGCGGCAGAAAACAGGAGATGGATGGCATCATGATGCGATGGATGGCGTTTTTTCTGCTTGCGCCGTTGGCGGGCGCGGCGGCGGACAAGCCGTCGTATGTGGCGACGATACATCCGGCGGCGGCGATCGTGCGCGAGGTGACGGGAACGCGCGCTGAGGTGACGCGGCTTATCGCCCCGGGCGCGTCGCCGCACACGTATTCGCCGCGACCGTCCGACATGGTCGCCGTCGAGTCGGCGGCGGCCTTGGTGATGGTGTCGCCGGAACTCGATGGATGGGCGGCGAAGTTTCCCGCGAAGAAGACGTTTGTGTTGATGGATGCGCTGCCCGCGGGGTTGCGGCTCGCGCCGCCCGTCCTCGATCATGATCACGAGCAGGGGCATGACGACGCGGCGGAAGAGTGCGGGGCGCGTTCGTTCGATCCTCATTTTTGGATGGACCCGGTTTGCGTAAAAGCGTTGTTGCCGGCGCTGGTCGAATGGTTGGGCGGCGTTGATCCGGAGGGGAAACCGGAATATGTGGCGAATGCCGCCCGGTTTGCATCCGATCTTGATCGGCTTGACCGGGAAGCGGCGGCGATTGTCGCGCCGATCAAGGGGGCTTCCGTGGTTTCGTTTCATCCGTCGATGGGGTATTTTTTGAAGCGCTATGGCCTTGTGCATGCGGGCAGCATAGAGCCTTCCCCCGGCAAGGAGCCCACCCCGCGGTATATCGAATCGGTGGTGAAAACGGTGCGCAAAACCGGCGCCAAGGCCGTGTTCACCGAGCCGACGCTGCCGAAACGTCCGGCGCAGGTTGTTGCCGAGGCGGCGGGCGTCGCCTTGGGCGAGATCGACGTTGAAGGCGGTTCAGGGGGGCGGCAAACATATTCCGACCTTATTCTTCATAACGCCCGGCAATTGAGCGATTTGTTGAAGTGAACACGCCGGCGATTGAAACCCGCAGCCTATCCGTCCGCATGCGCGACCGTCTTGCACTTGACGGCGTCACGGTCGTTGTGCCGGAGGCCTCGTTCACGGCGGTGATTGGGCCGAACGGCGCAGGCAAATCCACCCTGCTGCGGGCCTTGCTCGGTCTTGTCCCTGTTTCGCGCGGAATCGTGCGTCTTTTCGGAGAGGCTCCGGAAAAAATCAGCCCCATGCGCATCGGGTATGTGCCGCAGATCAAGACGCTCGACACATCGTTTCCCGCGCGCGCGCTTGATCTCGTGGTGTCGGGGCTACGGCGCCGATGGCCGTGGCGTCCCAGCCGGGAAGAGCGGGACCAAGCCCGTGAGGCGCTCGATCTGGTTGGCGCGGGACATCTGACGAACCGCACCCTTGCCCAGCTTTCCGGGGGCGAATTGCAGCGCGTATACCTGGCGCGATGTCTGGTTCGCAAGCCGCAGTTGATTTTACTCGATGAGCCGGCTTCGGGAATGGACGCCACGGCCGAGGCGGACATGTACCACATTCTCGAGGCCCATCCCGAACAGACCGGCGCCACCGTGCTGATGGTCACGCATGACTGGGAAGGCGCGCGCTATCATGCCAGCCATGTCTTGCTGCTGCACCGCAGGCTGATTGCCTTTGGCCCCCCGGAAAGCGTCCTGCGCAAAGCCGAACTGGGGGAGGCGTATGGTCACGACTTGCCGGGGCACCGGCGTTTGGGAGCGGATACCCATGCTTGAGGCCATGACCCTTCCCTTCATGCAGCGGGCGCTTATTGCGGGCGCGCTCGTGGGGTTTCTGGCGAGCTACTACGGGGTGTTCGTCACCCAGCGGGGGTTGGCGTTCATGGGCGAAGGCCTTGCCCATGCCGCGTTTGGGGGAATTGCCCTCGGCATCTTGCTTGGGGCCAACCCCCTGTATCTGGCCCTGCCCTGGACCGTGCTCGCCGCTGGAGGCATTGTGTGGGTGCAACACCGGGGTCAGGTGCGGGGCGATTCCGCCATTGGCATATTTTTCGCCGTTTCCATGTCGCTTGGCATCCTCTTTCTTTCCATGAAGCGCACCTACGCCGGCGATGCGTTTTCCTATTTATTCGGATCCATCCTGTCCGTCAGCCAAGCCGATCTTTGGATGACGGCCGGGGTCGTCGTGTTATCGTTGTTTACGTGGCCGTTGTGGGGGTTGTGGGCCTACGCCACCTTTGATCGTGAATTGGCGCAGGCAGACCGTCTGCGCGTCGCGCTCCTCGACTATGCGCTGTCGATATGCATCGCCATTGCCGTCGTGGCGGCCGTTAAAGTCGTCGGCATCGTGCTCGTGGCGGCGTTCATGGTGATTCCCGCCGCGACTGCCCGTCTTCTTACGCGTTCCTTTGCCGCCATGACGGTATGCAGCGTGTTCCTGGGCGTTGGGGGCGCTGTTGCGGGTCTTTTTTTCTCCTATGTCCGGGATATGCCGACAGGTCCGGCCATGGTGCTTGTGCAGGCGGCGTGTTTTTTCGCGGCGCTTCTGTTCGCGAGGGCGCGTTGAACCTGGATTGACGACGGGGGCATGAATCACTACTATGAGGGCAACGGGGAAGGCGATGTTTAATACGGGTCGCGGCGTCTGCATCGTCCGCTGAAATATCTTCATGCAGACGCATCCCTGCCGCGAGGTGGCTCTGTCTCTGTTCGCAGCTTCATTTTGGGGGAGAAGAGGCATGACAAGCATGGCCAAACCGGTCACAGGCGCCATTTTCCGTTCTTGGCGCGCCGGGCATCAGGTTCTCGATAGACGGCCGCGCCCATGGAAAGACCTTCGGAGCGTTTCCGGGAATGCCATCAGGCCGTCGCCAAACCTTTTTCCCCACGTCTTCCTTTCGGTCGCTTGCCTGGTTGCATGCGCCTCCTGCGCGGCAGTCGCCGCTCCCCTCAAGGCGGCGGAAACGCCGCAATACGTGTTCTTCTCCATAGCGCCATACAGCGGCTGGAGTCAGGACGATCCCCAGAGCCTGACCCCTGCATTGTTTCTCGACGTTCGGGAAACGCTGCAAACGCCCGACGCTCCTTCGCTCCGAGTCGGCCTTCTTTTCCACATCAACACCCTATTGTCTCCCCTAGAAACGCTCCAGGCCACCGTCGCGCGCTTGTGCGCCTTGGCGGAAGACACGAGCGTTCCTCTTTTGCTTGTGTTCGATGGTCAGAATTGGTGGGAGTCACGACCCGATTTGTGGAACTGGTGGGACCCGGCCAAGCCCGGCTACGATCCGAAAAATGCGTGGAATGTAGAGTGGACAGACTGGGGGCCGCAGCATGCCGTCAAGATCGGATGGCGCAACTGGGGATCGCAGGTGCGCGTCGCGCCCGCCCCCAACATCGCCAGCCCTCGGGTCGTTTCGGAACATGTACAAGCCTTGAAGCCGCTCGCCGCCCAAGTCGCTGCGTGGCATCGGGCGCTTCCCAGGGAAAAGAAGTGGTTATGCGGCGGCATCAAGGTCGGCTGGGAGGCCGGCATCGGCTATAACGCTCAATACTTCCCCAACGGCAACGAATTCGCCGAAAAATGGCCGGATGATCCCTCGCACGATCCGCGGCTTGGCGTGGACTTTGGCGTTGGCTTGTGCGGCGGTTTGGGGCATGCCGCAGCAATGTCTGCGGGCATACGGCGCAGCGGCGCGCTCACGCGCGACGATATCGGCCTGGCGACGCAGCGTTATTTGCAGACCTTGGCGCGTGTCGCCTATCGGGCTGGCATGCCGCGCGACAAGATATTCACTCACCAAGGGGGCAATTGTCCTCCCTACGAAGAACATTTGCCTTTCTGGCCGGCGTTCAACCGCTATTCCCTTCCCGGTTGGAGCTTTTATTGGGGCGATCCCGCCGCCGTGGAGGAATTGCGCGAGACCCTCGCCCGGCGCAGGACGCGAACATGGGCCGCGGCGGAATGGTGGTGGGGCGCGTCTACGGCGCAAGAGTGGAAAGAGCATTTCGAGAAAACCCTCGGCTATCTCGATTGCCGTTTTGTCGGGGTATACAACTGGAACCAGGGGGGCTTCAAGACGGATCCCAACGCCCTTGAAGGTTTTCGGGCATTGCTGCGTGAATGGGAGGGCCGGCCTGGCGCTCCGGGCATGACGCGCAAGGAACAACGACGTTCCGGAAAAGCCGCGCATGATTCCTAGGGCCAGCCAAGACGCCGTTCTCTCGGGGAAGTCCGCCGGCGTGTTTGCGACTCCTCGCTCCATGGCGATAGCCTGCGCGCTCATGCCCGTTCTGGCGTTGTGGGTTGTCCAGTCCGAACTCATCTGGTACTCAGGCCACTCAACGGCGATTTCGCTCTTTTTTCATGTCACCTCGGTCGTGTTTTTGATTTGCCTCGTGAACCTTTTCGTCAAACGCCGCTGGCCCCGCTCCGCCTTGAGCCCCGCCGAGATCATGACCATATACGCCATGCTGGCCATTGCGGGAACGTTTTGCAGCCACGATCTGCTTCAAGTGTTGATTCCCATGCTGGGATTTCCGAAATATTTCGCCAACCCGCAGAACAACTGGGACTCTCTTCTGCTGCAATACGTGCCGGGCTGGTCGTATTTGTCGACCAATCCAGACGCCATGAGCGGCCTGGCGACTGGAAACGCCTCGCTATACCGGTGGGATGTGTTGGCGGCATGGGCCGCGCCGCTCCTGTTCTGGTTTCTATTTCTGATGGCGCTCATGGGATCGCTTCTCTGCCTGAACCTGTTTTTCCGGCATCCGTGGACCGAGCGAGAGAAACTGAGCTTCCCCGTGATCCAGATTCCCATTCTTTTGGCGACGGGGCTCGAAACGCTGCTGAAAAACCGCTTGTTTTGGATTGCTTTCGGGATCGGCAGCGGCATTGATCTGTTGAACGGAATCTCCTTTTTTTACCCGAATGTTCCCACGATCCCTATCGTGAAGGCGTTCACGTTCCACGAGTATCTTCTTGAAAGGCCGTGGAGCGCCATCGCCGGCACGGAAATCAATCTCTATCCGTTCGTCATCGGCCTGACTTTTTTTATGCCTACCGATCTGGCTTTCAGTTGCTGGTTTTTTTATCTCTTCTTCCGCCTGCAATTGGTGCTTGCGTCGTTATTGGGCATGACGGACCTCCCCGGGGTTCCCTTCCTGGGCGAACAATCGGCCGGGGGGTACATCGCGATAGGCCTGCTGGCCATCTGGGTGTCGCGGCGCCACTTGCGAGGCGTGTTTCGGACGATCCTCGGACGTCCAAACGGGGCCGACGATTCGCAGGAGCCGTTGCGCTATCGTACGCTGTGCCTTGTGTTCCTGATCTGCTGGGGCGTGTTGATCGCCCAAGGGACGCTGCTCGGCGGTTCGTGGCAGATAATGGTGGTGTTTTTCGCCATCTTCTTCCTGTATGCGTTGGCGATTGCGCGCATGCGCGCGGAGTTGGGTCCCCCCGCTCATGATTTGCATGGCATGGGGCCTGATGTTCTCATCATGAACGCACTGGGCGCCACCCCGCTCGGCAAGGAAAACTTGGCCGCGTTCACGTCCTTTTTCTGGTTCAACCGGGCCTATCGCGCCCATTTTTCCGCCCACAGCTTGGAGGCGTTCAAACTTGCTCAGGTGGGCCGCATCGCCTCGAAGTCGATGATGACGGCCATCGTCATCGCGATTGCGGTGGGAGCGTTGGCGGCCTTTTGGGCCTTGCTCCACGCTCTGTATGTTCATGGCTACAGCGGGCGTCTCGCCGGCGATGCCTTTTCCAGCGAACCGTGGAACAGGATGGCTTCGCTCGTCACATTTCCCCAGAAGCCGCGCGTGGGCGCAAGCCTCGCCACGTTGTTTGGTCTGCTTTTTTCCCTTTTGCTCGGAGCGTTGCGGATGCGTTTCACGTGGTGGTTGTGGCACCCGGTCGGATATGCCACCGCCACGACATGGTCGATGGAGAAACTGTGGTTCCCGATTTTTCTCGGGTGGGCCGCCAAGGCGCTGATTGCGCGGTACGGCGGCGCCCAACTGTACCGCAAAGCGTTGCCGTTTTTTGTGGGGCTTGTGATGGGAGAATTCACGGTGGGAAGCTTGATGATGATTTTCGGATCCATCGCCAACACGACGGTCTATCATTTTTGGGGATGACCGCGCCCAAGGGAGGAATTGTCTCGAAGATGCGTTGGTTTGTCGCCGGCATAGCCGTGATCGCATTGACCGTGTTCACGGCGGCATGGATGGGCGCTCCCCGGCCCTTCGAGGTGGTGACGCAGGAATTCGATCAGAGCAAAGACCTTGATCTCGCCCAGATCGAGGGCCATATCAAGGCCTTGGCGTCCGCGCCTTCGCGGATATCGGGATCGCCGGGGGGCCGCCATGCGGCGGAATATCTCGCTGGACAATTGCGAGGCCTTGGCGTCGATGCCATCGAGGAGCAGACTTTCGAGGTCGCCGTCCCTGTGGTCGAGGAAGCGTCGCTCACGTCCGACGCGGGTCTTCGCTTGGAACTGCACCCCCTTTGGCCCAATTTGGCCCGCACCAGCCAGACCGCGCCGGATGGGGTTTCCGGCGTGTTGCTTGATGTCGGGTCCGCCTCGGAAGAGCGGATTGCCGGACAGCCCATTCGGGATTCCATCCTGCTCATGGACTGGGACGTAGAGGAAAACTGGCTTGGCGTCATGGAGTTTGGATGCAAGGCTATTGTTTTCTCCGGCGATCGGATCGCGAGCGGCGCGCAAGCCCGCAAGAAATTCCTCACCGTGCCCGCCAACATTCCGCGGTTCTATGTCCGTCCCGAGGACGTCCCCTCGCTTCGGGCGCAAACGGGACGAAGCGTCTCCATCACGTGCCGCATGGACTGGCAGCCGGTATCCTCGCGAAACCTCTTCGCCCAGCTCACGCAAGGATCTGCGCCGTCCCAAACGCGCGCCCAGGATCGGACGCCGATCATATTCCATGCCTATTACGACGCTATCAGCGTGACGCCGACCTTGGCTCCGGGCGCGGAGCAGGCCTGCGGCGCGGCGGTTTTGCTCGAACTGGCGCGCTATGTTCGCGCCCTGCCGCAACCGCCTCCGAGACCTATTTATCTGTTGTTTTCGGGAGCCCATGGGCAGCACATGACCGGCATGACCCGTTTCGTCCGCACACTCGCCGATGGACTCGAGCGCGGTTGGACCGGTCCCGATGGCGCTTCCCTTATGGCTCGCATGGGGCGCCCCGGTCTTTTCGTCGGGCTGGACCTTTCGAGCGGTTCGGATAGGATAGGGCTGTTTTGCGCGGGCGGTTTTCGTGCGCAGGCGGAAACGCAATTGCGTCCCAAGTTCAGTGCGCTGGCCATGCAGATTGACGCCTTTGCCAAAGGGTACATGAGCGATCCCGGGAGCGTATCGGTTCATTCGCGAACTTCCTTTGTGGATTGCGTCAATTTGACCATGGGGCGCGCATGGTGGACGTATTTTCCGTTCCGCACAGGGTTCGAGAGTGAAATCCCCACACTGGCCGGGTTGCCTGGCGTCACGTTGGGAACCATCGACGACGGACGGCGTTTGGTCGATACTCCCGACGACACGTTGTCCCGCATGCGGCTTGACATGCTCGCCCAGCAAATTCGGTATCGCGAGGGCGAATATGCGGGTTTGGCGAACCTGGCATTGGCGTTCGCCTACTGGAAGGGTCCTTTCGTCAGTTCTCCGCTTGAAAACAAGATGTGCCGCGTTGAAGGACGGGTCGTCTGGCTGGATTCGAAGACGGACTACACGCCCAATCGGGGTCTGGCGGGAGGGTTGGTCGCCCTGAAGACCTATCGCAACGACCGGCAGATCGCGGGGCTGCGCGCCGCGCCGGTGATGCTCACCGCTCAGGACGGTTCGTATGTTTTCGATGGGCTTGTTGACGTTACGTCCGGTCTCGGTTTTTCCCGGGTGGTCCTGGATGCTTTTGGCGCGGCCACTCGTCGTTTCCTCGAGCAGAATCCGGATGCGATCGCCGAGTATCGGGCGGTCATGTCAAAACTCGGCAACGAGCCTGCGGAAACGTCCGAAGACGGCGCGATCTTGTTTGCCATCGATCAGGCGCGCCCCCAGGAACAGCCTTTCCGCGCCAACATCGCCGGTCCGGTTCAATACCTGAGCCCGGTGGTCTTTCCGTGCAAGCCCATCACCCTGTACGGACTCACGGAGCCGCGGGGATTTCTGGGGCTCCAAGATGTCGAAATCCTCGATGTGGCGACGAACAGCGCACCTTTCCAATTCGGCGTCAGTTATAGCGATGATGTCAAGGACGATATCGAGGAAAACTGCATCACCCTATGGACCGATCCGACGCTGCGAGTCCGGTTGACCCTCGGACTTGGCGCCAAGGAGAAGCGTCTGTTGCTCATCAACAATTCCCCGGAGGATCCGATCGGAAAGGGCTACAAACTTCAGGAGATCGAGACGATTCCCTCGTGGACCCTCGACAGCACGCGCGGGATGTGGCATCTCGACGAGGAGCGCCTCCAGCAATTTGCGCGGCATGGCGTCCGGAACGCCCGCGTCGAATCCCTTCATCGCGAGGCCAGCGGATATCTTGAGGCGGCGGAATCCGCGCTGGAAAGCCGCGATTACGCCGCCTATCGCCAGGCGTCCGAACGGTGTTGGGCCCTGGAGACGGGGGCGTACGGCGAACTCCTGTCCATGGCCAACAACATGATTCGAGGCGTGCTGTTCTATTTGTTGCTTTTGTTGCCGTTCTCGTATTGTCTTGAAAGACTTGTTCTCAATGCAGGCACGATATCCGGACGGATTTGGGGCATGACTGGCATTTTCGTCGCGAGTTTCGTGCTGTTGGCGATCATTCATCCCGCATTTCGTTTCACCCTCACGCCCATGCTGGTGTTGATCGCTTTTATCATTCTCTCTCTTGCCGTTTCTGTGAGCGCGCTGGTGTTGACCAAGTTTGACCGCATGCTCATCGATCGCAAGCAGGCGACCCTGGGCGCCCACGAGGACATCCAAGCTCTTGGCAACGTGGCCATGCGATCCCTCGATCTTGGCATCGCCAACATCCGCCGCCGACCGCAACGCGCCTTCCTCACGGGGCTGACCATCGTGCTGGTCACCTTCACGCTGCTCTCGTTCACCTCGATCGTGCCGGAGACTGGCATCTCGCGTCTGCGCCACAGGCAAGGCGAACCGGTTTACAAGGGTCTTCTCAGCCGGGATCGGACATGGGCTCCCCTTCCCGCGCCCCTGTACGAATCCTTGCAGCGGGCTTATGGAAAGCCCGGCATGGATTCCGTCGTGGCGGGACGGGCCTGGCACTATTCGGACGCCGCCGGCATGCTTTCGAAGATCGATCTCACTCTCGCGCCCGCCGACTCCGCCAAGCCCGGCGAAGAGCCTCCCCTTTTCGTCGCGGAGGCGCTCGTGGGAATGGAGCCTAGCGAGGCGCGGATATCGGGCGTGGCCCAGACGCTTGTGGCCGGGCGTTGGTTCGAGGAGAGCGACGAATCGGGCGTCATTCTTCCCGGGCACGTGGCGACCAGTCTTGGCCTAGGCGAGAAGGATTTGGGCCGTCCGATGCGGTTGTTCGGGCGGGATATGCCGTTGATCGGGATCGTCGATGAAAAGAAATTCGACGCGTTGCGCGATATCGACGGCGAGCCGCTCACGCCGGTGAATTTTGCGCAGCAGCAATTTCTCGACGCGCAACAAGCCGGCGAGCAAACGGTTCCGACCATTCGGGAATATGTGCATTGGCCCGTAAACCGGGTGGCGATCGTTCCCTTCAAAACTATTCGCAGCCTCGGCCTTACCCTTCGCAGCGTGGCCGTTCGCACGGGGGCAGACCTCGATCCCGATGTCGAGGCGGCTGCATACGTGCGCCGCTCGAACCTGACGCTGCTGGCGTGCGACGGACGGGATGTAACGTTGTATGCTTCACTCAACCGAAATCGCCTGAGCGGCGCGGGTCAAACGATCGTGCCGCTGCTTCTCGGATTCATGATGGTGCTTGGGGCGATGCTGGGATCCGTGTACGAGCGCCAGCGCGAGATATTCGTGTACAACTCGGTCGGGCTGTCTCCCACGCACGTGGCTTCGTTGTTTCTCGCCGAATCGGCCGTATATGCGACGCTGGGCGCGGCGGCGGGCTATTTGTTGGGCAACGGCCTGTCAAAGCTCCTCCAGATGACCGGCGTCTTGTCGCACATCGGCCTTAACTATTCGGCGGGTTCCACTGTGTTCGTCACCGTGTTGACCATGGGCATCGTGTTGGCGTCGGCGATTTATCCCGCCCGCCTGGCCTTCCAGGCAGCCCTGCCAAGCCGCCGGAAGGTCTTCGAGGGCTTCGAATCCGATGATTCGGCCGGGACGGATCGGATCGCGTTCTACTTGCCCTTTGTGTCGGCCCCAACGACTGTTTTTGCCATGCAGGCATATGTCCACGAGTTTCTCGAAAGCGTCCAAGGGGCTTCCGTGGGACAACTGTCCGTGGATGATCTGCGCGTTTCGGAGGATGGTTGCGCCGGATGCGCCGCGCCGGCGCTGCATTTTCGGGCGTGGCTGGCGCCCTTTGATCTGGGCATCAGCCATGACGCCGAATTGCGGATCGTTTTCCGCGAGGATCGCGGCGTGTATCAATGCCATTTGACGGCGACGCGAAACAGTGGAGACCAGCAGAATTGGCGTCGCCTGTTGCCGCGCTTCTTGCTGTCGCTCCGCAAGCAACTATTGCTTTGGCGCATCCTGGCGCCCGAGGAGCAACTCAAGTATCGCCAGCGCGCTTTGGCTCTTTTTGGGCGCGCCGATCCGGAGGAGGCGTCGTGAGCGAAAAGCCGCATAGACGCAGCGAGACCGAGGAGACCCAATTCGCACGTGATTTTGCGGTGGCCTTCGCGGACCCGTCGCTTGAGCAAGGTCCCTATGTGGACGGTTTTTCAAGGAGGACCGTCATCGGCGCGATTTTCGTCGCGTTGGTGATGATGCCGGGGTCGGTGTACTTGGGGCTTGTGGCCGGTCAGTCGCTTGGCCCCGCCGCCGAGTGGGTGACCATTATCCTCTTTGCCGAACTCTCCCGGCGGAGTTTCGCGCACCTTCGGCGCCAGGAGGTGTATGTGCTGTTCTATGTCGCCTCTTCCATCGCCGCGGTCCAATTGGTCAATCTTGCTCTTGCCGGCGGCCCTGTCGCTGGTTCTATCTGGAACCAGTATCTTCTCCAATCGCCTCAAACGGCCTCTATCGCCGCTTCCATACCCGATTGGGTGGCGCCGCCGGCGGACTCGCATGCCATTCTCGGACGCGATTTGCTCGATCGCCAATGGTGGTGGTCCGCCTCGCGGGGCGTGCTTGCGCCGATGGGCATCATGCTCATCAGCTATTTCTTGGGCCGCTTCACGTGGTTTGGACTTGGATACATCATGTTCCGCATCACTTCGGACGGCGAGCGCTTGCCGTTTCCGCTTGCCGCGATCGCAGCGCAAGGAGCCACGGCGCTTGCTGAGTCGACCGATCGCGAAGAGGGCGTCGCGGCGGGCAGGCGTTCGTGGCGCTGGAACGTATTCAGCGTGGGGGCCACCTTCGGCATTGTCTTCGGGGCGCTGTACGTCCTAATCCCGGTCGCCACGGGACTTGTCATGAGTAAACCCATCATGCTCCTGCCGATTCCCTTCATCGACTTCACCAGCAGCGTGGAGCGGGTTCTTCCGGGCAGTCTCATTTCGATAAGCTTCGACGCCGTCGTTTTCATGACCGGCATGATCCTGCCTTTCCGTCTCATCCTTGGCATTGTAACGGCCATCTTGCTGACCAGTGTGTTTGGGAATCCCATTTTGCTGCATTTGGGCGTCTTCAAGCACTGGAGTCCGGGCAGAAGCCTGCTTGTCAATCAGATGGTGCTCAGTTTTGATTTTTGGATGAGCGTGACCATCGGACTGGCGGCGTCCGTGGCGGGGGTTGGCTTGTTCAGCATGGGGCGGATGTTTCTCGTCCGTATGCGATCTTCAAGCGCTCTCCGCGCCGCGCCGGAATCCGGCGATGCGGGCGAACGATCCGCTGACGCCTCCTTGTTGCGTCGGCCGAGCCGGGAACGAGGCGACATGCCGTTATGGGTCGCCGTCGCCTTGGCGATCATAGGTCTTGGCGGTTTCTGTGCGATATCCCTGATGCTTGTGCCCGGCTTTCCATGGATCATCATCGTGCTTTTCGGGTTTCTCTGGACGCCCCTCAATTCGTATATTTCCGCCAGGCTCATCGGGCTTACGGGACAGCCCCTGACCGTTCCCTTTCTCCGGGAAACGGCTTTCATCACGAGTGGATATCGAGGCATCGACATCTGGTTTGCGCCGATTCCTCTGTTTGATATGGGGCCGGTGGCGCAGCGCTTTCGGGAGCTTGAGCTGACGCGCACAAAATTCACCTCGCTGATCAAAGCCGAACTGCTCATGACTCCCATCGTCATTGTATGCAGCTTTTTCTTTTGGTGGTTTTTCTGGAAGTTGAATCAGATACCTTCCGATCAGTTTCCCTTTGCGGCCCGGTTGTGGCCCGTGGCGGCGCGTCAAGCTTGCTTGATTTTCACGGCCAACAGCTCCTCCGATTCGCTGTTGCTCCAAGCCATTAGCCCCGCCGTCATCGCGGGAGCTGGCGCCATTGGAGTCGCGATCTACTCGTGCATGGCCTATTGGAACATGCCGCTAATTTTTTTCTATGGCCTTGTGGCGGGCGTTGGTCAGCCCCTGCACGCGGGCATTCCGCTCTTGTTGGGGGCCTTGGCCAGCCGCTACTATTTCAGCCGGAAGTTTGGCGCGGAGCGGTGGAATCGCTATATTCCCGTGGCGGCGGCGGGGTTTGCATGCGGGGTCGGCCTTTCCGGGATGATCGCCGTTGCCCTCGCTTTGATCGCGCAATGCACAAGAACGTTGCCGTTTTAGGGAGGCTGGAACGAGGCAAGGAGGCAGGCGCATGAGACGCGCACGAGCCGACATGGCCCCAAGCGCGATATTTGGCGAAATGGGGCGCGGGCGGCTTTCGCTGCCGTGGGGACGCACCGTCGAGATGTGTTGGCGTAGCGTCAAGAACCGGCGCGGCCGGTTTCTGCTGGTGTTCGCGAGCATCGCGGTCGTCGTGGCCCTTTTTGTCTCGACGCTCAGTCACCACGGCATGCTGCGCGATCTGCGCGCCAGCGACGACGTGCGCATTCAGGCCGCGCTCGAACACGCTGGGGCGGCGTCAAACGATCCCCAAAGCGAAGCGCGCCAGAGCGAACGCATGATGCTTCTTCTGGTCTTGTCCGGACTTTTGTGCTTTGTGGGGGTGACGAACACCGTTTTCATGAGCGTGACCGAGCGCTACCGGGAAATCGGCACGTTGAAATGCTTGGGCGCGCTCAACAGCTTTGTCGTGCGGCTATTTCTTTTGGAAAGCGCCTTTATCGGAATCATGGGCAGCGCGGCGGGAATGGCGGCTGGTTTTGGGTTGGCGTATGTGCAGATGGGGCTGACGGTGGGCTTTGCCGCGATCTCCCTGGGAACGGTTGTGAAGGTTTTTTGCTTGGCCGCTCCGTTGGCCGTTGCGGGCGGCACGTGTCTTGCCCTCGCAGCGGCCGTTTACCCAGCGATGGCCGCCGCGCGAATGAAGCCGGTGGATGCCATGCGCGTGGAGGCGTAATCATGCCGGAACAGGCTATTGTTCACACGCAGGACGTGCGCAAGACGTATCTCATGGGCAACGAGGAGGTCCATGCCCTTTGCGGCATTTCCGCGACCATTCACAAGGGCGAATACGTCAGCATCATGGGGCCCTCTGGGTCGGGCAAAAGCACGTTCTTTAACATGATCGGAGGTCTCGACAAACCCACTTCGGGCGAGGTGTACATCGACGAGGTGGACATTTCCCAACTGGGCATCTATGAGTTGGCGTGGCTGCGATGCCGAAAAATCGGCTATATCTTCCAGACCTTCAACCTGATTCCGGTCATGAACGCCCTGGAGAATGTTTCCTTGCCGATGGTTTTCGCGGGACTTGACAGCGATCAGGCTCGGGAGAAAGCGGCGGGACTGCTCCACAAGGTAGGCCTTGGCGATCGTTTGACGCACCGTCCCGTGGAACTCTCAGGCGGACAGCAACAGCGAATCGCCATCGCTCGCGCCTTGGCCAACGATCCCGCCATCATCCTGGCCGACGAACCCACCGGAAATCTCGATCTCAAGACGGGGCAGCTCATCATCGAATTGCTTCTCTCGCTCAAGGAAGAGCGAGGCGTCACGATCATCACCGCCACGCACGACCATAAGATGCTTGCGGCCAGCGATCGCGTCATCTGGATTTCGGACGGACGCATCACCCGCATCCAAAAACGCGAAGAACTCGATATCCGCGTAGGCAGCATCGACGAGGCGACCTCCGCGCCGCCGTCATCATCCCCCTGAACAAGCGCAACATGACGCGACGGAAGGCTCCCGCGTTTCGTAGAACGTCGCTGAAACCTTCTGGGCCGTTTGGGGCTTTCCCAAAAACTTCTTCGCAATAGATCAATGTCCGGTGATTTCTGTGCAGGGTGTGATAATTTCTTCTTGACAAAAGAAAGGATATAATTTACAATTCGGGTAAGGGATTCCTTCACGAAAATGGCTGAAACGTTTTCCAGGACGGTGCATGGGGGTGCTGGCGCCATCCCGTAGACCAGAGAGGAAAACGCCACTACGATAAATTTCCGTGTGAGCGCGTCTTGGGACAGGGAACGCAGGGGAGTTGTGAGTGGATGCCGATGGATAAGGAGCGGGTGATTCCAAGTCTGAGGCCATGCTCCTGCGGAGCGATGTGACATTCCCGAGACATAGCGTGTTGATCCATTTTCCGTGTTCGTGCTGGAACAGGGAAAATGGGCTGTATTGCCGATGGGACACTCAACTAGTCTTTCGACTAGACCATGGTGCAGGTAGAGTGGTGAACAAAGAACTGAGAAAGGGAGATGTCATGCGAGCCAATCATTTTATCCGAATGGCCTGCGTCGTTCTGGTGTTGACACTGGGACTGACGTTGGCCACCAACGCCTTCGCCGCGGTGAATCGCATCTTGATCATCGGCGATAGCTGGGCGCAGGCGATTTGGGACAACAAGATCATGCAGAACGTTACTGGCGTGGGGGTGTTAGGCGCGGACACCGCCATTGGAGGGACCACGGCGGCGCTCTGGGCCTCCAATTTTGCATGGAGCACCCCTATGGGCAATTTTGGCCAGTTGGACAAGGTGGCGCTCATCCTGCAAGGGGTGCCCACGGTGGATATCGTTTATATTAGCTTGAGTGGCAACGATATGTGGGGCACCGACAACGGAGGCTGGACCAACGGCATGGATCCTGCCGTATGGGCCCAGCACAAGGCCGTTATCAAGGCGAACATGCTGACCGTGATCAATTTCTGCTTGGCCCAGCGGCCTAACATCCGCGTGCTGATCCAGGGATACGACTATATCAATTTGTGGGACACCGTCCTTCAAGGCGACGCCGCCGACTTTTTGCTCTGGCAGTTTCTCGGTTCGCCCAATCCGGGCCAGATCAATGCTGCGTTCGCGGACATGGGGCTCGAACTGCGGGCCATCGCCGCAGCCAACCCGTCGCGCGTGGCGTATGTCGCCAACTTCGGCCTGATGCAGTGGTGGAAGAATACCCCCGCGGGCGCCCCCTTCCCGGGAACGATCGCAAGTGGTTATAACCCCTATCCCGGCGGATTTCCCGATTGGCCGACCCCCTTGTCGGCATTGGCCGGCACCAGCAGCAATCGCGATGCCATTCACTTGAGCCCGGCGGGATACAACATCCTTGTGCAGAATTGCTATCTTCAGGTCATCCAGGATTGGATCAACAACCCCCTGACGCCCGACACGACGCCTCCGGTGATCACGCTCTTGGGCAGCAACCCCGTCTCCGTGGTCCAGAACACGGCGTATGTTGATGCGGGCGCCACGGCGAGCGATAACGTGGACGGCAATATCACGTCGCAAATCGTCGTGACCAGCACGGTGAACACCGCCGTTATCGGCAGCTATACAGTGACATACAACGCTAGCGATGCGGCGGGGAACGCGGCGGTCCCAGTCACGCGCACGGTGAATGTCGTGGCGCCGCCCGACACGACGCCTCCGGTGATCACGCTCTTGGGGAGCAACCCTGTTTTTGTGACCCAATTCACGGCGTATGTCGACGCGGGCGCGACGGCAAGCGACAACGTGGACGGCAATATCACGTCGCAAATCGTCGTGACGGGATCCGTCAATACTTCCATCATCGGATCCTCGGTTCTGACGTACAACGTTAGCGATGCGGCGGGCAATGCCGCGACGCCGGTCACGCGCACCGTGACCGTGGTCGAGCCTCCCGATACGACGCCTCCGGCGATCACGATGCTGGGCGTCAGCCCCGTGACCGTGACCCAGAACTCGGTCTATACAGATGCGGGCGCCACGGCTTCGGACAATAAGGACGGGGATATCACGTCTCAGATCGCTGTGACCAGCACGGTGAACACCGCGGCAATCGGCAGCTACACGGTGACGTACAATGTCAGCGACGCCGCCGGCAATGCCGCGACGCCGGTCGTGCGCGCGGTGAACGTCGTCGCCGCGTCGTCCGATACGACCAAGCCGGTGATTACGCTGATAGGGTCGTCGAGCATCACGTTGCAGGCGGGCGCGGCATACGTTGATCCGGGCGCGACGGCGATGGACAACGTCGACGGCGACATCACGAGCAGCATTGTCGTCGTGAATCCCGTGAACACGTATGTGTTGGGCACGTATTACGTGACCTATGACGTGACCGATGCCGCCGGCAACGCCGCCGTGCAGAAAAAGCGCACGGTGAAAGTCATCGACACGAAGAAACCGGTCATTACGCTGGTGGGCGGCGGCATTACGCTGAGCGTTTTCTCGCCGTTCAGCGATCCCGGCGCGACCGCGATCGACAACCTCGACGGCGACATCACCGCCAACATCGTCGTGACGGGATCGGTCGATCCGAACGTCGTCGGCACGTATTACCTTTACTACAACGTCAGCGACTCGATGGGCAACGTCGCCGCGCAGAAGATCCGCACGGTCAAGATTGTGGACAAGATCAAGCCCGTGCTCACCATGCTCGGCACGAACCCGATGACGCTCAACGTGCTCGTCGACGCCTACACGGAGCCGGGTGCGACGGCGATGGACAACTATGACGGCGATCTGACCGCGAGCGTCGTCATGGCGGGCTCCGTAGACCCGAACGTCGTTGGCACGTATTACATCACCTACACGGTGAAGGATTCCTCGAACAACACGGCCACGGCCAAGCGCACGATCAAGGTCGTGGACAAGGTCAAGCCGGTCATCACGATGCTTGGCGCGACGCCGATTACGCTGCGCGTTGGCGCTGTGTATGTCGACGCGGGCGCGACGGCGATGGACAACTACGACGGCGACATCACGGCGAACATCGTGGCGACGAGCACCGTGAACACGGCCGCAGTCGGCACGTACACCGTCAAGTATGCCGTGAAGGACAGCTCCAACAACTCCGCGGCGGTGGTGACACGGACGGTCAAAGTCATCCCGTAAACGTTTCTCAGGCGATTGTTTCTTCGAACCTCAGGGCGTCTTCGGCGAGAAGACGTCCTGAGGCATTTTTGATAGGCGCGCCTGCGAGCTACATCGCAAGAGAGCGGAAACGCGTGGAGTCCTCTGGGATCAGGGCTTTGCCCGCGGGATAGCCCATGAGTTCCCAAACGGGGGGCGAGGACCCGCTCGTCGTATGGCAGCCAACAGCCAACGCGCAGGATCGTCGCGCTCACGAGCGGGTCCAAGACGATCCCCTGCGGCCGCGCCGATACGGTTCGGCCAGTGCCTTCGTCAAGTCTTGCGTACTACATGGCTAATCTCATGACCTGCCTTCGCTTTTTCCCGTGGAGGGAAAACCGCCCAATCCCGTCAGGTGGTTTTGTTGAGAGGCAAGTCGGCAGTTGACGAAACGGCGCGTGCGGTAGCGCGATGACGCCTTCCGTGGCTAGGTCGATGGCCGAACGCACGAACCGTACGGATCGCCCAGGCACACGTTACGACGTGATCTGCGCGCAAGAAGGTCAACTGATGATCCAGCGCGTTGCAGGCGATGTGAGCGCCAAAGAGATCCTCACGGCGCTCGGCGTACGCGCGCGTGGCGTTCTTGGGCGACGGCGGCGATCGGCTGTGGTGGAGTGGGGAGAGACCCGTTGTGTTGCACTACGGGACAACGTTATCGCGCATGCGCTCCCAATCCTCGATGATCTTCATCGCGGTGTCCGGTGTCGGTGCGGATCGCAGACGCTGAAGAAAGTGACGATTTTGCGCAGCTTTGCTCGTTAGCGCCAGCATTTGAAGCTGGGTCGTGGGCGATTGCGCCGGGGTCAGAATCAGAAAGACGGATTCGATAGGCTGTTCCGTCGTTACATCCACAATGCCGTGGCGCGTCAGGCCTAACGCGAGCCGAGGTAAAGCCAAACCATCCAGGCGGGCATGCGGGAAGGCCACTCCTTCGTTGAAAAAGGTTGATCCCAATTGCTCGCGTTCCCATATTTTCTGCGATGCCTCGGACAAGCGCCCTTGTTCGCTGTTGCTGAGCGCCGCTTTTGCAAGGGCATTCAGCACTTCTTCTTTCAGGACGGGCTCGTCCCAAATGATGATGTTGCCCGGGGACAGGAAATGCGTGAGCATGGGCAGGCTCGGCGTAGGCTGCGTCACAACGGTCGCGCGCACGGGTGGTTCGGAGGGGAGCGAAGTCTTGGCGTCCATCTTGTGTGTATCGAGGACAACCACGGTAATGCCGCCGGCATCTTCCATCAACCGCTCCACCACGCTTTTTCTGCCACGGAGTTTGTCCCACAACGACAGTCTTGACGGAGAGCCAACCACGATGTGCCCGACCTGGTATTCGCGGGCAAACCGCAGGATGGTGTCCGGTATGTCTTCGCCTTTGTATGTGAACACCATCGCCCCGAGTTGTTTGGCGAGAGTCAATGCCCCTGCAAGGACGCGTTGTGTTTCCGCGTCGATAGCGGTCGGTTCTTCCGAGGGGGTCTGGACATACAGTGCGTACCAGTTGCGGTTCAGGCGTCCCGCGAGACGAGACGCATAACGAAGGAGCGTATCGCTATTGGGACCAGCGGAACTCAAACACACCATGACCTGGTCTGGCGTTAACGACATTTCCTGTTCATCAGGGGCACGACGTCGGGAATCGATTTGCGAAGCCAGTTCCCTGAGCGCGATCTCACGAAGCTGTTCAAGGTTTGGGCCGGTGAAGAAATTGCCCAGCGCAGTCTGAATGCGCTCGACCGGGTATATCTTGCCTTGCTCCAACCGGCGGCGCAGATCTTGGGTCGTGACATCCACGTTCACAATCTGATCGGCTTCCATCAACACGCTGTCCGGCAGACGCTCGCGCACCTTGATGCCGACCGCCGACTCGACGGTATCGTACAGGCTCTCCAGATGCTGAACGTTGAGCGTTGTGATGACGTGAATTCCCGCCTCCAATATATCCTGCACATCTTCATAGCGCTTTTTGTTTCTGCTGCCCGGTACGTTCGTGTGCGCCAATTCGTCGACAAGTACGACTGCGGGCTTCCGCGCCAGCACGGCGTCCGCGTCCATCTCCTCCAACGTCACGCCCCGATACTCCTGACGCAATCGCGGGACTACCTCCAAACCGTCCGCCAATCTTGCCGTATCTTCGCGCCCGTGGCTTTCGACGAGTCCCACAACAACATCGACGCCTTCTTTCCTTAGGCGATGTCCTTCCAACAGCATCTGATAGGTCTTGCCAACTCCTGCGCAATAGCCCAGATACACTTTGAGCCGCCCGCGTTGGCTGCTGCGGATCATGCGCAGAAAACTGTTGGCTTTGTCGTCAAGCGCCATGACTCATTTCCCCATTGTCGCTCTATCGTTCAGCGCGAGATTCAACAACAACACATTCACGCGTGGCTCGCCCAAGACGCCCAGTGTGCGTCCCTCGATGTGCGCGCGGATTTCCTGGTTCACGATATCCACGTCCCAACCTCGGGCCTTGGCCACACGAGGCGCTTGCAGCAAAGCATTCTTGAGGCTGATATGCGGGTCGAGCCCACTGCCGGAAGCCGTGACGGCATCGGCGGGCACAGGATCGGTTTCGGATAGCCCGTTTTCTTCGCGATACTCTCTGACGCGTTCGCCAACTTTATACGTCAGCTCTTTTGATGTTGGTCCAAGGTTGCTCCCGCCCGAGGCGGTCCCATCGTAGCCATCGCCAGCTGCGGACGGTCTAGGGTGAAAATACTGCGGGCCTTTGAACGGCTGCCCCAACAGACGGGAGCCCACGGCGGCGCCGTTGTGGTAGATAATCGAGCCGTTGGCCTTCTTGGGAAACAACCCTTGCGCGATGACAAGGGTCGCGATTGGATAGGCGCCGCACACGATGAGAACTAGAACAGCCGTCATTAGCAAGGCTACCAGCAATTCTTTGGCGAAGACTCTCATGTCTCATTCCTTAGATAATATGCATCGTGTTCGCGAGCAGATCGATGATCTTGATCCCGATAAATGGCGCGACGAGTCCGCCGCCGCCGTAGATGAGCAGGTTGCGCCGCAGAAGGGTTTGCGCCGCCAGAGGGCGAAAGGTCACGCCTCGCAACGCCAAGGGAATCAGGGCGATGATGATAAGGGCATTGAAGATGACGGCGCTCAAGATGGCGCTCGAAGGCGACGCAAGCCGCATGATGTTGAGTGGCGCGATCATGGGGAACGCCCCGATGAGCATCGCCGGGATGATCGCAAAGTACTTGGCGACATCGTTGGCGATGCTGAACGTAGTCAAGGCGCCGCGCGTCATCAGCATCTGTTTTCCGATTTCGACGATCTCGATGAGTTTCGTCGGATTGGAGTCCAAATCAACCATATTGCCGGCTTCCTTGGCCGCTTGCGTGCCGGTGTTCATAGCCACGCCGACGTCTGCTTGCGCCAAGGCTGGGGCGTCGTTTGTGCCGTCGCCGGTCATCGCGACCAGGTGCCCCGATGCCTGTTCCTTGCGGATAAGGGCCAGCTTATCCTCGGGCTTCGCCTCGGCGAGAAAATCGTCGACGCCCGCTTCTTGGGCAATAGCGGCGGCGGTCAACTTGTTGTCGCCGGTGATCATGACGGTCTTGATCCCCATCGCGCGAAACCGCTCGAACCGGTCGCGCAGGCCGCCTTTGACGATATCCTTCAGGTAGATGACGCCCAAGACACGGCCTTTTTCCGCCACAACCAACGGCGTGCCGCCCGCCCGCGACACGGCGCCAACCGCGTCTTCCACTTCGTCGGGCAAGCCCGTCCCCACGAACTCGCGTATGGCCTGGGCCGCGCCTTTCCGTATGTGTCTGCCGTCAAGATCGACGCCGCTCATGCGGGTTTGCGCAGAAAAGGCCACGAACTCGGCGTGGGGCATTTCCGACATGGCGCGCCCGCGAAGGCCATATTGCTTCGCAAGCACAACGATGCTTCGCCCCTCGGGCGTCTCGTCGGCCAACGACGCCAACTGCGCGGCGTCGGCAAGTTGCTCGGGAGCAACGCCGGGAGCAGGGATGAACTGAAAGGCTTCGCGATTCCCGAGTGTAATCGTTCCGGTCTTGTCCAACAGCAGGACGTTCACGTCTCCGGCTGCCTCGACGGCGCGTCCACTCATGGCCAGGACATTCGTCTGCACGAGGCGATCAATTCCGGCAATCCCAATGGCGCTGAGCAGTCCACCAATAGTGGTGGGTATCAGGCACACCAACAGCGCCACGAGGACCGTGATGGAAAAGTCGACGTGCGAGTAGATGCCAAAGAGTTTCAGCGTGGCAATGGCAACGAGAAAGATGATCGTCAACGCAGAGAGTAGAATCGTCAACGCGATTTCGTTGGGAGTCTTTTGCCGACGCGCCCCTTCCACCAATCGAATCATTCGGTCCAAGAAACTCTCGCCAGGGTCCGCCGTCACCCGTATTGTAATTTGGTCGGACAGAGCGCGCGTTCCGCCGGTAACGGCGCTACGGTCGCCTCCGGCCTCGCGAATGACAGGAGCGGACTCGCCGGTGATGGCGGACTCGTCAACCGTCGCGATGCCTTCGATAATCTCGCCGTCGGCGGGGATGACCTCGCCTGCGGAGACCATAATCAAGTCGTTCTTTCGCAAACTCTCCGCCGAAATCCGTTCGATGCCGCCATCGGGGCGCAGGCGATTGCCCACGGTTTGCGTGCGTGTCTTGCGAAGCGAATCAGCCTGTGCCTTGCCGCGACTCTCGGCAAGCGCCTCGGCGAAGTTCGCAAACAACACGGTGAACCAAAGCCAAAGGGCGATCTGGAGTGTGAATCCCAAAGACCCATGCGCACCCACGAACAGATAGAGCGTCGTGATGAGCGCGCCCACTTCCGTCACAAACATAACGGGGTTGCGCATCATGGACATGGGGTTAAGCTTTGCAAACGCGTCCTTTACGGACCGCCGCATAATGTCTCGCTCGAATGATCGATGTTTTCGCGTTGCCATATCTCGACCTCAATACACGATGTTGGATGTTGTCATGATGAAATGCTCGACAATCGGCCCAAGCGCCAACACAGGAAAGAATGTCAGCGCGCCAACGATAAGGATCGTGCCAACAAGCAACACGCCGAAGGTCACGCCGGACACGGGAAAGCTGCCGGTGTCTGTGGCTACTTTCTTCTTTTGGGCGAGATTCCCGGCAAGCGCCAACACGGGCACGATCATAAGGAAGCGTCCGGCCAACATGGCCAGTGCAAGCGTCGTGTTATACATCGGCGTATTTGTAGATAAACCGGCGAATGCGCTGCCGTTGTTTCCGACGGCAGACGAAAACGCATAGAGAATCTCGCTGAGGCCGTGCGGGCCTCGGTTGGTGAGACCGGCCACGCCCCATGCGCTGACGCATGCCCATGCCGCGAATCCGAGGATGCCGATCGCTCCCACGAAAATAAATAGCACGCTGAGCTTTACGTCATACGCCTCAATCTTCTTCTCTAAGTACGCGGGCGTCCTGCCTACCATTAGCCCCGCCAGAAAGACCGTCAGGATGATGAAGATGAGCATGCCGTACAATCCCGCCCCTACCCCGCCAAATATGATCTCGCCGAGATGAATATTGAGGAGCGGGACTAGCCCACCCAACGACGTGAATGAGTCGTGCATCGCATTCACCGCGCCGCAGGAGGCGTCCGTCGTTACAGTAGCGAACAAGGCTGAATTGAAAACCCCGAAACGGACTTCCTTGCCCTCCATATTCCCATCGTCCGCAACTCCCCATGCCGTCATCCGTGGGTTACCAGCCGATTCGAAGGACCAACAGGCAAGCACCCCTAAAAGGAACAGGGCAAGCATAGCGGCCCATACGGTCCACCCGTGACGTTGGTTCTTGACCATTCGACCGAGGTAGTAGGTAAGACCACTCGGGACGAGAAAGATCGATAGCATTTGGATGAAGTTCGTCAGTGGGTTCGGGTTCTCAAAGGGATGTGATGAATTGGCATTAAGAAACCCGCCTCCATTGGTGCCCAACATCTTGATCGCTTCTTGCGATGCGATGGGACCTTGCGGGATGGCCTGCGGGGTCGCGTCGGCTTCTCCGCTCAGCGTCTCGACAGATGTAAGCTTGGTGTAGGCGTTAAGGTTCTGCACGACTCCTTGTGATACCAGGAAAAGCGCAAAGACCAGACAAAAAGGAACGAGCAAGTACAGCGTTACACGCACCATGTCGACCCAGAAGTTTCCCAGCGTTTGTGTCGTCGCGCGTGCGAGTCCCCGCACCAATGCTGCCGCAACCGCGATGCCGGCTGCCGCGCTGGTGAAGTTATGAAAGGTCAGCGCCACCATTTGCGAGAAGCAGGACATGGCGGACTCGCCGCCGTAACTCTGCCAATTTGTGTTGGTCGTGAAGCTGACGGCTGTGTTGAACGCCAAGTCAGGGGCGATACCCGCAAGATGTTGCGGATTGAGCGGAAGATATTGCTGGAGTCGAAGAACCGCATAGGTGAACAGCATCCCTACGACACTAAACAAACCCAACGACAGCGCGTAACCTTTCCACGTCTGCTCCTGTTGCGGTTCGATGCGGCACGCGCGATATAGAAAACGCTCTACGGGTTTTACTGCGGGGTCAAGAAATGTCTTTCCCTGCGCGTCGAGCACGGCGACAAGATAGTTGCCCATTGGTTTGGTCATCGCCCAGAGGATGCCGACAAAGAGCGCCAACTGTATCCAGCCATAGAGTTCCATGCCAATTCCTTCAAAACCATTCCGGCCTAAGCACTGAGACAAACAAATACACGATCAACGAAACCACGATTATGCTGACAACTGCATTCATAGTGTTCACAACCTTTCGCATGCCAACGCGTACAGAACGCACAAGCCAAAGAAATCAAGGCCCAACAAGATATAAACGATGTCCATCATGTGTGCTTCTCCGACGCGGCCACGTGCTCCGCCTGCCTGAGCGAAAACGAGAACGTGCTTCCGCTTCCCAAGTCGCTTTCCGCGAAAATTTCACCGCCGTGCGCCGTCACGATCTCCTTCGCGATGGCGAGTCCGAGTCCTGCCCCGGAAGCACGCCCTTGCTGAGGCGCGCGAAAAAACTGCTCAAACACACGCGGCAAATATTCCGGCGTAATTCCGCAACCGGTATCAGTCACGGAATACCAGACCGCCTCATTGCCTGCACGTGCCGCCACTGTCACGCTACCTCCGGGTGATGTATACTTGATGGCGTTCGACAGGAGGTTGGCAAAGACGTGCGGGACGCGCGTGGTGTCCGCCTGCACATCGGGCAGTCCTGCCGGAATGGAAGCGGTCAGCGTGACACCGCAGCCTTGGGCCTGGGCTTTGAACGACTCGATCGAGTCAAGAGCCAAAGTCGATGCATCAACGCGTTGAAGGTCCATTTGAATGCGACCGGACTGAATGCGCGCAATGTCCAGAAGGTCTTCGACGATGACATACAATCGCTCGCTGTCCTCGCGTGCTGTAACGAGCAGCTCTTCCTGTTTGGGTGTCAGCGGCCCGATCTTATCGTCCAACAACAGATAGAGCGCCATACGGATCGAGGTCAAGGGAGTTTTCAACTGATGCGACACCGTCGAGACGAGGCCGCGTTTGAGTTCGTCTTGTTGCTTGGCTTGCGTCGCATCGTGCAACACGAATGCTACCCCTGTCGGTTTTCCAAACCCGTCTAGAACCGGCAAGGCCTCGGGGCGGAAGAATCTCTCCTGTCCGCCGACAAAAATCTGCACCGGGTAGTCACCTTGACCGAATTGTTCTCGTTGTCCAGACTGGACAACACGTTCCAGCAACTCGCCGATCCATGGATGCTTGCATTCCTGAACGCGACGGCCAACCTCCACACCAAATGCATCGTGGGCGGCCCTGCTTACTACTTCCGCGGCGCCATCGAGGTTGGCAACGACAATTGCGGCGGACAAGTCTTCCAGGGCCTGTTGCGTGGCGCGTTGCAGGTTGAGCACTTTGGCTTCGTTGGTCCGACGATACTCCCGCAGACTCGATGCCATGGCGTCGAAGGTGCGAGCCAATTGCCCCATCTCGTCGTGGGAGCCCGAGCCTACGACCAAATCCAAATTGCCGTGGGCGATCTCGTTCGCGGAATGGGTCAATGTGGTAATGGGGCGCAATATCCAGCGTCCGGTGTAGTAAATGAACATGCTGGCAATGCCTACGCCGCAAATCAAAAGCAGGTACATTCGCTGGCTCGCCTTCGCCGCTTTGTCGCGCGCGACCATGTTCGCGTCGGCCATATTCTGCTGATTCATTTGAAGAATCCGATTCGCGGACTCCTTGACAGACTGAAAGAGCGGGAACAGTTCCGTGAAATAGCTGTCTCGACGCTCATCAATAGGCATTGATGTGTCGGTAACTTTCTTAAGGACATCTTGGTATCGCGAATAGCTGGATGCCAAACCCGAGAAGCTCTCTCCTTCGTCGGATAGTGTGATATTGCCGCCCTCTATACGCATGGCCTTGTCGAATTTGACCCGATACGCGTCGATTTGCGCCTTGCCCTGGGTCTCATAGCCGAGAAGGACAAACAGAACGCCGCTATCCATTCGCTCCAGGCTCTCCTTCATCTCCTGGCACGCAATCACGCTGCGATAGTTTTCGCGCAAGATGACGTCGATCGATTGGCCTAGTTCGTTTACGCGAATAATCCCTTGGATGCCGATGATCAAAATGATCAGCAGTAGACCGCCAAATCCTAGGGATAGTTTCGAGCGCAGTCCAAACATCGCGCGGAGTCTCCTCTGTTTCCTGTCTGTAAAGTGCAAGACCAGTGCCAACAGGAGAAGAGGGGAATGACCGCAAAGTGGACCATTTTGAAGAGTACAGGGCAAGGCGCCTTGCAGCGTTAAGGATCGGGGCAAGAAATGCCTTGCATTATGCAAGGAGCTGCGCGACGAAAGAGACAAAAAAAGAACTTCAGATACCGTACTGTTTGCGTTTGCGCCAGAGGGTTGCTTGGTCTATGCCAAGGGCGTCCGCCGCTTCCTGCAATGTCTTCGATATGGCGAGTACGCGCCGGATGTGGCGTTCCTCGACGTCCTGCAACGTAAGAGGTTCTGCCATTCTAGGGATGCTCCCAAAACCGGCGATGTTTTCGGGAAGGTGCTCCACGCCAATATCGTGGCCGCGCGCGAGAATGGTTGCGCGCTCGACGGTGTTGCGAAGCTCCCTAAGATTGCCGGGCCAAGGGTACTGCCGCAACGCATCCTTGGCGTCTTCCGTGAATCCGTGAAAAGAGCGGTGATGCGTCTTTCCGAAGAACACCAACAAGTGTTCCGCAAGGGCGACAATGTCCTCCTGTCGCTCGCGCAACGGCGGCATCTCCAGCTGGACGACGTTCAAACGGTAGAAGAGGTCCCCGCGAAATCGCCCTTCCTTCACGGCCAGTTCCAGATCGACGTTCGTCGCCGCGAGTAGTCTGACGTCTGCCGTGCGAGGCCGGTAATCGCCCACGCGCTCGTACTCGCGATCCTGAATGAAACGCAGCAACTTCGGTTGCAGCGACAGGGGAAGGTCCCCGATCTCGTCCAACAACAGCGTCCCGCCTTCACACGCGGCAATGCGTCCCGGGTTGTCCCGCACGGCTCCCGTAAAGGCCCCTTTGACATGGCCAAACAATTCGCTTTCCAACAGATCCGACGGCAACGACGGACAAGACACGACGCCTAGCGGCTTTGCCGTGCGTTTGCTCCAAGCGTGGATGGCCCGCGCCAACACGCCTTTGCCCGTGCCGCTCTCTCCGCGAATGAGGACTGTGGCGTCCGAGTCAGCCACCTGGCGTGCGAGGTCAAGCACGCGCTGCATTGCTGATGTATGGGTGGTGAGATTCGCTTCCGGATTTGTGCGCCCAAGGTCTTCCTGCAACGCGGCAATCCGCTGCTCTAAGAGACGGACCTGCGAGGCCTTCTCCACCGCTAATCGCACCTGCTCCGGCGTGAAGGGTTTGGGAATGTAGTCCGTCGCGCCGCGCCGAATGGCCTCGACTGCCGTATCGATGGAGGCGTACGCTGTGATCACAATGATCTTGAGCCACGGCGCCGACGATAGCAGTGCCGGGATGAGATCCATTCCGTTCGCAGCGCCCAAGCGCAGATCGAGGAAAGCAATATCAAACGACCGACGAGACGCCTCTGCAAGCGCGTCCTGAAAGTTGCTGACGGCAATTGTCCGGTGGCCGTCCATATCGAGGCATACGGAGAGCGTCTTGCGGATGTTGATCTCGTCATCCACAACCAGGACATTCAGAATGGACTCGCGTTGATACATACTGTGCCTCGCATCTAATTGCACTCGTTGGCGTCATTGAGCTTACGGT